>Ga0116230_10008510_pt1 | contig 10109 bp, 6 predicted proteins | sample S1TSphfallax_3_FD_88678 | JGI IMG/M metagenome (GOLD analysis project Ga0116230, IMG submission 88678) | Host-associated microbial communities from peat moss isolated from Minnesota, USA - S1T2_Fd - Sphagnum fallax MG | ecosystem: Host-associated > Plants > Peat moss > Unclassified | place: USA...
AGTTCACCCTGGCTGGCTTAGACCAAAGTGGTTACAGGCATCTGAAAACAATGCAGTGCCGTGGGAACAAGGATGGGCACTTTTGACTCTACCAGTTGCTATGGGACAACATGGGCCCAACATGTAAAACATGGCCTATGTGACAAAAGTACTATGGGGTTTTTTTTTTAAATAGTGAAAATTATGATTGATGCTTAAAGAAATATCCAGCCTCAACAGCACTTGAGTAAAAGGGAAGGCCTGCTCCCCACGGCTCCCCTAATTTGAGGGTTGTAGCCTGGAGCATGGTAGCCCAATGGTACATGCCCAAAATTAGGGAAGGTCCACATGAGCCCTTCCAAGTTTCCAGCATAAAGTATGAAAGGATTTTTATTTCAATGGTGGAGGTCCCTTTGATTGATGAAAGGATCTTCCACCCCAAGAGGTGCTTTTGCACAAGGTAATATGTGCTCCACAAGGCCTCCTATAATTTTGAGGGTGGTAGACTGGGAGCGCCGGCTCAAAAATTAAGGGTGGCCAATGGGAGTAGGCCTTCCCCAACATAAAGCACAACAAGTTTCTAAATACAAATAGTGGAAGGTTTGCATGTGATGAGCTGCACACTCCTTTGACTAACAAATGAAGCTGCTAGGCTGGCAGGTGCATTCAAAGCGCTTCTGGGTGGTATCTCAAAGTGCTTTTGTCACTCGCCAATTTGTGGCGGATGACAGCTTTTTTATCTTAAGTCTTCTTTGTGGTAGTCGATTGTCACTTTTTAATTGTGACTCTTCTTTGTACAAGGCTTTTACCTGATTTTCTTTTATTGATTGTTTGCTTTTGTTTTTTATTTGGGTTGTGTTTACTTGTGTTCTCATTTGCCTTGTACTTTTGATGGATGGATTCCCATCCTTGAATTTTATTGATCAGGTTTTTCTCTCTCTCTTTACATGTAGCGTATAAAGCCCCAAGGTGGGGGGGCATTCCAAAAATAGGGGCATAGGATGAGGTGATAGCTTGAGTCTTAGCCCCACATTTTGTGAATATCTCTCACCGATATGATTCACCTATGATAAAGCATGCCATAAAAATTATCATGAACCTAAACATTCCTAGATCATAGGGCTGATGAGACAAAGAGATTTTTTTAATAGACTGTAGGCATAATATCACTCCTCTTTTGTAGGAGGGACATTCATGATATAAGGTTCCCTCCAAATACTCTTGGAAAATTCTTGGAGTTGCTCATGGATACAAAGAAAAAATCTTACAAAGGACAAACCTTGTAATGCCTTATGGAGTTAGATTGCAAAATCCATTTGTCTGTTTCCATATTGAGCATTTAATTCATCTCTTTTAAATGGATAGATCAAATTTGATATTTCATGCCTCTTTGTGTAAACTTTTGTGTTTGGATGTAGTTTTCCAGGCATTCTTACATCAATGGTAGCAGCTCATCATTATTGTTAATTCATAGGTAATGCGAAAGCAGAATGATGAGCAAAGTTTTTTGGTATGTGATTTGGAAATCAGTAGAAGCCATTTGAACATTTGCACAAGCAAAATGCGCAATAAATATATTCCAAGTGTAAATATGATTTTTGAGATGGAAAATGCCTTTTCCATTTTCAACTTGTCATTTTGAAATTCTCCTCCTCAAAAGAAATGCAGAAATTTTTTGAACCCATAAAAGAGCTATGTCAAAATGAGTGTCTTATGCATGTAAAGATCTTATGTGTAAGGTAAAACCTTATTTTAGCTCCTTATTTTGGGAATGGCCCTAATCCCTGGGGTTTACCCATTGTAACAGAGCAGGCAAAGGTTAGAACTTATTGTGAATATGCCTAGATCATGTGGTGTAGGACGGGAGGGTTCTTGCACTTCTTAAGAGTGGAAGGAATAGATCATGAGGCATACTAGGAGGGGGAGGGCTCATATGCTTACTGCTTATGAGTGGGAGGGATCTTATGCCTACACTTTAAGTGTGAAAAGAATCTGATGTGTTAGATCCCTTTCCCTCTTTAACAAGTAGGTGAAATATCTCTCTTTTTCTAGGAGGGACATTCATGTATGTAACGGGCCCTCCAAATATACTAGGAAATTTCTTGAAGGTGATTATTTTTCTGTGTTGATTCTCCTGTCACCCCTCATGGAGCTCTGTCAATTATCTCCTTATTTCAGGGGAATCCATATTTCTATTGTTTCTTTTAGTTTCATGTCTATCTTAATGAATCTTTCTTTGAGGAACATTTGTTTTTTTTTTGGTAGCTTCACTATTGAGTTTTGAGTTGTCTGTGCAGCATTTTTCTTTTGAATCACTACTTCTTTTTGTGAAGGCTTGCATCACATCCTGTTTTGGAGGCAAATGCATGGAGCAAGCAAGTCTATTGATGAAAATAGGGGCCCAAAAGTTTCAAAAGGCCAACCAAGAAGTCTAAGCTTGGGATCAGAAGATGCTCATCAGTGTGGGCCACAAGATATAGCAGAGTTGGAAAGATTATTAAAAAAGGTATAGCTTTCCTCATGCATGAGGAGATGAGGAGGGGGACCAGGCCCTAGGGTGAACTAGGGTCAGGGACCTGTAGTTGATGCAGCTTTTAGTTGATGTACTGACTATAGTCTCCAATTATCTACATAGATAGTCGACTAGACTACTGGGCAATGGTCATAATCGACTATTAGTCAGTTGTAGTCGAGTCAATAAAACCTCAAAATAAACGCGACTCGTGAGCACAACACATTACATACTACAATCTACAATACACACTACACAATTGTTGTCACTAATTTGTCATGGAGTCCCTTGCGCCATCGGTCAGCATCTCAGCTCCGACCAATGATGGAGAGGTCGACGAGGCGCCTCATGAACAGCTTGACTTGCGGCTTGTGCCGATCAGCGTTAATAAAACATCACCGGTGTGGCAGTACTTCGCCATGGTCAAGGATGGGCCGATAACGCGCAACAAGATCCAGTACGTTTATTGTTGCTTGTTGTGCATGAAGAAGTGCCCACACAAGTTCCTGGACAGCTTGGTTGCCATCTACAATGACACAACCGGCAACGCTCACAAGCACATCGCTTCTAGGCACCCGAGCTTGCATCTAGCCCGCAAGCACCAGTCGCTTGAACCCAAACAACTGATATCGATTTCGACTTCTACATCCGTGAGCACCAACAACATTTGCGCCTTCATCAAGAATGGCAATGATGCTATCATTGAGCGCGTTCATGCACTCGTTGCACGGTTGGTTGTCAACCGCAAGGTGCCATTATCGCTTACCACCGATGCCAACCTGAATGAGGTCATCCAAGCATCATCATACTTGAAGCTAGGGTTGTACGTTCCGATGACGGCCAGTAAGATCTATCGCGCGTTCATTTCCATGTTCTCCAAGTTCACTGTGTGTGTTAAGGCGCTTATTGTCAAGGCGCATGCAATGTACATGCCAGCCAGCTATGACGAGCTTGTCGACAAGTATGCTGGTTCCAGCTATGGCTGGCTTGTGGTCTGCCATGACGGTTTGGATTCCATCATCAAATAGTTCTTCGGCATCTCAGTGTATTGGATCGACCTGTAGTCATGGATTCGTTACAAATTAGTGTTGGGCCTAGCCGTGTTAAACGGGCACAATGCCCAAGCGTGCAACGATGCGGCCATGGCTGTCTTGAAGTGCTACGGCATCCGCTACAATGACATTGTCTTGTCGATCAATGACACAATGAACACATCCCTTGCAACTAGTCGACTAATTGTCGGCGCGGATGGCACCTGCAACATGCATTTGGTAAACTTGGCTTGCAACCATGCGACTAGGAAGTGAAAAAGGACGGTTAACAAGGAGATTGTCGACTCATTTGAAGAATGCGATGACCTACGCCTGGCCATGTGTCGAATGATCAGGTACGTTTGGAACAAGAAGGCCAAGTCACGCAAAATCAACTACAAGAAGCACAACGAGCAGATCAGCTATAATGTGATTAAGGTCGGCATCAACAATGACACACGCATTTCAAGTTACGTGCGCATGTACCAACAAGCGTTATGGTGCAAGTGGACACTGCACCAGTACTTCGCTCACGAGAAGTCATCGGTGTCCAACACCTATGAGCTATCAAATGAACGTTGGCAATCCATGGCTGAAGTCGAGGCCATCATTTGATCAGTTTGCGCCCTATCATTCACGACACAAATCGACTCGCGACTCGTTGCTAGCGCTAGGTGGCCCAATGTTATCAAGACCAAGATTGCCGCCAGGCAAATGACTTACTCGGTCATCAACATCGTGCTGTCATCCTATTTTGGTGAGCAGTTAGACAAGGAGGATGGCTATGGTGGCAATGGCCAATGGGATGGCAAAACACGATGGGACCACGTGCCCAAGGTCAAGGTCAGAGCCAAATAGTTAGGCGTGATCAGCAGCAAGTTGCGCGATCGCATCTAGAAAGAGTTGGACTCATATTTCCCATTCCTTAGCGATCAGCAGTTGGTGGCCATGATATGCGACCTAATCATGTTAACACTGGCCCTGCCATGGCTATGTGCAGCCGAGTACAAGGACAATGTTGACAATGCCAAGGAGCTTTTCAAGTTTGCTCTTGTTGATGAGGCCACGCACTCATTCCGACCACCCAAGCCCGACGTGATGCCTAATGTGCCATTCGATGATGATGACGTTGATGTACAAGTTTATGACAATGATGATGTGTTCGGCATGGTCAACGTTGGTTCACCTAACCAAGACATTGAAAGTAGAGCAAACACTGCTCTCAACATAGCGACTCCAAGTGATTTGGGGAACGAAGCCTTCAAGGAGTGGATCTTGCTAAAGGTGGATTGGTTGGCATGGCTTTTGAACAAACAGAAGTTGGATGAAATCGACAAAAGCAAGGTTCGCTCAAGCAATTGGACTTACGTCAACGAGGTCGTCAATGTGTCACAGTGGTGGCGCAAGAACGGTGTGCATTGTCGCCTCGCAGAGCACATCACAGCACGGCACCTCGGCGCACTTGATTCCAACGGCTTGTAGGAACGTGTGTTCTTGGTCTGTAAGCACATTGACAATGCACTTCAGTAGAACCTAGGCAACGCCAAGTTTGAGATGTTGTTGATTTTGGCGTTCAACAAGGCATTTATCAAAGACATGGAAAGCAAAGATTTATTCACTGTTGACAAGTTGATTGCGTCGTTGAAGTTAGCAACAGATGCAACCGAGGCGGCCGCGAACATCATCAAATACTTTGATCTTGACGACGATGTCGAAGATGACGAAACAAATGAAGGCATGGAGATAGTAGCGATGCTGAAATCAATAGCTTGTAACATCCAACAACAACACAATGCGAACGGGTCTGCTATCGTTCAAAAGAAGGCTCGTAATGAACAAACGATAACAGTCTACAATTGACTAATTCAAAGCCAGAGTAGTCGACTATGTAATCGACTATAGTCGACTATCTATCTATGGGCTAGAGGATAGATAGTTACAACTACGACTATATGTAAATAAGGACCGACTACGGTCCCTGACTAGGGTACCCATAATAGTACTTTCAATTTTTGAGTGAGACCTCTTAGAGGCCATATTAAGCCCAAAATATGTTAGATTTGAACTCAAAGACTCTGATTTAGTCTAGACATGGGATATTTATAATGTTTAAGAACAATTAAAATGAAATTTGAGATTTTTATCATGGTATGATAGATAAGTCAGTGAACAAACATTTAAGAACCCAAAGGAGGTTGAATCCTCACACATTGATCCTTTGCTTCTCAAGCTCAAAGGAAATTTGTAGCCCTTCATCTAGCGCTTCTGATGTCATAGAAATTGCTCAATTTGATAAAGAAAAGATATGAGGTGTTTGATGTAAGGCATTCAGTATTCAATGATGTGTGAATTAAAACAGATTAGGATTTTAAACTTAAAATCTTTGTCTCTAGAATACAAAGAAATTTTGTAAAGCCCCAGTTGATGCACCCACCAGATTTTTAAGCAGTTCAAAAAGACTAAAGAGAGGTATAGGGATATTTTTTCAATTTTTTTGAAGAAAACTATCACTCATCCTCTTTTTGTGTTTTTTTGTGATGCTCCTTCACTTCTAATGTTTAAAGAATGTCGATAACCCTTTGGTTGGTGTGTCCAATGTCCAATGGCACAAAAATTGCTCAAATTGGTTAAAAAATGAAAAAATATTGAAAAGTATTCGATGATAAGTACATGCCAATTCTACCCACCAGACTCCAATGTGGGTGCTGGTCCACACAAGTCGTGGAGCAATAATGCCTCGAAACTCCAAATGTTATGGGTAGTTCACATTGCTGTATTCCCTCAGATCCCATGACATTCTTAGGGCTCGGAAAGCCCTGTCCATTTTCTCCTCTGTATCTTGTGCACGCTTCCCAACCGCAACTTTCCTGAGAACATGATTTTTATTTTGAAAAGACCTGCCAGTCCGGCGGGGCCTTCTGGCTTCTCGAAGTTACTGTCCAGCCTAGAGAATAACTTGGAGAGCCAGAAGTTCTTATTTATGTTTCTTTTTCATTTAAAAATTCTGTTTCTTCCAAAATGGACCGGTTCGTTAGGCATGCGAAGATTCCTTAGAGAGGGCCTCCCAAATTTTTGACCTCCCTCGGCCTACTGGCCTTGGGGATCTCAAATCCTGAAAGGCCCTGTATATGGAACCTTGTTTGATATGTAAAGCACTTGAAGAAAACTTATAATGTATGTTGAGGGCACCTTATTATCCATGAATTTCCCTCTCAAAATTGGGAGGGAAATTATGCCTACTTATAGATGTCAGAACCCTCCCACTATTGAGGAGTGCACATAAGAACCCTGTGGTTAATATTTGTTGCGATCTACAGAGGTTTGTTTGGCTCATGATAAATTTTGACTCGTGTGCTTTCCGTTAGGGAAAGCCCATGGGTGGGGGACATTCCCAAATTGTGGAGCCGGACTAGGCTGTCACCTGGTTCGAGGCCCCTTATTTTTTAGTATGCTCCCACCCTAGGGATGAGAATATTGCAGTAAAATATTTCCCTTTACCCTACACAGTCAACTTCCAAGTTTGAACCAGTGTTGGGCGGATATACTAAAAATCTGGATATCCCGACTGGATGTCACTTTTGAAATCCTTTGAATATCAAAATTTTTGATATCCGAAGTGATATCCTTATCTTTGGCTATCAAAATAATGATATCTGGTCATATAATATTCAGAATTTTTTTTAAAAAAAAATGATATTCAGGGCGGATATTAAATCCATGCCCATATATGGATATGAGAGGCATTTAGGTTTAAGGTGTAGGTTGGTAGGGTGATTAAAACAAAATTATGGGCGCCAATGTAGGCCATTGCAACCAAAAAAAAGAAAAAAGTTGTGGGTGTTAGTGTAGGCCATTACAAGGGGAAAAAATTGTTGTGGGTACCAACATTAGACCTAAAAAAAACAAAAGCCCTAAATCTAGGATAAAATGGGGCTCGACTCTCCTTCGTGCTAATGCTCTCCTTTTGACATTGTTGCTCTCCTTTTTGCATTGTTGTTTTTTTCTTTGCCATGTTGTTTTCCTCATCGTGTTGTTGTTCTCCTCTTTGCCTTATTGCTCTCCTCTTCACATTGCTTAGCTTTTCTTTTCACATTGTTGCTCTCATTTTTAGATGTTCTTCTATTTCAAGTACAAGGTTCTTTGCGTTGTTGTTCTCCTATTCGTGCTACTCTTCTTCTATTTCAAGTAGAAGGTTCTTTGCGTTGTTGTTTTCCTATTCGTGCTACTTTGCTTTCCTCATTGTGTTGTTATTCATTGAAAAATCTTGTACTACCCCCCTACATTCCTTCTTGTAAGAATTGGGAATGGTCTCAAGTCGAGAGTTGAAAACCTATATTTTTTAATCAGTATTTTTCGCATTGCTTATTTCCATTTTTTAATTATTTTAATTTCATGTCTTTTGTTCCTTTGTTTTTATTATTTATAATTTTTTTGGCTTTTGGTTTGTGGTGCAAGGTTTGTTATAAATTGTTTTGGAGACAAACATAAACCCTTGTATTTTTGACAATTTTATTTTTGCTTATTTGTTTTGCAATATTCTCATTTTGCTTGCTTGTAAATGCTTTGCAATTTTATATCTTTGCTTGTTTTGCATTTTTTTAAATTTTTGTTTGTTTGTAAATGTTTTCCATCATATTTAGTTGTGCATTAGAACACTATCATCACATCACACAACAAAACCTTGTATTTGTTTGCTTAGTTTCTCCACCATTTGGCCTTATAAAATAATTGTGAAAGATGGAAGGGTCAAATGAATTTAATAATCAAACAATGCAAAATGAAGATATATAATATGCATAAATGATGAAATTAAAGTTAATCAAGTAAGGGAAGAAAGTGAAAATCCAAGTTTGCAAATTAAAATAAGTAGTGTCAAGAAAATCCGATGATGAGAAAACTAAATAGATTTTGCAACAATTGCAAATTCAAAGAAAAAATTGGCATCCTCATAATAGAAATGATTTTTTTTGGTTTTTTTTATTATGTTAATGATAAATCAAAAATAGACTTGGATGTTTATCAAATGATGCGTTGTTTATTGTGTCATTCTCAACTTGTTATTTTTGTGAATTCAAGAAAATAGTTAAGTAAAGGTCTAGTAACATATTATAAAACAAGTGGCATAACATGTATGCAAAAACATCTTGATGCGGATCATTCAACAATTTATAAAAGGTTTCAAGAAGAAATTAATAATTGAAGCAAAAAAAATGTAGAGAGACAATTTGCAAAAAAAAGGTTTCTAATTTCCAATTCTTCCATATTTGAATTTTTTGCTTCAAAAAGATGCCTTCAAAAAGGATGATGTGGAATAAAAGATGTTTGTGGAAAATCTTACATTTTTAATAATGAAAAATCATTTGCCTTTACAATTTGTGGAGAATGTGTGGTTGAAGTGTTTAGTGTTATAATTATGTCCTCGTGTGCAATTCCTTTTTTGAAAATTATTTTCAAACATTATTTTGCCTAAATTGGTGGAAAAATTTATAGAAACATACATTTTGCCTTTGCTAAATGATTGTAGTTATGTTACCACCAGTTTTGATTTGTGGATGTCCAAGGGTGCACATGATGTGTTTATGTTGATTATAATTTTTTTGGGATCTGATTGGAAACCAAAACATGTTGTTCTTGGTTTGTTTGAAGCTGTTGAAATTATAGGATAAACGTTGGCCATAAATCTTATTGAATTTTTAGTTGCATATGGCTTGAGAGTTAACATCATAACATATGTGAAGGATGAGGGTTCAAATTTAAATACATTGATTAATGCGTTGAAGTTTATTGTTAAATGTGAAGCTTTAAGTTTGGAATAAAACTTTTAGGGAACCTGTTTTGGTCATGTTTTTTCCAAAGTGTGCAATATGCCATAATTGATGACAAAGTTTGTAAGAACTTGAAATATTTGTCTATTAAATCTACCCAAGCAAATTTGCAAAAATGCATTATTTGGCCAAAGAAATTTGGTGAAGGTTGTCAAGAATTGAACATAGCTTGCATTAAAGCTAGTTTGAAATCTAGGAAACTAAACACTTTAGTGGAAACAAGGTTAGTTTGGTTTTCAAACATTTAATTTTTTGTTCCATTTTTGCAAGTCTATTTTTTTTAGTTTATTTTAATTGTAAGTTTTTTTTGCTGATCCTTGATTTAGTTCTACAAGTTTACAAGTAAAATCATCCTATTTCAAGAAGAATTACAATTCAAGGTAGCAATTGTCTCATGTTATAGTTGACAAATTATAATGAAGGTTATTGTGTCGCAACCCTACTTTGGCCAAGTGTGGGGGTGAAGCCCAACATTTGGAAAAAGTGAGGAGTTGGAGTCCTCCGGGACTCCCGAATGTTTAGAGCTCAACAACAAGGCCCAAAACACCTCGCATTGGGGTGTTCTTGGTGTCATTGGAAAGGTCTTGAAGCCTAGATATCGAAAATGACCTCGCATTGGCCATTTGGACATCTGTCGCTCAAGTTATGGGCAAAAGAAGGGCCGGGAGTCAAACTGGCAGTTTGACTCCCGACCACTAAAAGTCGGGAATCGACCTCTTCCTGACCTCCGAATTGAAAGTGCGATACGTCGTTGGAAAGATG
>Ga0116230_10008511_pt1 | contig 10109 bp, 9 predicted proteins | sample S1TSphfallax_3_FD_88678 | JGI IMG/M metagenome (GOLD analysis project Ga0116230, IMG submission 88678) | Host-associated microbial communities from peat moss isolated from Minnesota, USA - S1T2_Fd - Sphagnum fallax MG | ecosystem: Host-associated > Plants > Peat moss > Unclassified | place: USA...
ATAATAAATAATTATTTTTATTATATTAATTTATTTGGTTATGAAATAATAATAACTAAATTATTAATACTTAGCTAATTATTTCAATATTAACCAATTACCGGTTAATGAAATTGGTTGATAGATCATTATAGTTCATATATAATGAAAAGTAAATATTATTACTATTTATTTAGCTAATAAATTAAGTAATATTTAATAATAATTAATAATATAATTAATTCAATAATCATAATATATTGATTATTAGTAATATAAATAATAATTAGTTAGTTGGATAATTTATAAAGTGAATTAGTTAATTAATTAATTATTAATTAATTTTCATATTAGTTTATTTATGTATATCTTGTTCATTAAATAATTAGTAATTTTATTAGTTAATTAGTTAGCTAGTTAATTGGCACTTACCTTGTTAATTATATACTTTTCAAAATGAGAATGAAAGCTAAAACATATGGGATAAACTTTTTAGTTACAAGTCATTTGGGACTAAAAATGACTTGCAACTAAAAAGTTTATCCCATATGTTTTGGTTTTCATTCTCATCTTGAAAAATATATAAACAAAGTGTTTTGTCTTTACATTTTCATATTTAAAAACATGGACATATGGGATGAGCCAATGAACACGATTGAACCCAAAATAAAATATAAATATTCACATATTTACACCTAACTACATACTTCTCTAAGCTACCTACCTACCTACCTACCTAAGTAGGTATTTGGCCTAGGTAGGTAAATAGGTACTATTTAGATAAGTGTTTAGCCTAAATGGGTAGGTAGGTATATCGGTAGGTAGGTACCTAGTTCAACCTACATACCTAGATATTGATTTAAATTGAATTTGGACAAATTCAATTAATATGCCATGTGGAAAATTTCTATTGCACCACGTGTCGCAATCTAAACCATCCAAACGTTAGAATTAAACATCTTAGATTATTTCAAAATAATAATTTAAAAATTTAATTATTAAGAGTTGGGACACGTGGCAACACATAATTTGTTCCCATTGTTCACCAAAAAAGTCACATCCTAGTTGTAAGCAACAATACATATATGACAAGTCAAAAGATGAAGGCGCATTTCGTTGACTTTTTCTTTCATCCAAAATTCGTTGTCATTTGCGACTAGTGTCAATGTGACTTTTCCAACACGACTATTAAGATTTTAGTTGCAAATGGTGCTTGCAACTAAAAATTAGTCGCAATAACCAGTCATAAAATGGCCATTTTTCTTGATTTTTCTAATTATTTCATAATCTTTCTCAAACTTAGATATCAGAGAAAATCTCTAGGAAGAAGAAGAATAAACATGAAAAAGAATTGGCGGACCCCTTTCTAGAGACCTAGATTGTAAAGGCAAAATATTTGCAAAATCATGTTGTTTTCTCTATTTGTTTTTTTTTTTTCTCAACTTTTGTAATCTCTCTTTGGATTATCTTTGCAATTTCTCAACAAAGCTTTCTTCTGCACTCGTTCTAGAGACAAAATTTGATAGAAACTTGTTTGTAGAAAACGAAAATGAAGAGGCGTTATGTTGTTTGCTGCCTTTTGAAACGTAATCATTTCATTTCAGGAAGTGATGTTTCACTTTTCGCTTTAAAATTATTATCTTTATGATTTGTCCTTCTTTCTGGTTTTTTGACACATGTTTTCATCTATTTGAGTTCATATTGACAACAATATGGGCTACAATTAATGTTTGCTAACCTAACCACTCTGTAAACATGGCATTAGGTTATTCTATTGATAGCTTTAAATATGATGACATGGTGTTGTTTACATTATAGACTTTTTTTTGTCCTATGTTAAGTCGTCAAATCAATAGAGTTTGGTTCTGATGTAATAAACCCATCCAACTTATAATCCAATGATTATGAGATTATGTAATCATGGTCTATGAATATTTTCATGACATGTTGACTCATCAAATTTATTAAAGTTTCTTTTGATACTAATGTCTAATTAGTACCAATGATCTTCATTTTTATTTAATCTTCTGAATTTTCATCAAATTTCTCTTCCATGTGGTCTAACTATATGGATTCTAAAGACGTCTTAATTCTTTGAACTTTGGATCTCCTTCAATGTCTAATCCACATGTTTGTATGGTTCAACTTGTTAACATTAACCAATACTAGATTTGGTTCAAAATTGTTAACAGAAACAAGAAGAAAAATATTATTGGGTAAGCAATATTATACCTTGAATGGACCAAACTATCTTTTTTTGAATTTTCCCAAGTGTGTTTTTTCTCCCTTGGGGAACCACAAAACATAGTTTTTAAATTAGAAATTATTTTCTGTGTTTTTGGCGCGCCCCCAAACTCTTCAAGAGACCCAAAGGTGGGTCCTAGAGCAAAACAACAAAAGAAGAAGAGAGTTGGGGCACGCCTAACTCATAGCACTTCGGGGGTAGGAGGGTGTGTTGGAGCTCCAGTATGAGATTAGGTCAAACTCGCAAGTGAGAGTTCAAAATGAGATCAACTTTGCACAACCAAGAAAAGAGGGCGGTTAGTGCAAGTAAAATGGAAGTGGTGCAATGGACTTAATAGGGACAACCTTAAACATAAGCTTTACATGACCCATAAACTTTGGGAGGAAGCACCACTCTCCTCCCTATAGTACATTTTGTGCCTGTCTGTGGGGACTACATCCAAATGTTATTTTTCCCCGAGACTCCCAAGTGGGAGTCCCAGAATTGGGATTCTTGTTGTCCCAAAATTTTGGATATTCGTATTTTTCTCAAATCCAGTTTGTTTTGAGAGTGCAAGGAAAATATCTTATGTCCCTTCAAAATACCTTTTCAACGATGCATAACACACTCTAATTGGACCTCATTTGACCCCTACTTTCAAGGGAATTATGGTCGGGAATCAAATTCCCAATTTGACTTTTGCCTCTTCTTTTGCTCATAATTTATGCAAACTAGGTCTAAATGAACAATGTGAGGGAACTTAAACATCTACCTTTCAAGACCTTTTTAATGGTGTCATAGGGGCCCAATTTGGTGTTTGTTTACCTTTCCAATCAAGGCTCTGAACATTCGCAACTTCCGCACAAATGAAATTCCCAAAATGGGAGTGCACTTGGGGGTCATTGGGCTTCATCCTTTCCACTCTCCCCCCATTTGTGAGAATATGTTTCACATCTAAACACTCTTTTGACTAGGAAATTATTTAGGGAAAGGAGGCGATGAATACTCATCAATTTGTTCTTCCAACAACTACAATAACATTACCCAATGTGTCTGTATTAAGAACTCAAGCCATGAATCCTGGTATAGGTCATCTGATAATACCTATTAACTATCAGACAACTTGGTCACAACATGTTACACCAATTGACCGAGTAAAACCAATATGTTACTTACTTCAACATACCCAATGTGGTATAATGTCATACCCCCTTTTTGTGCCCTTAGATCTTAATTTGTATCCAAGATATCCAACTAGAATAAAAGGACTTGATTTTTCAATCTTTAGGAATTATATTGGTTATGTACTTGGGAATGTGTACCCAATACTAGAACAACTTATTGTACCACCAACATATATACTATACTTTATTGGTAATCAATTTCCTATAATGGTTCAACTAGTGACTAGCAAGGACAAACAACATGTTATTGCACTAATGCCAACCATCGTAAGTAACTACTAGTTAACCAATTCACATACCTAGAGGTTTTGATCACCAACCACCAAATGGAAGAGAACTTGGAGATTCACCTAGAGGAAGTTCATTTGGAGGAGATCCACTAAGAGAGCCAACTTTCAATCCACTTGTTGGATATTATGGATGGCCATCACTTAATTCATGTATGTTTATACCACCATGGTATCAACCACCTATTATGCAACCTATGTTAGAACCAACAACAAAACTGCCATATATGAAACTATAATACCCAACTTATGTCAAAGACATTGATCTTGATGTTCATATCAAAGTGTTCAAAAAGGCCATTAAAGTTAATGGTGAAACAATAGAGTCTAACATCATCAATTTATTTGGTTTTACTTTCAGAGATAATATCTTTGAATGGGAAAAATTACATTTAAGACCATCCAAACTATACTTTTGAAGAATTGGAGTAAGCATTTTGCAAGCGATTCAAAACAATGAAGAACGATGAAGAGGTTTATATGCAATTATGAAACATATAACAACAAATGCCCGAACATGTTGAAGTTTATTATGAACGCTTATTGAAATTAACTAACTATCAACAAGTTAGAGCAATAGATGTTTTTTTCACCACTATTTTTAGGGCAAGTTTATTACCTTACCTAAGATTAACAGTTGTAGGTATGAAGATGAATACTTTAATTGAGCACAAGGAAATTGTTGTAGTATGTGAAGAAAGTGGACATGTTAGTATGAGTTATAATGTTTTATTAACCAAACCGAAAGCTAATGCAGGTGTTAAACTTGTAATACTTGTTATGATAGTTAAATCAACATTAACTTGTACCAATTATGGTAAAACTAGTCATTCAATGGAAACCTATCATAACGAGAAAAAAAACGTACTAGTTGTGCCAATTGCTAAATCTACAAAACATGTAATAGGAACTAAAACCCAACTTGTTAAATCAAGAAAAATACTTGTTCGTTATCCATGTATAATTTGTTATAGCATAGGACGTAGATGTGGAAAATACCCTAGAAAAATTGAGGTACAAAACATGTTCAGAATTAAACCTATTAGTTTTAATGCCACGACAACACCTAAACCACCTAAAAGTGACAATATGTTAGTTAATGTAGTAGTTGTTATTACCACTCACAATCAATAGTTGAAACAACATGTGTTCAAGGAGAGGGAGCTGGTTAAAGCCAAAGGGACTGAACAATAGCAACAAGAAGAGCACCTACATTATTCTTTCATTGAAATTGTTAGAGAGTTATAACATAGTGGGGTCAAGAACCAACCTATTGTCGTCAATGAAGGTTCATTCCAAAGTAATTAAGCTAGATTGCTTAATGATCCTACCACAATTCAATTGGTTGAAAAAAATCAAACCGGTGAAGCAAATCGATAACCTATCATTCAAAACATGTTACTACAGAAAATATTTTGGAATAAATTCTAAGGGATATTAGTAAACAAGTTTTGGAAACCAAGTATACATTGAACTTGGGACAATTGTTGCAAACGATTCCTGATATCAAACATTACATTTTTAACCCAATACCATCAAAACCTACTTTACTATAATCGACAGTTGCATCAAGTGCCATTGATCATCAAATGGCAATAATATAGGTTCAAGTAAGGAAGAACTTTATTGAAGATGTTCTTCTAGATGGTGGTTCTAAAGTTAATATTATTACAAAGAACTTGAAGGTACGATTAGGTCTGTCAAGACCAAAACCTACAACTTATAATTTATGTATGGCTAATCAAACCATTGCCAAACCTTTAGGTTTGATTAAAGACCTTAAAATTCTTATTCGTGGAATTCCCTATGTAGTGACTTTTATTATAATTCTAAGTAGTGTGTTAGACTCTAGCTTCTCTATGTTGTGAGGTCATCCTTGGCTAAAGGATGTTAAAGTGCTTCATGATTGGGGCAACAATACTATCATTATACAAGGAGCTAGTATAGTGAGAACCATACATGTTATTAAGAAACTTAGAGCACCTACCAAGCATCTAGAAGTGTTGGTTTATTATGAGTTCCATCATGGAATATATGATGAAGAGGAAGATTTGATGTTTGCAATAGAACCATGACTGTTTTCAATAGGAACAATAATTGTCCCTACATTAGTTTGGTCAGATCAACTTGTTAAGTTGATTACATCAGTAGGTATGAATCTAGTTGAACAAGTTATTGAACTTGTACAATTTGTGTTTGAAACATTTGTTTCATCTTATATACCTATTAAACTAATACCTATACAACTTGCTAAAATAGCTATACCCTTTGATACTTTCCAACAACATTTTACTAAAGACGTTTTTTCAACCTAAAGTAGGAGAAATGGAGATTGACAAGATGCTTGCTTGAATCAGGGTTCAAAACCTTCACATTGCAAAATGGACTATTACTAATAAAGAAGAACATTTGACCAAGATTAATTTGGGTTCTGAAGAAAACTTGTAATAGGTTTAAATCAATATAGATTTGGAATCTATTTTTAGTTATAAACTAATTGAATTGTTAAAGGAGTTTAAGGACATCTTTGCCTAGACATACAAAAATTTGAAGGGGATACCCCCTGACATAGTTCAACATTGGATTGAATTTGACACATCAATACCACCTACTCATTAAACACGATCTTGGTTAAATCCTAACTATACAACCATTATCAAATAGGATATTAACAAATTGCTTGTTGTAGGTTTTACTAAACATGTTGAAGAGGTTACTTGGTTATCACCTATCGTTGTAATGGCTAAGAAAAATGGGAAACTCAAAATTTGTGTGGACTTTAAGAAGCTTAATGTAGCTACTAAGAAGGATTCATATTTGTTACCTTTTACAAATGAGGTTATCAACATTGTAGCAAGACATGAAGTTTATACATTTTTAAATGGTTTTTTGGATACCATCAAATTTCCATAACACTAGAGATTAGTACAAAATTGCATTTGTTAATGATTGGGAGGTTTTTGTATGGGTTATAATGCCTTTTGGGGTAAAAAATGAACCACCTACCTATTAAAAGGTAGTCACTAAAAATTTTCGTGAAAACATTGATGTGTTCATGAAGATATTTCTAGATGATTTTACTGTTTTTAGTGACTTGTCCACTCATTTGGAAAAAATCAGAAAATGTTTTTTTAAATGTAGAGAATATGGCATTAGTTTGAATCTAGAGAAATGTGCATTTATGGTATGTTCTAGAACTATTTTAAGATTTATAATCTCCAAAGAAACACTTGATTTTAGGAAGATAGAAGCTTTAGTCAAAATGCTAGTGCCTAAAACACCTTAGGAGATTTAAGTATTCAATGAAATGGCCTAGTTTTACAAATGTTTCATATAAAAAATTGCTTCTATTATGGCAGCAATCACCAAGTTACTAAGAAAAGCTGAAATGTTTGAATGAATTGTTGAATGTCAAATTCTTTGGGAGGATATAAAAAACTGATAGATTCAAGATCCTATATTTATTAGTCTTAATTGGGAACTAGAATTTCATGTTCATATTGAGACATTTTAGTTAGTAGTAAGGGCAATATTGGCCCATAACCCAACATGTAAAATAGGTCAACTTATTATGTATTCATTAAAATTATTTAATTTTGTTGAGAAAAATTATACTACTATAGAAAAAAGAGGTTTAGCTATGGTTTATCCTTTACACAAATTCAAACATTACATGTTAAACAACATGTTTACATTTTATGTGGACCATATGGCTTTAAATGTATTTGGTCAACAAGCCATAAGTCTTTGGCAGGTTAATTATATGGCTTTTATTATTTTTGGAGTATGATTTCAAAATTGTTTACAAACCTAGTAGATCCCATATAATGGCAAATGCATTGAGTGTATAACCCCATTAGACTAAACATGTTAGAGTACCTGATCAAACTTGTGATGTTCACATGCTTACCTTACAACCCAAGTGGTTATAGAGTGTGTATGAATACTTATTATGAAGGAGTGATGCCAGAAAGATTCACAACATCCCAAAGACAATATTTAGCCCAAAAAACTAATCTATTTATGCTTAGAAAAAAATACTATACAAATTTGCACAAGATAATCACTTTTGTTGAATTTTGCAACTAGAGTAGGTGTTCAAAATTTTGCAAAAATTACATGGAGGTGTTATAAAAAGACATTTCTCTTCTGATATCATTGTGCGAAAGATCCTAGATGCTGGTTATTAGTGGTTGATGACAAATTGAAACATTCATGACTATTGTCAAACATGTGACCAATGTCAAAAAAAGGTAATCTGTTGACCCAAAATTTGGCCAAATTGGTTACCACACTACTTGAAAAACCCTTTCAAAAATGGGGATTGGATTTTATTAGACTTGTTAAACCTATAAGTAGATTGCCATGCAACTAGTACATTTTGGTAACCATTAATTATGCAACAAAGTGGGTGGAAGTTCGAACATTCCACACCAACACTACCAAGTTTTTATATGAACACATTTTTACAAAATTTGGATGTCCATTAACCATTATGATCGATCAAGGTACCCATTTTATCAGTGATGCAATCAGATACCTTATTGATCATTTCATCTTTAGACATACAAGTTCTACTATTTATTATCCACGAGGAAATGGACAGGCTAAGTCCACAAACAAGGTTTTTGGAACCTTACTTATCAAATTGGTTGATGAGAATAAAAATGATCGGGATGAGCACATATCCACAATCTTATTTTCATATTGAACTGTTTATAAAGTTGGAATTGGTCATACCCCCTTTCAACTATCAAGACCTGTGGAAGATAAGAAGCTACAACAACTTGTGAGTTGTGGAAAAGAGTTTTTCCAACAATTCTTTGAAGAGAGACTTGTTTCAAGCATTATTCCTCAACGCCCAAGATTAGAAACAAGAACCATGATGAAGTGAAAAGGTAAAGCGCATGTAAAAAAAAGGTTGGGAAACTTGGTAAAAAAAAGTTAGTGTCTAAAGTGAAGGAAAGCAAAAAGATGCTACAGTGGATGGAGATGAACTCCAATGAACTCAAATGGGCTAGATGAACCAGTTTGGAAAGCATGTTCAACTTGTAGTGGATAACACCAAAATAAGAGTTGTTATGAAACTTCCTACAAACTTGGGAGCAATGGAGGATGGAAGAATTCTAGGGCGAGTACGTGGTCAAAAGACTCTCATTGATTAGGTGCTTATTCATGAGCAACTTGGAGCAGTATGTGTTGTAAATGTAACTTTTGAAGAAGCCAAAATTGCCTTACAAAGAATTGCAAGTCCACATGCTTTTGTTGAAAACGAGCAATGGAGTGTAGTGCGTATGTAAGAGGAATTTCATGTGAAATTTGTGGCCATTTTGTAAATTATTTATCAAAGACATAGTTTAGCTTATTTCAACAACCGGATTGCTATTACTTTTAACCTAACCAATAAAGGGCAACATGTTAATTAATGTTCCATAATGTTGACCCAGTTACTAGTTGAACTAACTTGTTGGACTAAACATTATAAGAAGGCAGTAGTTAACCCGAATTCTAGTAAACCAAAATAAATTTTTGTTATTCAGGGCCTATCTTAAACATTATATTTAGTAAGTGGTTCCATGTATCTAATGTGTCTTCCCCAAGAATAGTAACTCTATAGGAACATGTATCACCAACTAGCTAAGAGTGCTAAATTCCACAACAACCATAGGTTTCATCTGAACTTGTTACTAGGGAGCAGTTTTTGAGAGAGAGAAGACTAACACGTTCGACTACAACATCAACTTTACCAACTCATCAATCTCATTGACTAAAGATGTGCATAAAATTGCCTACACCAAGGGATAGGTTAAGCCTTGAACTTGTTATTTCACCACCAAGAAAGAACTTTAAGACTACTTTTGGGTCATTAGTTAATGATTTAGAAGAGGATGAGGAACGAACCTATTTAGATGAAATTGGAGGTAAGGGAGGAAAATAACTTGATGCAACAACTATGCAAAACAACACTAAGGAAAAACATGAACCTAATCTAGATTAAGTAATTACCAACATTTAAGATGAACTTATTGTGTCTGTTGAACTTGTAGTTTTCATTATAGAATTTGTAGTTGTAATTATAGAATCATCTTAACCTATTTAACATGAAGTTGAACTTGTATAAATGGAAAACCCACAGTTTTAAAATTTTCAACCTATCCCAATTTTTGGTCATTCCATAAAAACTTTGAAACATATTAACATGTTTTTTGTGCAAGTTGTTCAAAATGCCATAACTTGGTCATGGACATTACAAGAACTTTCAAACCTTAGAATTGAGTTTGAGTGTGAACCATATTGATATAGCCATGGTCGGTAGTCTCAATTTTTAAGAATTGCGTTAGGGATATTCGAATGTGGTGAGGTTATTAGGGGTTTTTAACAACTTTGTGTTATAATAAAGGATGATGAATGCACATGGTTGTGTTGGGGCGGGGG
>Ga0116230_10008512_pt1 | contig 10108 bp, 2 predicted proteins | sample S1TSphfallax_3_FD_88678 | JGI IMG/M metagenome (GOLD analysis project Ga0116230, IMG submission 88678) | Host-associated microbial communities from peat moss isolated from Minnesota, USA - S1T2_Fd - Sphagnum fallax MG | ecosystem: Host-associated > Plants > Peat moss > Unclassified | place: USA...
CGGCGGCGAGACGCGCGGCGTCACCGGCCCCCGCCTACGCTAAACGCCTTGTGAACCTCGAACCAAACGCGCGTCGAAGCGGCGTCGCCGACGAGCATCGGCACCGCGCCGATCGGTTTTGCCACGCCGAGCGCCGCGGTCCAGCCCCTACCGGCGGCCCAGTTCAAGCCGATTCCGGCGCCCGAGAGCGTCGCGCTATTGTCACCGACGGCGAAGACGTTCTTGTAGATCCGCACCACACCGCTGTCGGCAAAGACCATGGTCTGCCAGGCACCTGTCGACGAGACCCCGAAGTTATGACGCAGTTCGATCGATGCCAGCGCACCCTGCGCACCGCCGACCGTGCCGACGTCATAGGCGCGCACACTGTTGGGTCCACCTAGAAAGAACTGTTCCGAGGAATCGAGGTTTTTGTCGGCGGCCTGTCCGTTGACGGCGACATAGATGCTGTTCGAGTCGCTCAAGGTCTGTAAGCGCGCCAAGGAGAGGTTGTATTTGGCGTAAGTGCCACTCGTCTGTGCCGTCGACGCATTCGCGAGCGCCGCGGCGGCGTTGTCGAAGCCGAGCTGTCCGATGCTGAGATCCAGACTCATGTTGGAAATACCCCGTGCATCGCGGCGATCGCCGGCAAGTGTCAGGGTCAGGGCATCGGTGTGCCGATCGGTGTGCAGATCGGAAGCATCGGTCTCGTCACGCAGTTGCTTCGCGTTGAAAGCGAACTGGGCGAATAGATTGCCCGCGATGCTGCGGATCAAGGGCTGCATCACCGTGACGGTTTCCACTTCGGCGGTCCCATGTGCGTGCAAGTCGGACAACCCGTTGCCGAGATGATAGTAGAGGCCCGATAACGCACCCCCGACGGTCGTCCCCTCGCCGTTCGCGAGCAGCGTCTGATAGCCGACCCGCCCGTACGAGAGGCCGGGACCACTCGTCATCGCGTTCAGGTTCAGCACGTCGCCGTGATGCAGCGGATCGTCGATGTTGAGCGCTGCGCTCAATCGCTCCCGCCCCGTATAGCGGTTGCCGGCATCGTCGAGGCCGAAAGATCCACTCTCGAGGTCACCGGGGGTGGCGACGAGCTCTAGGTCGGTGGTGCCCGGATCGGCGCCCGGCGCCAGCGTCGAGTTCACGACCGCCCCGGGCACGTCCGACAGCAACAGCAAACCGCGCTGCAGACTCTCCTCGGCGACCGGGCGGCTGGGCTCGAATGCGCGCAAATAGGATCTCAACAAGGCGTCCGACACCTGGCTAGTATTCGACAGCCTACCGGCGCCGTAGCGCGCCTCGAGCACCGCGATGCGCACGCGTCCGTCGCTCAGGGTCTGCGGCGGGATATAGGCACGCGACAGCAGATAGCCGTGATCCTGGTAACGCTTCGTGATCCGGGCCGCAAGGTCTTGGAGCAGCGACAAATTCATCATCTTCCCTTCGCTGGGGTCCACGAGTGCCCGCAACTCCGTGCTCGCCACGAGCGTGTTACCGCTGATGTCGACATGCAGAACCATGAACGGATCGGTGGTCGGCAATTGCGCGGCGACGGGCTCTTGGATCTTCAGGTCCAGCGTGGAGGACGGAGCCGGCAGCACCGGGCGCGGTGTTTCTTGCAGCAGCTCCCCGCTGCCCGGGATCGCCTGCGCGAAGGCGGCCCCCGACGCGAGGGTCGCTGCGGCCATGGCGATAGCGGTGAATATCTTCAAGGCGCAAGCTCCACCGGCAGCTTGACGCCCGCGCCGACGACCTTGAGCGGCAAGCGCCCGGTGAAATCACTGACCCGTCGATTGCCCTCGGTGGGTTTAGCGTCGCGGCGCGCATTGCCGGTGTTGTTGCCATACTCGTTTGCCGAGCCTACGCCGTAGGGGGTGGCGATCGCGACCGACTCGAGATCGAACGATCCCGCAACGCTCGCGGTGAGCGAGCTTGTCGCAGGCACCGGCGTTGTCATAGGTGCTGACGTCACGGTCAGGGCGTCGGCATTGCTGGCCGATTGCACGAGGACGTAGTTCGCGGCGGTCAAGCCTGCGCCATCGATGGCGTAGGTTCCGGGTGTCGCGAGTGGGCTCGCGTCGGTCGTCCATGACAAGCTGCCGCGCGTCGCATTCCCGAGGCTGTCGCCCGGTACGAAGCCGCTCACGCTGCCGCCGAGCTTCGGCGTCTGACCCGCCGCGATGGTGACGGGAGCCGCAGTCTCGATCAGGGTCGCTGGCGTGACATCGGCGCTCGTCGCGGCGGTGCTACTGAAGCGGTAGTCGCTCGCATCGGCGCCCGTATCCGTGATGCCCGTGATATTCACGGTTTTGCCAACGCCCACGTTCTTGTCCGCAAACGCAGATCCCGTGTCGGCAAAAGTCACCACATCGCCCGCGAGGACACCGCTGCTGCCAAACGCACTCAGCGTCGCGACCGTCGTGCCGTCGTAGGTCTTGTTATTGGCGGTCCCCGTGACCGTAATTGCGCGCGGGGTAACCGTGACCGTATCGCTGCCGCCGCTGAGCTGGTAATTGCTCGCGAGGCCCGTGCCGTTCGCCAGACTCAAGCTGCCGAACGACGATAAGCCCTGCGTGCCGGCGTTCTTGGTTTGCAGTGCACCGCCGCCCGAGAGCACCAAGGTCTCGGTGCCGACCCCGGTTGCGACCGTGCCGCCGGTCCCGAAAATACTCCCGCTCGCATCGATTAGCCCATCGTAAACGCGGGATCCCGACAAAATGACGCTCGCGGGCGTGATGGCGGCGCTGGTCGCGGCGTTGCCATTGACCGTGTAGTTACCCGCCCCCATGCCGCTCGCGCTGATCCCCGAGACCGACACAGCAAGGCCGTTGGCGACGTTTTTCGTCGCGAAGCTCGCCGACGTGTCGGTATAAGTCAAACTGTCGCCGGCCAAAACGCCGGTACTCGCGAGCGTCACCGCCGCGGCAACGCTGCCGTCGTAGACCTTGTCGATACCCGTGGCCGCGACCGTGATTGCGAGTGGCGTAATGTTGGCGCTCGTCGCGGCCGTGCCGTTGACGGTGTAATTGCCGGATCCCGTGCCGCTCGCGCTGATCCCGGCGACCGTGATGCCGACGCCGTTGGCGGCGTTCTTGTTGGCGAAGCTAGCCGCCGCGTCGGTAAAGCTCACGCTGTCGCCGGAGAGCACTCCGGTGCTGGCGAGCGTGACCGCGGCCGTGACCGTGTCGTCGTAGACTTTATCGATGCCGGTGGCCGCCACCGTGATTGCGAGCGGCGTGATGTTGGCGCTCGTCGCGGCCGTGCCGTTGACGGTGTAATTGCCGGATCCCGTGCCGCTCGCGCTGATCCCGGCGACCGTGATGCCGACGCCGTTGGCGGCGTTCTTGTTGGCAAAGTTCGCCAGCGTGTCAGCGAAGTTCAAGCTGTCGCCGGCGAGTACTCCGCTGCTAGCGAGTGTCACGCCGGCGACGACGTTGCCGTTGTAGACTTTGTCGATGCCGGTGGCGCCCACGGTGATCGCGAGCGGCGTGACCGTCACCGTGTCGCTGCCGCCGCTGAGCTGGTAGTTGCTCGCGAGGCCCGTGCCATTACTCAAGCTCAAGCTGCCGAGCGAGGCGAGTGCGCCGTTCGTGCTGATGTTCTTGGTGGTCAGGGTCCCACTGCCGGAGAGAATCAGGTTCTGGCCCGCGACGCCGCTCAGCGTGCCGGCGCTCCCGAAGGCGCTCGCATTGGCGTCCTGCAGTCCGTCGTAGACGCGGGTGCCGGCGAGGCTGATGATCGCGGCCGTGATCGTGCCGCTGCCGTTGTCGCTCGTGGGTAGGCTGTAATTGGTGAGCACGGTGGCGCCGGTCGCCGTGAGGTTGCCCGACGTCAGCGCGCCGCCGGTGATGACGATGCCGCTGCCGACGTTGGCAGTCGCGAAACTGCCGGTGACCCCGGCATTCACGGTCGCGCCCTGACCCGTGACGAAGCCGCTGAACACCGTGTTGCCCCCACTGAGACTCGCGACCGTCGAGCCGTTATAGCTGCGGGTCACGTTGGCGCTGGCGCTGAGCGCCAGAGAGGAAATCGTCGCGGTGAGCCCGGTCTCCTGGGTGAGCGCGTAATTGGGACTTGATGCCCCACCCAGGCTCATATTCGTCGTCACGGTGTCGGTACCGACATTACCGCTGTTGCTCAAGGTTCCGGAACTCGTGTTCGTCAAGCTCACGGCGTCGTTGTTATAGGTGACCCCCGAGAGCACCGCCCCCGAGAGCGCATCGACCGTCGTGCCGTTATAGGTTCGCGAGCTCGTCTGCACGCCCGTGACGGCGAGCGGCGCGGGGGTGATGGTCAAGGCGGTTGCGTTGCCGCCTGCCTGCACGAACACATAGTTGCCGTTGTTGGCCGTCAAGCCGCTGCCGTCGATCGCGTAATGGCCGACGCCGCTCGCGCCGGTGGCCAAGGTCGAGAACACCGAGCTACCGGTGGTGACGTTCGCGAGCACCTCGTTATTCACGAAACCCGTCACCGTGCCAGCAAGGCCGGTGGGCGTCAGGCCGTACTGCTCACTGCTGGGCGTCGCGGCATAGGTCAGCGTCGCTGCGTTGATGCGCCCGGAGCCAGCATCGGTACTCGGCAAGATGTAGTTCGACAGCAGGGTGCTGCCCGTCGCTGTCAAGTCGGCGGTGCTCAGCGCGACGCCGGTAACGGCGATGCCGGTGCCCACGTTTGGCGTCGCGAACGTGCCCGTGACACCCGCCTTGACGGTGGCGCCGTTCGTGCCCATGAAGCCGCTGAACGTCGTGTTGGCGCCCGCTAAACTGGCGTTCGTCGTGCCGTCATAGGTCTTCGTGACCGAGGAAGTCGCGGTGAGCGGCGCCTGCGTGATCAGCGCGGTGAGCCCGGTCGGCTGGGCGACCGAGTAATTCGCACTGCCCGGCCCGCTGAGCCCGAAGGCCGTGGTCACGGTATCCGTGCCCGCGTTGCCGCTGCTGCCGAGCATGCCGCTGGCAAAATTGATCAGCACCGGCGCGTCCGAACCGTAGGTGCTACCGGTCAAGGTCGCGCCGGTCAGTGCGTCGATGGTCGTCGCGTTATAAACCTGCGGGGTCGTCGTGGCACCGACGACCGCGAGCGGCGCGCGGGTGATCGTGCCCGTGCCGGTCGCGGACACCGGCAGCGCGTAATTGGCGAGGTTCGTCGCCGAGCCCGGTGAATAGTCGCTGAAGCCGAGCGTGGCGCTGACCGCATGGCTACCGGCATTTGGCGCAGCATACGTGCCGCCGGTCTGAGTCACGGTCGCGGACTGACTGCCGACGAAACCGGTGAGCGCGTAATTGGCCGTCGTCAGTGTGGCCGTGGTCGTGTCGTCGTAAGGCTTCGTGATCGATCCGATCAGGGTGGCCGTGAGCGGCGCCTGCGTGATCGTGCCCGAACCGGTGCCGACGCTGGGCAGCGCGTAGTTGGACAGGTTCGTGCCGCCATTGGCGAGGAAATCCGATGACACGAGCGTCGACCCGATCGCGATGCCGCTGCCCGCGTCCGGTGCCGCGTAGCTCGCCGTGGCCGATTGCGGCACGGCCGCCCCCTGCGTGACTCCGCCGACCGTCGCAAAGCCGAGCAGCGTGTAATTCGCATTGGTCAGCGTCGTCGATGCGCTGCCGTCATAGACCTTGGTCGGATTACCGCTGATCACCGCGGTGATCGGCGCCGGTGTAATGGTGGCGCTCAAGCCGGTGGGCTGGGAGAGCGCATAGTCGTTCGACTGCGCGCCGGCGATCACGAATCCGCTCGCGCCGACTCTCAGATTATTGCCGACGTTCACCGACGTGAACGCGGCCGCCGCGTTCACGGCCGATAGGCTGACCGTATCGCCGCTGAAGAGACCCGCGAGCGCCGCGCCCGAGGTGCTCAAGCTCGCCACTAGCGTTCCGTCGTAGGGTTTCGCATTCGCGCTGACTCCCGTGATGGTCAAGGGCGCGGGCGTGATGCTGGCGGCGAGACCGATGACGGGCTGCAGCGTGTAATTCGAGGCGGCGGCGCCCGTGATCGACAGACCGCTGACGCTCACGGGCAGCGCGACGCCGACTTGGGTGCTCGCGAACGCACCCGCGGCGCTGCCCACGAGATTCACGTTCGCCGCATCGGCACTGACGATGCCGGACAAAGCCAGTGCGCCCGTGTTCAGCGGATCGACATAGGTCTGATCGTAGGTTTTGTTGGTCGCGTAGACGCCCGTGACGAAGACCGAGGCCGGCGTAATGTTGCCCGTGCCGGCCGCCGATGCGGCGAGCACGTAGTTCGACAGAAGCGTGCCGCCGTTTGCCGTATAGGCCGACGGCGTCAGCGCTGCCGAGATGCTCTGAGCACCGACGTTCGCGCCGCCGTAGTTGATCAAGGCGGAAGGATTGATTTGCGCACCCTGGCCGGTGACGAATCCGGTGATCGCGTAGTTCGCGGATGCCAGCACCGTGCTCGTGCTGCCGTTGTAGACGCGGGTCGGATCGCCCACCACCGCGACCGACAACGCGACCGGCGTGATCGTACCCGTGCCATAGGCCGAGGTCGGCAGCGTGTAATTGGCGAGGACGGTCGAACCCGTGGCGGTGAAATCCGGGCTCGTGAGCACGGCGCCGACGGTTTCTACGCCGGCATTGGCCGAGGCATATTGACCGACCGGTTGCGTCACCGTGGCGCCGTCGCTGCCCGCGAAGCCGGTGAGCACGAAGTTGGCGGAAGTGAGCGTGGCCGCGGTCGTGCCATCGTAGGGCTTGGTCGGATTGCCGCCGATGCCCGCGTAGATGTAGCCGTTCAGCGGCGCTTGGGTGATCGTGCCCGTGCCCGCCACGCTGGTCGGCAGATTGTAGTTCGACAAGAGCGTGCCGCCCGTGCCCGTGTAATTACCGCTCGTCAAGGTCGCCGTGACCGGTTCGAGCCCGGCGTTCGCCGAGGCATAGGTGCCGCTCGCCTGATTCACCGTCACGCCTTGGCCGGTCAGGAATCCGGTGAAGCTATAGTTCGCGTTCGTGAGCGTGGCGCTCGCCGTGCCGTTGTAGACCTTGGTCGGATTACCGACGATCATGCCCGTCAATGGCGCGGGTGCGATCGTACCCGCGCCCGTGACCGTGGTCGGTATGCTGTAATTGGAGAGTAAAGCGCCGCCCGTGGTCGAAAAATCGGTGACCGCCAAGGTCGCGGTAACGGTTTGCAGACCCGCATTGGGCGAAGCATATTCGGACAAGGCCGTCTGCGGAATCGTGGCGCCCTCGCCCGGCATGAAGCCCGTGACGACGAAATTAGCCGACGACAGCGCCGCCGTCGTGGTGCCGTTGTAGGGCTTGGTGGGGTCGCCGATCAGCGTGACGTTGAGCGGGGCTGGTGTGATGTTGGCGGCGAGGCCCGTCGCTTGGGTCAGGAGATAATTCGACGACTTGGCGCCGCCGATCGAGAATCCCGTCGTGGTGACGGGCAGGCTCGCACCGACGTTCTTGGATGGAAAGGCGCCCGTGGCGCTCGAGTACGAGAGCACGACCGTCGCCGCATCACCGCCCAAGAGCCCCGACAAGTGCGGGCTGCTGAACACGAGCCCAGCCGTCGCACTGCCGTTATAGACCTTGTTCGCCGCCGTCACGCCGGCGATAGCCAACGGCGCCGGCGTGATGCTCGCACTGAGACCGGAGGGCGCGATCAATTGATAGTCGTTGTGTGCGGCGCCGGTGATCACGAAGCCGCTCGCGGTGACGCCGAGATTGTTGCCGACATTGGCGGACGCGAACGTGCCCGTGGCACTCGCCGTGGAGAGCACGACCGCATCGCTGCCGATCACGCCGTAGAGGCCGGCGTTCGCGGTATCGAGCGTATCCGCGGCGGTCGCGTCGTACACCTTGCCCGTCGCGAGGACGCCCGTGATCACGAGCGGGGCTTGCGACACCGTCCCCGACCCGGTCGCGGACGTCGGCAGAATGTAGTTCGACAGTTTCGTGCCGGAGCCTGCGACGAAGTTGGTCGCCGCAAAGGTGGCGTTCACGGTTTCCGCACCCGCGGCCGCCGAGCCATAGGCGACCGAGCTCGGTTGATTGACCGCGGCACTTTGACCCGCGACGAAGCCGCTGAGCTGGTAGTTGCCGGAGTCGAGCGTGGCGGTCGTGGTGCCGTCGTACACTTTGCTCAAAGTTGGGTTGGCAATATCGCCGACGATCCCGGCGCTCAATAGCGCAGGGGTGATCGTGCCGATCGAGGCCGTCAGCGGAGTGCCGGCGAGGCCGTAGCCATAAACGGGAATGCCGGTGGCGGTGGTGATGAGGAGACCCGCGGCCGTGGCCGTCGAGGTGATGGCAATGGCGCTGCCCGCATCGGCCGTCTGGTAGGTGCCACTCAGCGAGCGGACCGTGTCGCCGTTCAAGGTTCCCGACACCGTGTAGTTCGCGTTCGCCGCGGTCAGGGTGGCGTTCGTGCCGCCATCATAGGTCTTCGACGCCGTACCGAGTAACGAGGTCACGGTGACCGAGGGCGCGACGCTGTAGAGCAAGCCATTGCCGGACTGCGCCGGGGTGGCCTGATAGGCGGCTGCATACTGAAGGAACGCGGGCGTGAGCCCGCCGCGCGTGTCCGTCGTCGGGTTCGTCGAGTACACGAGCCAGTTGCCCGTCGATCCGGCCGACAGCGCATTCGCGCCGGCGAGATTGACGAAATGCGCACCCGTGCCCAAGACCACGCCCGCATCGCCTTCGATCGACGCGCCGGCGGCAATGGTCAGATTCCCCGTGCCTGCCCGCATCGCGATCGTGCCCGTGCCCGTGACGGGATCGTTGACGTTGATTGCGTTATAAGCCGTCAAGCTGAGCGTGGCGGCGGCATTGCTCCACGCGATCGGGGCATCGACGTTGATGTTGCCGGCGCCCGGCGATTGATTGCCGTAACCCGACGCGCTCGTCGCCGTCGTGAGCTCGGTGACGCTCGTGCCGGTATTGAGGCTGTTGTCGATCGCGGTCGCCGCCGCAGTATCGATCGTCAGGTCCGTGGGATCGATGCGCCAGGACCCACCGGGACCGGCGTCGACTTTCGCGCCGCTCGCGACCGTGACCGAGGCGCCCGAGGTCTCGATGGAACCGCCGGGGGCGGAACGCCGCGCCGTCGCATCGAGCGTGCCGCCCACGCTAACCGTGCCCGCCGCCATCCCGGCCAACAGCGTGATCGTGCCGCCCTCGTTCTCGACGACACGCGCCTGCACGATGCCGGTGTTGTTCACGACGCTCGCGAGCAGCGAGTCTTGCGCGCCCGCGGTCATGATGACCCGACCGCCGTCGGCTTCGATGAGTTGTCCGTTCGCGGCGAGATCGTTGAGCGTGCTTTGGTCGACGCGCAGATGGATCAAGTGGCGGCCGCTGAAGCTCAAGGTCTCCGCGCTGCCGGCGCCCAAGGCGACCGTTCCCAACTGCGCGCGGATCACGCCTTGGTTCGAGACTTGATTACCGAGCAGAGCGACATAGCCCCCGTCGGCGGCTTGGATCGTGCCGCGATTGACGATGGCGCCAGCACCGGAACCGCTGAAAACGCGCAGATTCGAACTGAAGGAAGCGTCGCTCAAGTCCAGCGTCGAGGCGGTGAGTCCGCCGACGTTGACCTGTGCGCCCGCGCCAAACAAGACGCCGTTGGGATTGATCAGCCAGACTTGTCCGTTCGCGTCGAGGTGGCCGAATACTTGACTCGCGGTGTTACCGAGGATGCGGTTGACCGCGATCGACGTCGCGCTCGGCTGAATGAACAGGACGACTTCGTTCGCGGTCACGTTGAAGCTCTGCCAGTTCAGAAAGAGGTCGGCGCTCGTTTGCCGGATCGTCGTGGTATTGCCGCTTTGGCTGACCGTGCCCGAGCCGGCGGTGACTTGCCCGCCGCTCGGTGCCGCTTGCGCCAAGAGCGAATAATCGAGTGCTGCGGACAGGAGCGCGAGCACGGCGATGCGCCGCGGCTTCGATGAGGAATCACGCAACATGGAGGGGGGTACTCGGTAAATGAGTGATCGACGAGTTCGGCGCGGGCGTCGCCCGCGATCGTCGATCGGCCTGCGAGTTGCGCTCACGAGGGATGGGTGCCGGTCAGTGGACATAACGTAAACCCAATCCCGCTCGCGGAGTGTGCGGTACGTCGCACCGGTGGCTAGTGCAATGCGGACTTCTAGAGC
>Ga0116230_10008513_pt1 | contig 10108 bp, 8 predicted proteins | sample S1TSphfallax_3_FD_88678 | JGI IMG/M metagenome (GOLD analysis project Ga0116230, IMG submission 88678) | Host-associated microbial communities from peat moss isolated from Minnesota, USA - S1T2_Fd - Sphagnum fallax MG | ecosystem: Host-associated > Plants > Peat moss > Unclassified | place: USA...
AATATATAAGATTAGGTATACCAATTCAACACTTGTCACAACCTTACTCTGACCAGAGGTCTCATGTGAAGAGTGACCCCCTCTGACCCTGATGTTTCATGTCCTTGTGACACAGTCTGACCTTGATGGTTCATGTCCTGCTGAAAAAAAAGTGCCCTATTTCATGTCTTGGTAACACTCGGACAAGAGTTTTTTTTTTTGTATGAATTTTTTTTGCAAAATTTTGAAACCCTCCCCCCCCAAAAAAAAAGAATAAAGAAAATAATTTGTCACAAATTCCCTGTTTATATGCCATATTTTGAAACACTTATTTATTTTGAGGCTTTTTTTGGGGGGCAGATTTACTACAGTTTTGACCCTTTTTTTCTTTTCTTTTTTTTTAAATTTCACTTTTGTGATGTGGCCAAAAGTGGTGATCATCAAGAAGAAACTGTGGAAAAATTTGGCTATAAATTAGATATGAAAATAATAATAATAATGATAATAATAATCCTTCTATTTCCTTGACTACCTAGTAGAACCTTATTACCTATAAAAACCTGATAATTTGGAGTTTTTTTTCCCTCAAAACCTGGCACATTTGGGCCATTTAGGTTGAAATCAAAATTTTCAGATCAAAATTTCACAAGATTTTGCCCAAACACATCACTGGATTCAAACAACAGATTTCTTTCAAAATTTCCACCAATTTAACCTAAATCTTGTTTGGGATCATGGCTAACAATATTACATCAGAAAACTGATATTTTATTTTTATTTTTTATTATAAATTATAAATTTATTATTTAAAAATTTTTAATTTTTAAAAACCACTGACTCTGGCCTTGATGCTTCATGTCCTGGTCAAACAAAGTGGGCAATGACCAACCCACAAAGGGGAATGGAAAGAGTTTTGGCAAAAAGCCCCCACACTTCCCCAAAAAGCAATCAATTAAGGCAACACTTTATTTGTAAGGCTTGTTTTTTAGGGTGATGTTTTTGCGTCTGTGTGGGGTCACAACTAAATTATGTAGTTATTTTTGTGCATTTGGAATCTCTAAAAGCTAACTCAGACTTTTAGTTCTTTTTTCTCTTAAGAGTCATGACTTATAAGTGGCTAGTTGAATGAGCTTTTTAGAGATTTTGGCCCCCCCCAAAAAAAAGGTTTCCAAGCATTATTTTATTTTTGGTATAAAAGATTAAGGAAAAAAAATCTTTTGGGTTTGTTCATCTAGGGGACCTTAAAATTAAGAGGCACAATTTGCAACAAATCTCCAGTTTGGAGGCCCTTGTAACTTACACTTCAAAGTTCCATGCAAGGTTTTCAAAGCTTATTTTGAGATTTTATTAGCCACTAATCCGTATTACATGTGTCAACCTCACCATGGGTTTCTGATGGGGGAGATCAAATGTTTGGACAAAAAAATGAACTCACATCTAATCTAATTTCTAATTTCATAATATGAGCAAGTAACAATTGATGTTTCAAATTTATGGAGTCCCATTTAGTGTGTAATCTTGGGAAGTTTTCCCAAAGAATTTCTTCAATTTGAAGTTTTAACTAAAAGGAGACCATGTATTGTAAAGGGTTCATCTAAAAGATAGAAGACCCATTATTCATTAGTTGAACAACTATTCATTAGCATGCCCCATATCATTGGGTGTAGTAGCTTTGCATGCACCAAAAACATGTCTCCAAAGGCAAGTGTGCCGCACCATTTTGACTCCTTTTACAACAAATGCTTCATGTATCTACATGCTTTTTTTTTTAAAACTTTTTTGACTTGTGAACTAGACTAATCCATTTTTTCATCCATGTGTAATCATTTAGTTGGTGTCACCACCCATGGGGATGAAGTTGAGGGGGGATTTCACAAGACTTACGGTCAACCGATATTTCCTTATTTCCACAACATTCACTTGTTTGTTGGCTCACAAAAACTCATACAATACAAGCCACATGAAGAAGTGAACCTAGTAGGTTCACTTGATCCACCCACCAACAACATTCAGCACATGAGTCATTCGATTTCAAACCCTTATTACTCTAGTGACTCAAATGCACCTTAAGTTAGGTCTTAAGATGGTATTGGGATGGGTTGTTGGCCTTTGAAGATAACAAATGCCACAAAGACCTAAAGAAGAAAGTCCACCTCCGGAAAGCTATGATTAAACCTAAGGTTTTGAGGTCAAGCTTGTCCAATTAGCATCAATAGAGCTTTTTGTTTTTGCCTATTGCAAATTGCAACTTTCTCTTTTTTCTCAATGTGGCCTAACTTTCAAGGCTAAAATTTCAGCCTAAAATTGGTACCAAACTCAAACAATGGTAGGAAGGTAAGAAGCAAGTTAAGGTGCTTTCAGTTTTTAGGGTTAAATTTTGAAAAATGAAAAGGGGAAAAGATGAGGTACCACTTGCCAATTTGACCCAAATTTTGAGAAGTTGGTAACTTTAGTGTCCCCATTTGTTGTTTCGCCATGTTTCGCCACCAGTTCTACCCCCCCCCGCTGCTGGCCGTTTTCAAAAAGGGCGTGTTGGACCTGAGAGGGGTTTCGCCTTTTGGCCAAGACTGGCGACCCTCTCTTTGGGCAGACTTGACCAATGACCCGCTTTTTGGGTGGGCGGCCCACCCGCCCGTTGACCACAGGTCAAACAGACACTGCTAATCCCGTACCCAACAGACTCGGATGACCTCCTCTACCGGTCACTCACCGTTTGACTGCAAGTCAAACAACAGATAAGCCTCCTAACAAACTCGGGTGACCGCCTCCGCCAGTCACTTTCCCTGACTCAGCTGACCTCAGTGGTAGTCACCAGTCGCACCTATAGTCAGTTAAGACCCCGGTCAAGGCTAGGTTACCTACTGCCCCCTAATTATTAAATGACCTTAGGAACTCCAAAGGTCTCAAGAGCTATTTTCTCCCCTTTTTTTGGAAGAAAATATTGGAATTAAAATTACCTTTGATACAAATGTTATGAAATTATAATTATACTACAATAAGAAATCAGAATATTCATTTTTTTTAAAAACCTAAAATTGCAATAAAATTACCTTGGTTTTTTTTTGAGTAATTTTCATTTACAACTAACAGATCAAACAATTGTGAAGTTTTGTAGATTTTGAACAATTTTTCCAAGATACTTTTTTTTAAAAGTTTTGAGCATGAGTTTACATATTTCTTCTTAAAAGGGGAACACATGCCTCATCACCACCGGACTTTCTTTTGCTATAGGTATGGAAGACTCAATCACCAAGAAAGGGGTCAAAAGACTAAGAAAGTGGAATGTTGGATACAACTGCCAAATAACAATTGTTTTCATTCAACACTATTCCCTTTGTGACCTAAAATGTGGTCTTTGGGGACCTTATGCCTTCACATGTGTGTGGACTTTGAAAGTAGAAATCATCTCAAAAGATTACATTAAAAAGGAAAAAAGGTTGGCATACGTGCAAAGATGTCTCCAAGTTTGTTGTTCATAGTCAAACTAGTGACCCAAACACATCAAATCTTCAGAATAGGGGAAGGGAGGCCTCTTCCCACCCCGCACCCCCTCTCCCCCACACACCCCCTTCCCCTTTCAGGTGGTTTGATGGCATAAGAACAAGGGCAAGTAGAACACACTATTGCACTCCATGGTAGAGGACATAATTTGGTTCCTTTTTGTATTTTTTATTGCGGCTTTGTTGGATTGCCACAACCATTTAACTCAAGGGTGGATTGGATTATTCTTAGTTGACAATGCTTTTACATATAAAACGTATAAAATAATTTCATGTGTAAATTGAACATGCACCAAATCACACACACCAACATTATGTTAATAGATGCTTGTGATTCTTGGCATCATAAAATGTTTACCTATATAGATTAATTGTCCTTTTCCAACTTCACACATTAAAACGGTTTGTTGGCAATAAATAATATGATTTGACATACACCTGCCACCAACATAACACTCACACAAGGTGTGTGAAGGTGGGTCAATGGTTGGACTCATCAAAAAGCTATGGTTGTAACTTGTAAGTTATTGTGGTACATTGTGTGAGGTTGTCACCCAAACGAATGAGGAGACATGTGAGGGACTCAAAAAGAGGCAGTCCTCAAGATGAGATGAGAATTCATGTTTAGATCAAGAGTATTCTGAAACCCTATACATTAAAGTTATCCATAAAGTCAAGAAAAGACGACACTGGAAACCCCCTGTTTGGTCAAATAGGGGATGAGATTTCAAAAAACAGGAAACAAAAAAAAAGTACACTGGGCTTCCAACGGGGTATGAAACTCAAACTCAACTGAGTTTGCCCTGTCCTTTCTTTTCCTCAACGCTTTCAACCAATCACTGCTGCTGCTATGTGTACTCTAGTTATGAATGTTCTAGAGCTTGATGCATTTAGTCCTGAGTTTCAGTATTTCATACCCTTATTTAATAAAATTTCATGACTTTGCGGACAACAGCCAGGAGGGGATGAAGCATCAAATGAGGGGTGCAACTCAGGTGCAACAGGGCATGACTTTACGGATAACTCTATTGGCATTTGCCCTTTTCGAGTGATCTTAATGTCATTGAAAAGGATGTACACATGGTTATAAATTATAATCAATGTTTTTACATTTCCCTGATTTCGTTGGCCTTGCCTACCAAGGCAAGTATATTGTGTTTAGACTCATTATAGAGTATATAGTAGCTTAAGGGATTTTGGCCCCTACTAGGTAGTAATAATAGGTCCATTTTTATATGAGGATTTTTGAAAGATGTTGTTTTGGCTTGTGTTGAAACTTGAGATTACTTATTATAGAGTTATAATAATATCTTGAAGAATTTTTTTTTCTTTTAAATAATTTTTTGAAGATTATATTTTTGCATGGTGAAATATATTTGAGTTTCCATAATTATTCTTTTGCTTTCAGATATGTTTTAATGTAAATGGCAAGGCTATATAGTGTGTGACACACCCCTTGTTAATAACCTGTCATTCTGAGTTTTTTAAATTAAAGGGGGAGGCCCTTGAAACACTTGAGCCCAATTATCCTTGATTATCACCCTGGATAATGCCATGCTGCCAGGCCATTGCCCTACATATATAGAACATCCAATTGCAGTCCTCCAATAATTTCAAAACTAAAACGACCAAATTTTTTTAATTTTAAAAGTATAGGGTAAAGCACTAGGATGAGGGCATTATCTAAATAAGGGGCCTGCCCTCAGGAGTGCCACAAATTTTGTTTGATGATGCCCTCCTCAAAAGGCTTTATCTAGTGTAAAAGAATATGCCCAAACTTCTTTCTTATGGGTTAGTAATATGAAAATCAATTGCCTTTTCCCAAAGTTATGGTGCTGTGAATTTTGGGATGACAAATGTTTTGAAATCGAGCTTTGAATTTTCAGAATCTACGGGATTTGCCATTCTTTTGTATCTCCCATTAGAACTGGTAGAGGCAACTATTCATATAACTACAGTAAATCCCCTTTATAATCACACCCTTGGTGATCACTATTGTATTTTGTTTTTGTGACACCAATGAATTGTGATTTAAATGTGTATAGTCACATTCCATATAAATCTTTAATAGATTGTGACTATGGGGAAAAAAAAACTTTACAAAACAGCCCTTCTATGCTAGAATAACGGTGTCAATTGTTTAAATTTCTTATGTGGGTTATTCTAAGTTTTATTATGCATTATTAGACTTGAAGAAGGTTGGGATTTCTACCTGTTTTAATGTCATGTTGAATTTGAGCTCTTTAACTATTAGCTTGTGTATTTTGTCAACTATATTTTTTTTAATAAGATTTTATGTTTTCTTGGTAAGCTCACATATCTTATGTTGGTTTGCATTAGAAAGTTTTTTTTTTTCTCTCTCTTCAACTAGATTCATTATTATTAGTTTGCACGACTTGAATAGAAAGCAACATTAACATTGCCAAAGAGAATTACAATCTACAAAATCCTAATATTTGTTCTAAATTTCTTTCATTATAGTCACATTTTTGAAGGGAATTTTTTTATGTTACTAATGAATGCCCCTCTACCTCCAAAGCCAGGGAGTGCGCCACAACTCCTTCTCCTTCCATTGTTTTCATCTTTGTACTCACAATTGAGTCAATCAAGGAGCTTGGGGGTGCGTCACAATGTGACTTTGTGATGAATCTTAATAGTGATTTGGGCTTTAATTTTCATAATTTTCTTCTTTCTTTTTCTTTTTTTGTTGCAAGTGAAATGTTGAAGGCTCTTGTGATTCCAAGCTCCCAAAACTATTGGCAATTGTGTAGTTAGCTAGGACTTAGTTCATTTCTTCTTCCATTCCATTTCATCCCTTCCACTTGAAATATATTTCAACATATTTTCATACATGTTTACTCTATGCTACACCTGTTACTTTACTATTTTTAAGTTAATCACCACCCACCCAAATAAACATCTTTGTATGGAAAAATGTGCACATAATTACCCACTTGCCCAAAGAACATCTCTAAACAAAAAATGTGTACCCAATACTACCCACAAAAAAAAAATTAGTGAAGGTGATTTACTTAATTATTATCAACCTTCAACTCTTCAAATATTTAGATTTTTCAATCAACTTGTACTTTTTGTTAATTGAAACAACTTTAGCTTTAAATATAATCCTTGAAGCTTGCATTTATTTTGTAATTCAAGCAAGGATCCTTTAACCAATTTTTTTTAAACAATGATAATTTGATCAAAAATATCAACTTGTAAAGGGCAATGCCTAAAAGTTGTCAATACACCAACAAAACTAAATATTCATTATGTTTCAATTCAAGACCTAGGAATCCCAAAAATTTATTTGGAAAGGAAGTCAACATTTGAAATTTGATTCTTATGTGTTCACCACCAAGTAAGAAAATTTACACAGTTAAATAAAGGGATAAATAACCTTTGAAATAATAAGTGAGTGCAAAGAGTCTTCCATGGATGTTCCAACACCAAATATGTTAATATCATCTTTTTTAATTTCAATAACAAGTCCATCACTTGAAACTACAAACATTGTTTAGATAATAGGGTTTAGTCAATCAAAAATTGTCATCAAAAGGGGGATGACCTCTTTCACATCATAATTAAATAACAAGGAGAATTGCATTTTCATGCCACACAAAGTTTTCCATAACCCATAATGATTTGAAACAAAGGTCTAACATAATGATCAACAACATATTTGAAAGTGAATAATAAAAATTATCCAATATAAGTCATGTTCTATCAATGGCCCAAAATTGCCAAAAATTTGATTTTTTGAAATTTTTAACATTGCAATAGGGCATTTGGTTATTGTCACACACATACATTTTATACACATTAGCACATAAGGTGTTTGTGGCAAAATCTTGGGCCAAAAAAAATTATATAAACATTTATCATGAATCCTTGAATTATTTTTTCTTAGGAAACAAAGTCTTGGAGTTTTTTCAAGGGCTTGGTAGGAATCCTTAAACTTGTTCAAATTTGACATTTTATGCATAAAATAGTACCTTTGTAATGTATGTATTTATTAATAAAATCAAACTTTCAGTATGAATGTGTGATTAAGTTTCAACAACATGCTTAAATGAAAGAGTCCAAAAAATATAAAATGAAATAGTCCTTTTGGGTACCCCAACTATGTTTTGACCAAGTGATAGTTTTTGGAATGACCCACACTTGGGCTTTTGATATTCTCTATTATGAAATCAATGTCCTTTTCTTTTCATAACATAATAATATGACTTGCTTAAATTTCAATGTTTTGTCAAACATTATAACTTTGTTAACAAACCTTGTCTTGGTAAAAGTTTTCAACTTCTAATGTCACATCCCACTTTTAATGCATGCCTTTTCCCACTCCTAACTCCCTTTGCTTAATTTTTTTGTCCATGTAATTATTTTTTGCAAACCAACTTGAGTATCTTTCACAATTACCAAATTCAAACCCATTAAAACCTTGTCATCATTTGTTGCACATTAACATGCTTTAAACATTGCATGCCTAACACAAATGTTTTCATAAACTTGATAAAGGTTCAAAGGTTCACAATCAATAATAAATTGTAATGTTGTAGCCATAGTTCCAAGGTTATTACCTTCATTTTTCACAAAATCAATCACACAATAAATCAAACTAGTTTTTTCCAATAAAATTAGAAGTTATAAAGCATTGCTAATTGTCTTGTGCACTTCAAATAGCCCCACAATAACATGCATAGGTGTCCAAGTCTCATTCAAATAGTTAATGACTAATGCAAATGTGTCCATCCAACCTATGGACATCCATAAATCAAAATATGCATATTTGAGATTTGGTAACACATGCAAGTTCATGGTCTTTGTGATGATTGTAGGAAAAAATTGTTCCACAAGAGATTAATGAAATAAAAATACAACATAGGGGCAATGGTGCAATATTAACTTACATAACCAAATATATTTGCATGAGGGTAGAGGTCTTTCACCTTTGCAAATATAAAGCACAAGGTCTTTACATTTATTGTGTTTCATCACCATTTTTGTAAGGGCTTGTTGAACCAAAATATGCAATGATTATAAACTCTATTGGCCCAACCATTTTCTTCCTTTGTTGTCAACTATGTTTTATTTCAAAAAACTTAACCATAGATTTTCTAGTTAGTTACAATTATATATTTTTAATTAAATGAGGATGCGCAAAATCAATATGTGTTTTCATAAGAATAATGTTGTTTGTTTTATTATATTTGACGAACCATTTTTTTCTTAATGGAATTAGGTTGGTTTAGAATGTTGCTAATTGTTTGGTTAGACCAGTAATATTTGGGGATGCTAAAGAAGAATAAGCAAGTTGTCATTGATATTGAAGAAGCCCCAACAAATTGATGTCTTGATATGTGGTTTCCATTGTTGAACTTAAAATTCTTTAATGTGAGTTGAACATCATCATTTTCTAACAAGTTGTTGCCAAATTTCAAGTGTACAAATTCAACATTTAACAAGTTATTAATCAAGTTCATGTTTAAATCAAAAACTACATCACCCATCTACCCACAATTTCAACAACAATCATCTCATTTTCAAACATTGTAAAAATGTCTTGAATATAAAACCATAATTGCAAGAATGAAAACACAAACACACAAAATCACAAGATGAAAAAGATGAATCACAAATCAAGGCTTTTATAAAAATTCAAAACATTTGTCAAACACAAAAGAAAAAAACACACAATGCTCATAAAAACACTCTAAACAAAATGCCAAATCAAAAGTACAAAAGAAAAATAGAAAACCCCATTGTTGGACTTCTACAAATTTTGGAATTATTATTGCACATGAAATGTGGAAAAACATAGGAATTCAAGTAAACAACTTCATGAAAACAAAAACAACATCAAAAAAAAAAATCAAAAGGAAAAATTGATGTGCATGTGTTGGTGAAATTCAAAATACATCATTGATTAAAGTTTGAATGTAACAACAATGCTTGAAACTTGAAACTTGCACAACAACAAAAAAGCTCATGTAACAATCTTTAAGCTCGAAATGCAGCAACCAAATTTGTATTTTGAAATGCAAAAATAAAACAAAGCTTGGAGCTTGGCAAGATGGACTCAACAATATAAAATGACAAAACAAAATATCACAAACTTTGCATAAAGCCATTGTTAACAAAAGAAATTGACAAAACTTGACATTACAAATGAAAAACATCACCTTGATGTTGTACTATAGGTTGTGATTGGAATGATTTTTAATCAAACTTTATTGTTTTAAGAAAACATCTATTTTAACATACCATGCCTTAGATGCTTGTTTTTATTTGTAAATGGTTGTTCATAGCTTACAAACTTGATGTTCTTTCCCTTGGACAATGAAACCTTAAGGTTGTACCATGTATATACTTTCATCAAGGTCACCATTTTAAATGTTATTTTCTCGTAAATAGGTGTGTGATTGGCCATGCAACTATTGTGACTACAATGTAGATGGTAGGCCACTTAATGTGGGTGCAAAGGTTTTGTCAAAAGTTGTGCCTTTTTTGCTCAAAACTTTGTGTCACAAGATGCAAATTTAGTTTTTCAACTTTTCCATTTGTAGTCAATTTTGTCTTGTAAACCCATTTTGTTGTGATGGGTTTTTTCCTAGGTGGCAAGTTCA
>Ga0116230_10008515_pt1 | contig 10106 bp, 8 predicted proteins | sample S1TSphfallax_3_FD_88678 | JGI IMG/M metagenome (GOLD analysis project Ga0116230, IMG submission 88678) | Host-associated microbial communities from peat moss isolated from Minnesota, USA - S1T2_Fd - Sphagnum fallax MG | ecosystem: Host-associated > Plants > Peat moss > Unclassified | place: USA...
GAGGGAGGCGACCTGCTCCTTCGCGGCCGGCCGCACATCGGTCGCGGTGACGACGGCGCCGAGGCGCCGGGCGGTCGCGATCGCCTGCAGCCCGGCGACGCCCGCGCCCATGACGAATATTTTCGCGGCGGGCACCGTGCCGGCGGCGGTCATCATCATCGGCAGGGCACGGCCATAGCTTGCGGAGGCATCGATGACGGAGCGATAGCCGGCGAGGTTGGCCTGGGATGAGAGCACATCCATGCTTTGCGCGCGGGTGATGCGGGGCATCAGCTCCATGGAAAAGGCGCTGATGCCGGCGGCGGCGATCTGCTGTAGCGCGCCCTCCTGCCCGTAGGGGTCCATGACGCCGATGAGGAGCGCACCGGCAGGGTAAGTTGCCAGTTCCTCCTGCGTCGGGCGGCGCACCTTCAGGATGATCTCCGCCGTGCGGGCGACCTCGGCGGGGTCGACGATCTCGGCGCCGGCCTCGGCATAGTCCGCATCGGGAATGCCGGATTTCAGCCCCGCCCCGCGCGCGACCGCCACCGTGGCACCGAGCTTGATGAGCTTGCCCACGGTTTCGGGCGTCACCGCCACGCGGGTTTCATCGGCGTCGATTTCAATGGGGATCGCTATGCGCATGTGTCGTCGTTTCCCGCCTTCTTTTGCGGAGATACTAGGGCAGAAGTTTTTGCTTGGCGACTGCCTGTCTGATGCGCGGCGCGCAATGCTCTGTTAACTCATCGGATCATCTCCGGCGACGCGCCGATTGCAGGCTAAAGAAGCTCCGACCAGTTCCGGCGCCCAGCACGCGGACGACGAGCAGGCCGTCCTCGGTGAGGCGAGGCGGATTGGCGGAGCGAACTCGGGCCTCTCCCGAGCGATCGTTGGATGCACGGCAAGCATTTCGAAGGTCGCCGCCAAACCCGCGTGGTAGTGATCGGCTTGTAGGAGCCCGAACCTGCCGTATCCGTCCAGGTATATGCCGATGATCTCATCATCGGCTTGCCGGGGGGTCCTATAGCTCATGGTCCGGCGTTATGCCGGCCACACGATCTCGTGCGATGCGGAGAAGGTCGTTCATTGACCTTCGCTGACGCCACTCTCCAGGCCCGCGGTGACGAGCCGCTGCAGTTCCGCAAGGTCAGCGGCCCTTTCCTGATCCCGGCGGATCAGGTCCCGGACGTAATCGCTCGCGTTGCTATACCTGCCCGTCCGGGCTTGCGCCTCAACCCAGTCCTTCATCAGGTCAGGCAAAGACACGTTCATCGTTGCCATGATAACCTCATGAGCAACGATGACGTGGTTTGGCAAAGTTTGTCAATCGCGGCCGTTAGGGCAACTTCCCGCCGAGTTCGTCCTCGATATGCACGCGGATGATTTCGTCAAACTCCGTCTCCGCGGTGAAGCCCAGGGCCGCAGCCCGCGCGGTATCGAAGCCGCGCGCCCAGCCGTCGACGATGCGGGCGATCACCGGATCACGCTCGCGGCGAATGAGAGCGGTCACCTTCGGACCCGCCACACGCTCCAGAGCCGCGATCTGCTCGCCCACCGTCGCCGAGAGGCCGGGCATCGTCAGGCTCGTGCGGCCCCCCAGCAGCGCCAGATCGAGGCCGGCCGCATGGACGAGGAAGCCCACCGTCCGGCGGGGGCTCGCCATCCAGTGCCGTACGTCCTCGGACACCGGCAGCACCGCCGGCAGGCCGGCCAGCGGCTCCCGGATGATGCCCGAGAAGAAGCCGGACGCCGCGAGGTTAGGCTTGCCCGGGCGCACGCAGACCGTCGGCAGCCGCAGGCCGATGCCCTGGATGAAGCCGCGCCGTGAGTAGTCCGCCAGCAGAAGCTCGCACATCGCCTTCTGCGTGCCGTAGCTCGTCATCGGCGTCAGGAAATACTCGTCGCCGATGACGTCCGGCATGTCGCCGCCGAACACCGCGATGGAGGAGGCGAAAACGACGCGTGGCCGCCAGTCGTTGCCCTGCTGCTCCGCCCGGATCGCATCGAGCAGATGACGCATGCCATCGAGGTTGACGCGGTAGCCCTTCTCAAGATCGGCCTCCGCCTCGCCCGACACGACGGCGGCGAGGTGATAGATGATGTCCGGCCGCGTCGTGAGCAGGCCGGCGGCGGCACCCGGCACCGTAAGATCGACGGCGGTGCAATCCGTGGCGCCGAGAAACCCGTGCGGCGTCTGCGGCGTGATCACGTCCGCCAGCGTAAGATGCTGCACGGGGGCACCGGCGAGGCCGCCATCCGCCGCGATCCGCTCGGCGAGCTTGCGCCCGAGCATGCCCGCCCCACCCAAAATCATCACATGCATCCTGGACCTCCTCCTCTATGCGTCGTTCTTTTGCGTCAGAGCGCGCCCGCCCCGAAGATTGCCCGGAGCAACAGGAACAGCAGCCCGCCGGCCAGACAGCCGACAAGCGTTCCATTGACCCGGATATATTGCAGATCCCGGCCGACCCGCAGCTCCAGCCGGTCCACCACCGTGCGCGCATCCCAATGAGAGACCACGTCGGCGACAAAATCTGCCGCGCGCTCCTGCACCAGCGGCAGAAGCCCGGCGACGATGGCCGCCGTGCCGCGCTCCACGCCCGCCCGGATCGCCGGATCCTGCTCCACCGCCTCGCCGAATTTGCGCAAGCTGGCTTCGATCAGCGCCACGGTATGCCCGTTCGGACGCGCCGCATCCTGCTCGACCGCCCGGCGCAAGCGAGCCCAGATATCGCCGAGCCAGTTCTGCACGGACTGGTGGGCGATGACGCGCTTGATGGCGCCACCGATCTCCGCCGCCCGCACGGGATCGCTCTCGATGAGCGCGATCTCCCGCCGCACCCATTCGTCGAAGGCGATGCGCATGGTGGACCCGTCCGGGCCGATGGTGTCCAGCTCATCATTCACCGCGGCGATCACGCGCTTGGCGACGCTGGCACCGATGGCCCAGCCCAGAAGCTGGCCGCCCTGTTCGCGCACGCGCTCGCGGATGCCGCCGCGCAGGTCGTCCTCCTTGCTGGTCAGCATGGTGCGCAACTGCCCCAGGATGAAGGTGAAGACCTCCTGGTGGCGCCCGCCCTCGACCAGCCCATAGAGCGCCTTGGCGACGACACGCCCGGCGGCCGGCCCCCCGACGACGCGCGGCAGCAGCCGGTCGAAGATGCGCCGGGCGCGCCCATCCTCAAGGGAGGCGAAGATCCGCGGCAGGCTCGCCGCCAAGGCCTCGGCCGCCGGGCGCACGGTCGCGGGGTCGGAGAGGAAGCGGTTGAGAAGCCCCGGCAGATCGGCCTGCACCAGCACCCGCGAGACCTCGGCCTGCGTGATCACATGGGCGCCGATGAACCGGCCCAGCGCCCGGCCGAGCCGCGCCTTCTGCGCCGGGATGATCGCCGTGTGCGGGATGGGGATGCCCAGCGGGTGGCGGAACAGCGCGGTGACCGCAAACCAGTCGGCGAGGCCGCCGACGACGCCGGCCTTCGAGGCGGACTCCACCAGATCGCGCCACAGGCCCGGCGGCAAGGCGAAGCTGCCGACACAGACGGCGGCCATGAGCACCAGCAATCCAGTGGCGAAAAGCCGGTGCCGACGGAGCGACCGGCGATCGGCCGCATCCGCATCCTGGCCGTATACGCCGGGCGTCGCGTCCATGGCGGTCTATCGCCCGAGCATCAACTGGCCGGCGACGCGTCCGGTGTCCGGGTCCACGAACAGGATCCGGTCAGGACCGCCGCCCTGGAGCAGAACGCCGAGCCGGCCGCCGACGGACGTAATGGTCACGATATGGGAGCCCTCCGGCTGGTGCAGCATCGAGGTGGTCAAGGTCACGCTGGCCGGCGCCGTCACCACATCCTTCACCAGCTTGACGATCACCACCGTGGTGACGAGGAGAATGAGAACGCCCATGGCGATCACTGCGATCAGCAGTGGCCTCTGCTTCTCCATCGTCTCGCTTCCTGTTCGCCCTATCATGGGGTTCTCACCTGTGGGTATGTCTGCCGGATGACCCATAGCCGTATCCCGCACCCCGACCCAGAGCCCATCGATTACGGGCCGGACAGTGACAACGACGACCTGACCCTGCCTGACGCGGTGGTCGCTGCCCACGAACATGAAGGCCAGCGCCTGGACCGCTTCCTGGCGGAAACCTTCGCGCCACTCTCCCGCTCCAGGATCAAAAACCTGATCCTGGACGGGATGGCAAGACGCGGAGACGTGACCGTGCGCGACCCCTCGGAAGCCGTACAAGCAGGGGTCAGCTATGCCTTGACCGTGCCGGAAGCCGTCGCCGCCATTCCGCAGCCCGAGGATATCCCGCTCACCATCCTCTACGAGGACGCCGATCTGATCGTGCTCGACAAGCCGGCGGGGCTGGTCGTCCATCCTGCCCCCGGCAACTACGAGGGCACCTTGGTGAACGCCCTGCTTGCCCATTGCGGCGACAGCCTCACCGGCATCGGCGGCGAGCGGCGGCCGGGCATCGTCCACCGGCTCGACAAGGACACGTCGGGCGTGATGGTGGCGGCGAAGACGGAACTCGCCCATACGCGGCTTTCCGAGATCTTCGCCAACCGCGACCTCGACCGGCACTACCGGGCGCTCTGCTGGGGCACGATGAGCCCGCCCGCCGGCGATATCGAGGGGGCCATCGGGCGGGACCCGCGCGACCGCAAACGCATGGCCGTCCGCGTCTCGGGCGGCCGGGCGGCGCTCACCCACTACACGACGCTGCAGATCTGGCGCCTCGCGGTCTCGCTGCTCGACGTGAAGCTCTCGACGGGGCGGACGCATCAGATCCGCGTCCATCTCGCCGCAAACTCTCACCCCGTCATCGGCGACCCGGTCTATCTGCGCCGCATCCCGGCGGTCTCCAAAAGCCTGCCGCCGGAGGTGCGCGCGCTGCTGCTGGATTTCCCCCGCCAGGCGCTGCACGCGGCGAGCCTCGCCTTCGCCCATCCGCGCACCGGCGAACTGCTTTCGTTCCAAACCGAGCCGCCAGCGGATTTCCAGGGGCTGGTCGCCGCGCTGAACTCGGTGGCGGGTCTCGGCGCGGACCGTTGACAGTCCGCGCCCCAGCGCCATAGCTGCGCCATGCCCAACATCGCCGAGACCCGCACGCCCACCGGAATGTCGGCCGGGTTGACCCTTCTGCTCGCGGTGACGGCCGGTATCAGCGTCGCCAACCTCTACCTCGCACAGCCGATGATCGGGCTGATCGGCCCCTCCGTGGGCCTGGCACCCGGCGCCTACGGCCTCGTCGTCACGCTGACGCAGATCGGCTATGCCATGGGGCTCCTGCTGCTCGTCCCGCTTGGCGACTTCGTCGAGAATCGCGGGCTGATGGTGATCACCCTCAGCCTGGGCGCCGTCACGCTGCTGCTGACCTCCTTCGCCCGCACGCCCGATATCTTCCTCGCCGCCTGCCTGGTGATCGGCGTCACCTCGGTGACCACGCAGATGGTGGTGCCGATGGCAGCCCACCTGGCCGACCCCGCCACGCGTGGCCGGCAGCTCGGCACCGTCGTCAGCGGGCTGCTGACGGGGATCCTCCTCGGCCGGCCGATCGCCAGCCTCATCGCCAGCGTCAGCGGCTGGCGGTCCGTGTTCATCGTCGCGACCCTCGCCATGCTGAGCATGGCCCTGGTGCTGCGGCTGAAGCTGCCCCCGCGCCTTCCGCAGGCGCGCAAAAGCTACATCGCGGTGCTCGGCTCGATGCTGCCGCTGCTGGCGCGGACGCCCGCCCTGCGCCGCCGCATGGCCTATCATATGGGCCTGTTCTTCGCCTTCTCGGTGTTCTGGCCGACCATTCCGCTGGAACTTACCGCGCGTTTCGGCCTGCACCAGCGCGGCATCGCCATCTTCTCGCTGGTCGGCGCGGCCGGCGCGCTGTCCGCCCCGGTGGCGGGCCGCCTGGCCGATGCCGGCCACACGGTGATCGGCACCATCGGCTGCATGGCCATGGTGGCGCTCGGCATCGCGCTGACCTGGCCCGCCTCGGCCTTGTACGGCTGGGCCGGCCTCGCCGTCTTCGGCATCGGCACCGTGCTGCTGGATGCCGGTGTCCAGGCGCATCTCGCCTTCGCGCAGAAGGTCCTGTTCGACCTCGCGCCTGAGCAGCGCAGCCGCGTCAACGCCATCTTCATCGCCGGCGCTTTCCTGGCGGCGGCCCTCGGTTCGGCCGCCGCCCCGCTCGTCTACACGATCGACCGTTGGCCACTGGTGGCGCTGCTCGGCACAGTGCCCCCTCTGCTCGCACTCGGCGCCTTTCTGGTGCATCAGCGCGGCGCGAAGAAGGGTCCCGCGGTCCGAACCCTCGATGGATGACAGGCGACCGATGTCCGCGCCGCCCGCCCGACCCCGGAACCGGTCATGACCGCCAGAGAGCCTTCGCCAATCCTGATCGCGCTCCTCGTCGCCGCCGGGCAGTTCATGGAGTTTCTGGACGGCACCGTCATCACGACGGCCATCCCGCGGATGGCGCAGAGCTTTCACGTCCACCCGGTCGACCTCAACCTCGGCATCACCGGCTACATGATCATGCTCGCAGCCGGGATTCCCCTCAGCGGCTGGGCGGCCGAACGGTTCGGCGCCCGCACCATCTATGCCAGCGCGATCGCGATCTTCACCGGCGCCTCGGTGCTCTGCGGTGCCGCCGACGGCTTCTGGAGCTTCTTCGCGGCCCGCATCCTGCAGGGCATGGGGGGTGCGATGATGGTGCCCGTCGGCCGCCTCGTCGTGCTGCGCAAGACACCCAAGAGTGACCTCATGCGCGCGATGGCCCTGCTCACCTGGCCGGCCCTGGTGGCGCCCGTCCTGGGGCCGGTCGTCGGCGGGATCCTCACGACCTACGCCTCCTGGCGATGGATTTTCTTCCTCAACCTGCCCATCGGCGTGGTCGGGCTGCTCGCCGCGCTGGCGCTCATCGACAATGCGCGTACCGGAGAGGTGCGCCGGCTCGACCGGACAGGCGCGATGCTCAGTGCCGCGGGCGCCGTCGCGTTCGTCTATGGCGCGAGCCTCCTCGGCACCGCCAACGGCAACGTGCCCCTCGGCATTGCCCTGCTGGCCGTCGGCGTCGCCGGCGCCTGGGCGACGGTTCGCCACGCCCGCCACCATCGTGCCCCCCTCATCGAGTTCGGCGCGCTGCGGATCTTTGCCTTCGCCGCGACGTTCCGCGGCGGCGCGCTGATCCGCATCGCGATTAGCAGCGCCCCGTTCCTGCTGCCGCTGATGTTTCAGCTCGGCTTCCATCGCAGCCCGGTCGAGGCCGGCTCGCTCCTCCTCGTGCTGTTCGTCGGCAATCTGGGGATCAAGCCCTTCACCACGCCGCTGATGCGCCGGTTCGGCTTCCGCACGGTGCTGATCGTCAACGGAAGCCTGCTGGCGGCCACCTTCCTGGGCTTCGCCCTGCTGACGCATGAGAGCCCGGTCTGGCTTGAACTTCCCCTGCTGCTCGTGGCGGGCGCCACACGCTCCACCCAGTTCACGGCGATGAACGCGCTCGCCTTCGCCGAGGTTCCCCCGGGCGGCATCACCTCGGCGAACACCCTGTTCAATCTGGGCCAGCAGGTCACCTTCGGCCTGGGCGTGGCCGCCGGGGCCATTCTGCTCCGCGTCGGACATAGCCTGCTCGGGCCGCATCACGGACCGGTTTCCGTTGCCGATTTCCGCTTCGCCTTCACGGGGTCCGGGCTCATCTGCCTTCTCGGCGTCATGGAGTTTCTTTGGCTGGACCGGCGCGCCGGGGCGGCCGTCAGCGGTCACAGCCCCGCCTGAGCGGGCTATACCTATCCTTAAGGTTATTGACCTTTCGAGCAGGAAGGGCGCAGGAACCAAGAGACGGATTGAGTAGTTACGGATCCGGCGGGCCATCCGCTAAGGGTAGGCCGACCCAGAAGGACGCGGAGTTGATGAGCACCGACTTTAGGATCGAACTGTCCCGCCGCACGCAGCCGGCTACCGGCACAATCGTTCCCGTGATCTTGTCGGGAGGGTCCGGCACACGGCTGTGGCCCGTATCGCGGGAAAGCTTTCCGAAGCAGTTCTGGCCCCTCGCTTCGGACAAGAGCCTGATCGTGGATACCGCGCTCCGCACCTTCGGCGGCGAATTCTCGGCACCCCTCGTGGTCTGCAACGAGGCGCACCGCTTCGTGGTGGCGGAACAGCTGCGCGAGGCCGAGATCACCGGCGCCCGCATCCTGCTGGAGCCCGTCGGCCGCAACAGCGCCCCCGCCATCGCCGCCGCGGCGCTGGTTCTGGCACAGGACGATCCCCAGGCGGTCATCTGCATGATGGCGGCCGATGCGGCGATCCCCGATGCGGCGCCCTTGCGGGCCGCCCTGCTGACCGCGGCCAAGGTCGCGCGCAGCGGCCGGGTGGTGACGCTCGGCATGCGCCCGTCCCGGCCCGAAACCGGCTTCGGCTATATCGAGATGGGCGCGGCCCTCCCCGAAACGCCCGAAGCCCACGTGCTTCAGCGCTTCATCGAGAAGCCCGACGCCGCCCTGGCCGCGGACCTCATCGCCACCGGGCGGGTGCTGTGGAACTCCGGCATCTTCGTCTTCACCGTCAGCACGCTGCTGGAGGAGCTGCAGGCCTATGCGCCGCATGTTCTCGCGACGGCGCGCCGCGCGGTCGAGACGCGGACATCCGATCTCGACTTCATCCGGCTGGGTCGCGAGGAATTCGCCGCCTGCCCGAACATCAGCCTGGACTACGCGGTCGCCGAGCATACGACCCGCGCCGCCGTCATCGCCGTCGATTTCGCCTGGTCCGATGTCGGCAGCTGGAACGCGCTTTGGGATCTGGCGGCGAAGGACCGGGCCGGGAACGTCGCGGTCGGTGATGTCCTGCTCGAAGACGCCCAGGACTGCTACGTGCGCAGCGACGGCATGCTGACCGCCGTGCTGGGCCTGAAGGACGCCGTCGTCGTGGTGACCGAAGATGCCGTCCTCGCCATGCACAAGGACCGCGCCCAGGATGTGAAGAAGGTGGTGGAGCGCCTGAAGGCGCAGTCCCGCGCCGAGGCGACGAGCCATAACCGCAGCTATCGCCCCTGGGGCCATTACGAGTCGCTCATCCTCGGCGATCGCTTCCAGGTGAAGCGCATCGTGGTAAAGCCGGGCGAGAAGCTCTCCCTGCAGAAGCATTTCCACCGGGCCGAGCATTGGGTCGTCGTCGCGGGCTGCGCGATGGTCACCCGCGATCACGAGGAAGTGCTGGTGCGGGAAAACGAGAGTATCTACCTGCCGCTCGGCTGCACGCACCGGCTGTTCAACCCCGGGAAGATCGCGCTGCACCTCATCGAGGTCCAGTCGGGTGCTTACCTCGGCGAGGATGACATTGTCCGCCTCGAAGACACCTACGGCCGGAGTTAAAACTCTACTATGGCGGCTATCTGACGCGCCCATCCTGCGCTTCGATGCTCACGACCCAACACGGTCACTCCGCTTCGATGCTCGGACGAACACGCCAGCTAGCTCGCCCTAGCGAGTTTTTCCGTGAGGCTCTGAACCGGCCATGATGGCCCGGTACGCCATCTGGTCGGCATACATCCGCTGGAATACGGCATACTTCGCGTCGTGATAGCGCCTGATGGCGTCGGCGGCCGGGGAGATCACGCTCCCCGCGCGGCTCATCGCCGCCATCGCCTGCGGCACATCGGGCTGCAATCCTCCCGCGACCGCTCCCAGAACGGCCGCGCCAAGCAGAACCGCCTCCGGCTCCTGCGGCAGCACGAGCGTGCATCCCGTCGCATCCGCATGCTCGCGGAGAAAGACCGGGTTCTTCGTCCCGCCGCCGCAGGCGAGGATCGTGTCGATCGCGTAGCCCTCGGCGTTGAGCGTCTCCACGATGTGCCGCGTGCCATACGCCACCGCCTGCACCGTCGCGAGATAGAGCAGCGCCAGATCCTCTGGCCCCGCCGCCAGCCGCAAGCCGGACACCATGCCGCGCAGGCTGGCATCCGCACGGGGCGAGCGGTTGCCGTGAAAATCGGGCATGACGTGCAGCCCCTCGGTGAGGGCTGCCGGGAACGCAACGGAGGCCGCAAGCCGCTCCAACTCCGCGTTCAGCCGCTGGTAGATCGTCTGCCCGGCCGCGCGCGCCTCCTCCAGCATCGCCGGATAGGC
>Ga0116230_10008516_pt1 | contig 10106 bp, 10 predicted proteins | sample S1TSphfallax_3_FD_88678 | JGI IMG/M metagenome (GOLD analysis project Ga0116230, IMG submission 88678) | Host-associated microbial communities from peat moss isolated from Minnesota, USA - S1T2_Fd - Sphagnum fallax MG | ecosystem: Host-associated > Plants > Peat moss > Unclassified | place...
CGCCCACGGCTTTTTCAACCTGATGGTCGGGCTGGAGCTGAAGCGTTTGGGCTGGCGCCGGATGCAGGATCGCGGCTTCCATTACTGGGCGACACGCCGCTTCGAGCGGCCCTGAGCCGCTAGGGCGCACGATTGGGGCTGATAAATAACGGAATCGCCAAATCTAATCCGCTCATCCCCGCGAAAGCGGGGACCCAGGCTTTCGATCCGCGACGTCGGCAGAACAAGTGCAGATATGTCTGAAACGGCGAGCCTTCAAAACCTGGGTCCCCGCTTTCGCGGGGATGAGCGGGTGAGGGGGAGTGAACGAGCGAGCATTTTTTGATTCGCTCCGCCTTCGCGTCGCGCGCTTTCGAAATACGGACTTCCCTTTCGACGGCGGGACACTAATTTGCGGCCATGAGCGACGCCTCCCCCCCTCCGGCCGACATTTCGGACCTGTCGTTCGAGCAGGCGCTCGAACAGCTCGAACGGATCGTGTCCGAACTGGAATCCGGCCAGGCCCCGCTGGAACGCTCGATCGACATCTATGCGCGGGGCGCCAGCCTGAAGGCCCACTGCGAGGCCAAGCTCCAGGCGGCGCGCCTGAGGGTCGAGAAAATCGTAGTGGGACCTGGCGGCGACCCACTTCGGGCCGACCCGGCAGAGTTTCCTTAGTGACGACGAGCCCAAACCCGCGGCAGGTCGCCCAGCGTGTGAGCGAGGTGGCCGATTTCGTCACGGTTGCGCTCGATGCGCTCCTGCCGCGTACGGATGGGCCGGAGCATTTGCTGAACGAGGCCATGCGCTACGCGGCCCTGGGCCCCGGCCGCCGACTTCGGGCCTTTTTCGCGCTGGAAGCGGCGCGGATGTTCAACGTCGAGGATCGCGCCGTCCTGCGGGCCGCCTGCGCGCTTGAGTGCATCTACGCCTATAGCCGGATCCATGACGATCTTCCGGCGCTGGACGACAGCGACCTGCGGCGCGGTCGCCCGACCGTTCACAAGGCCTATGATGAGTCGACAGCGATCCTTGCGGGCGATGCGCTGCATACGGTGGCGTTCGAGATCATGGCCCACCCCGACACCCATGCGGACGCCTGGATGCGGGCCGAACTGGTGCGGCGCCTGGCGGTGGCGGCGGGGGCGCGGGGCCTCGCCGGCGGCCAGATGCTCGACATGCTTGGGCTGGGATCGGACATCCGTACGGTGGCGCGCATGCAGCGGATGAAGACCGGCGCCCTGATCGCCTTCGCCTTCGAGATCCCGCTTTTGTTGTCCCACGCCCTGGAAGCTGAGCGCCATGCCCTGATGGGATTCGCCCAGGATATCGGCATCGCCTACCAGATTGTCGACGATCTGATGGATACCGAGGCGGACGCCAAGGCCCAGGCGCGGCGCGGAGAGGGTGTGGCCGTGCCGCAACGGGCCAATTTTGTAACGCTTCTGGGGGCCCAAGCGGCGGCCGAACGCGTTGAAATGCTGACCGATCAATGTGTAGCCCACCTCGACATTTTCGGTGAACGGGCGGCATATCTGAGGGCCAGCGTGCATTTCGTACTGGACCGCGCCGCTTCCGTTCGTAATTAGGGTCGGCTTTTCGTCCGGCCGAGAGATCAGATGCCCCCGCATACGCCCCTCCTCGACACTGTCCATTCGCCCGCCGACACGCGCCAGTTGTCGATCGCCGAACTTCGCCAGCTCGCAGACGAACTGCGCGCCGAGACCATCGACGCCGTCTCCACGACCGGCGGCCACTTGGGCTCAGGCCTCGGCGTGGTGGAGCTGACGGTCGCCCTGCACCACGTCTTCGAGACGCCCAAGGACATCCTGATCTGGGACGTCGGCCACCAGGTCTATCCCCACAAGATCCTGACCGGGCGTCGGGACCGTATCCGCACCCTGCGTCAGGGCGGGGGGCTATCGGGCTTCACCAAGCGCTCGGAGAGCGAATACGATCCCTTTGGCGCCGCTCATGCCGCGACCTCGATTTCGGCGGCCTTAGGCTTTTGCGCCTCGCGCGACGCCCAGGGTGGAGACAACAAGGTGGTCGCGGTGATCGGCGACGGGTCGATGAGCGCTGGCATGGCCTATGAGGCCATGAACAACGCCGCCGAGACGACCAAGCAGCTGATCGTCATCCTGAACGACAATGACATGTCCATCGCGCCGCCCGTCGGCGGCATGAGCGCCTATCTGGCCGGCCTGGCGTCGGGCGGCGCCTATCGCACCATCCGCCGCTTCGGCAAGACGGTCGCCGACCATCTGCCGCGTCCCTTCAAGGAGGCCGCCCGCAAGGCCGAGGAGTATGGCCGCGGCATGGTCACCGGCGGCACCTTCTTCGAGGAGCTGGGCTTCTACTACGTCGGCCCGATCGATGGCCACAACCTCGACCAGCTCGTGCCGATCCTGAAGAACGTGCGCGACATCACCGATCAGCCGGTGGTGGTCCATGTCGTGACCCAGAAGGGCAAGGGCTACGCGCCCGCCGAAAACTCCGCCGACAAGCAGCATGCGGTGGTGAAGTTCGATGTGGTCACCGGCGTTCAGGCCAAGACCAAGGCCAATGCGCCGAGCTACACCAAGGTGTTCGGGACCGAACTGATCAAGCAGGCCGAGCGCGACGACCGCATCGTCGCGATCACCGCCGCCATGCCGTCTGGCACCGGTCTCGACATCTTCGGCCAGCGCTTCCCTGAGCGCACCTTCGACGTCGGTATCGCCGAGCAACACGCGGTCACCTTCGCCGCTGGCATGGCGGCTGACGGGATGAAGCCGTTTGCGGCGATCTATTCCACCTTCCTGCAACGCGGCTACGACCAGGTCGTCCATGACGTGGCGATCCAGAAGCTGCCCGTGCGCTTCGCCATCGACCGCGCCGGTCTGGTCGGGGCCGATGGGGCGACCCACGCCGGCTCCTTCGACATCGGCTATATGGGCGCCCTGCCGCACATGGTCTTGATGGCGGCGGCCGACGAGGCGGAACTCGCAGCCATGGTGGCGACCGCGGTCGCCATCGATGATCGGCCCTCGGCCTTCCGCTATCCCCGAGGCGACGGCACGGGCGCGGCCATCCCCGATTTCGCCGAGCCCCTGGAGATCGGTCGCGGACGGATCGTGCGCGAGGGGACCGCGCTGGCGCTGCTGTCGTTTGGGACGCGTCTGGGCGAATGCCTGGAAGCCGCGGATCTGCTGGCGGCGCGGGGCCTATCGACGACAGTCGCCGACGCCCGCTTCGCCAAGCCCCTCGATGTCGATCTGATCCTGCGTCTGGCGCGCGAGCATGAGGCGCTGATCACGATCGAGGAAGGCGCCATGGGCGGCTTTGGCGCCTTTGTGCTGCACCTCCTGGCCGAAAAGGGCGCCCTGGACCGGGGCTTGCGGGTGCGCACCATGACCTTGCCGGACATCTTCCAAGACCAGGACAAGCCCGAGCTGATGTATGCAGCGGCCGGTCTGAACGCCGACGGGATCGTCGGCGTGGCGCTGGACGTGCTGGGGCTGAACCGGCCCGCGGCGGGGGGTCTTAGGGCCTGAGGCGCGGCAAGGCTCTCAAAATCCCTTCCCCCATAAAAGGGGGAAGGGCGCCCTCATCACGTCAGTAATTCACCCCGCCCTAAAACGGCGAGTACTGCGCCGCGAGCGCGTTCGCCGTCGGGGACTTTTGGATCTGGGTCAGCTGGCCTTTGCCGCCGTATTCGATACGGGCCTGGGCGATCTGCGAGTTGCTGATGGTGTTGGTCGAGGTGATGTCCTGGGGCCGCACGATGCCGGCGATCGCCACCCGTCGCATCTCGTTGTTCACCAGCACCTCCTGATCCCCCTCGATCGTCAGATTGCCGTTGGGCAGGACGCCGGTGATGACGGCGGAGATGACGGTGTTGATGGTCTCCGACCGATTGACCGACCCTTTGCCGTCGGACGCCAGCGCCGAGTTGGAATTGATCAGATTCGTGGTGCTGAGGCCGGGCAGGGCGTGCAGCAGGATGGTCTCCAGGCCGAACAGGTTGCTGAAGCCGGCTTGCGCCGAGGCGGTGCGGTTGGCGATGGTTTCGTTGGCCAGTTGCGCCGTGTCGGCGATCTGCACCGACACCTGCAGAATATCGCCGACCTTGGACGCCCGCTGATCGTTGAAGAAGTTGCGCGAACCGTTGCGCCATAGCGAGTTGGCGGAGGCCGCGCGGGCCTGCCCATCGTCCCTCTGCCCAAGCCCTGGGCCGGCCTTGGCGACGAGGGGCGCCGGGTAGCTGATGGGGCTCATCGTCGGGGTGTTGGCCGCCGAGTTGATGCTGGCGCAGGCTGCGAGAGGGAGCAGGGCGACGATCAGGACCGGTAGAGCGCGCGATGGCATCGGAAAGGCCTCTTGATTTTGAGTACGGGTCAATTCAGGGCGGCGGTGTGCAGGGTGGGCGAGAGCATCGACGCTTTCAGCGCATCGGCCGCAGGGCCGACCACGGCGCGACCGGGGGCGCTGGCGACCGCCTCTATGGTCTTCTTGGAGCTGGTGTTCATGACTTCGACGGTGTCGCCTAGGGTCGCGTCGCTCGCCGCCTTGCCTTCCAGCGTCAGAACGATGCCGTCATTCTCGTAGGCGACCTCGACGGAATCGCCGGCGTGGATCAGCTTTGGACTGACAAGGTCGTAGGGCTGGACCGGGGCGCCGGCGTGGACGGGATGGCGGGCCGATTTGCCGATCGCCAGGGCCGGGTTGTCCAGGCTGTCGCCGCTCGCGACGGCCGTGGAGCTCCACTGCAGGTCCGATGCGTCAACAATCTCGCCGGCGGCGAGATTGCGGGCATAGACGAGGGTTCGGACCTGCGCCGCCTCGTCCAAAGGCGCCCGGCGAGGCGCGCGTCCGCCGGCGTTCCGCGGGCCCGGCGCGCCGCCTGGGAGCGACGCGACGGTGATGTGCACGAGACCTTGGGGGTTGCTCCAATCCAGCCCTTCCCGGCTGGCCAGCATCTGGATTTCCGACGCCTCCAGAACGGCGTCCAGTCCGGCCGGCGGGGCGCGAATGACGACCACCTTGGCCGCGGCGTCCTTGGCGTTTTCGAACAGGTCGCCCAAGGTGATGACGCCGCGCGCCACCGGATGCGGCCTCAGCTGCACCGGCTGACCCGCCAAGGCGACAGCCGGCGTGCTGAGGAGCGCCAGCGCCAGGAGCAGCGTTTTCAATTTGCGGCGCAAACAGCCCGTCTCTCCCCCCGCGCAGCGGGAAAGGAGAAGACGCGGAGTTGATGAGTGTTCTGCGCTCATCACGGCGTCACGACTTCATCGTATTGGTGCTTTGCAGCATCTGATCGGCGGTGGTGATGACCTTCGAGTTCATTTCGTAGGCCCGCTGGGCGATGATCAGGTTGCTGATCTCCGTCACCGAATCGACGTTTGAGGCCTCCGTAAAGCCCTGCTGGATGTACCCGAAGCCGGTTGAGGCCGGGTTTCCCGTCACCGCAGGGCCAGAGGCGCCGCTGACCATGAACAGGTTGGAGCCTACAGCCTCCAAGCCCGCCGGGTTGGCGAAGTTGGCGAGCTGAAGCTGGCCGACTTGGGAGGTCGCGGCCTGCCCCGGCAGCGTCACCTGAACCTGCCCGGACGCGGAGATGCTGACTTGCGTCGCTGTCTGAGGAATGGTGATTTGGGGATAGACGGGGTAACCGTCGCTGGTCACCAGCGTGCCGACGTCGTTGAGCGAGAAATTGCCGGCGCGGGTATAGGCGTACTCGCCTGACGGCAGCAGGACTTGGAAATAGCCGCCGTTATTGATCGCCAGGTCGAGCTGGTTGCCGGTGTTGGTCATCGCGCCTTGTAACGTCACGCGATAGACGGACGCCGTCTGGACGCCGGCGCCGATCTGTATCCCGGTCGGGATTATGGTGCCCGTATCCGAAGATTGAGCGCCGGGACGTCTTATGTCCTGATAAACTAAATCCTCGAAATTGGCTTCCTGCCGCTTATAGCCGATCGTATTCATGTTGGCGATGTTGTTGGAGATAACATCGACATTGGTTTCTTGAGCGGCCATGCCGGTGGCGGCGATACTGAGAGCTCTCATGATCTATGTCCTATTTGCCCAACTCGATCGGTTATTGTTGGAGCTGGCCGAGGGAGTCGACAGCCTTGCTGGACAGATCCTGGGTCGAACTCATGATGTCCTGCATCCGGTCATAGGCGCGGCTGATCGAGATCAGGCTCGTGACCTCCTTCACCGGGTTCACGTTGGAGTGCTCCACAAAGCCCTGCATCACCTTGGCGTTGGTGACCGGCGCCGCGGCTTGGCCGCTGGTTTCGGAATATTGATTGGACCCCTGTTTGGAGAGGGCGGACAGGTTGGCGAACTGGACCACGCCGATCTGGGCGATTTGGGTCGACTGGCCGTTGGCGCTCTGGCTGACGCTGCCGTCCTTGGCGATCATGATCGGGCCTTGTTGGGGATTGACCACAATGGGCGTCCCCGACGTGCTCAGCACCGGCTCGCCCTTCTGATCGACGATCTGATTCTGCGGGTCCAGGGTGAAGCGGCCGTCGCGGGTGTAGCGGGGGCCGTTGGCCGTCTGAAGGGTGAAGAAGCCCGGCCCCTGGATCGCGACATCGAGCGGGTTGCCGGTCTGGCTAAGCTCGCCCTGGCCGAAGTCCCGCGCGACGCCGGTGTCCAGCACATAGTTGACTGTAGCCAGGTTGGGCGAGGTCAGGCTTCCTGAGGATCGGGGCGGCGCGATCGGATCGGTTCGGGTGGTTAATTCCTCCACCTTGAAGCCGACCGTGTCCTGGTTGGCGATGTTGTTGGCCGCGACATCTAAGGCGCGTTGCAGAACCGCCTGGCGCGACAGTCCGACATAGAGGGTATTGTCCATGACCGATCCCTGGTTTCCGCTTAACCACAAGCAAGCGGCGTGCCAGAAAAAGTCGAAGCTTTTTAACGCCTTAAAGGGTTAACGCTAGAGCGGTTCCGGTCGTGCTCGGCGCCTTGCGCCCGGCAGCTTCTGCCCATCAGAGTCGGTTTTACCTAATTTCCAAACCGAACGTTAACCATAGTCGGCGATTCTGGCATCGGACACGCGGGGTCTGTTTCCGCGGCGACAAGGGCGCCAGTGAACCATGGCCAAGGATAAGGGTAAGGAGAAGCCGTCCGAAGCCGATGCGGCGGAAGGCGGCGAGGGGGCTGAAGGGGCGAAGAAGAAGGGCCCGCCTCTGATGATCCTGATCGGCGCAGGCGTTGGCGGCCTGTTGCTGATCGGCGGCGGCGGCGTCGGTGTGGGCGTCATGCTGTCGGGCGGCAAGTCCGCCGCGCCGCCGCCGGCCAAGACCGCGGCCCACAAGCCGAAGAAGGAAGCGGCGAAGGACGAGAAGGGCGCAAAGGCCGGTCCGAGCCCGATTAGCGAAGGCCCGGATGGGGTGCTGTTTTACACCATGCCCGAACTAGTCGTGAATCTGCAGGGGCCCGATGGTCGCCCGACCTTCTTGAAGTTGTCGCTGGCGTTTGAGGTCCCCGACCAGGACACCGCGGACGCCATCACTCCGAATCTGCCGCGGCTGAAGGACATGTTCGAGGGCTTCCTGCGCGAGTTGCGTCCCGACGACCTGCAGGAAAGCCAGGGCAGCTATCAGTTGAAGATGGAGATTCAGCGCCGCGTAAACCTGGTGATCGCGCCGGCCAAGGTGAACGCCGTGCTGATCCAAGAAATGTTGATCCAATAGGGTAAGGGAGCCCGATCCATGACGGACACCTTCGACCCCGCCGCCTTCGACGCGGGCGGCCTGGATGGCGCGATCGGGGAGGATCCAACCGCCGACCGCATCCTAAATCAGGATGAAATCGACAATCTGCTCGGCTTCGATCTGAACGGCGGCGCGGGCGCGGATCAGAACGGCCTGCGCGCCATCATCAATTCCGCGCTCGTTTCCTACGAGCGCCTGCCCATGCTGGAGATCGTGTTCGATCGCCTGGTGCGGTTGATGACGACCTCCTTGCGCAATTTCACCTCCGACAACGTCGAGGTCAGCCTCGACAACATCTCCTCCATCCGGTTCGGCGATTATCTGAATTCCATCCCCCTGCCGGCGATCCTGGCGGTGTTCCGGGCGGAGGAGCTGGACAACTACGGCCTGATGACCGTGGACTCCAACCTGATCTATTCGATCGTCGACGTTTTGCTCGGCGGTCGGCGCGGCACGGCGGCGATGCGCATCGAGGGGCGTCCCTACACCACGATCGAGCGGGTGCTGGTGCAGCGGATGGTCGAGGTGGTCTTGGCGGATTGCCAGGCGGCGTTCGAGCCCTTGACCCGCGTCACCCTCAATCTCGATCGGCTGGAGACGAATCCGCGCTTCGCCGCCATTGCGCGCCCCGCCAACGCCGCCATCCTAGTGAAGCTGCGAATCGATATGGAGGATCGTGGGGGGCGGGTGGAGCTGTTGCTGCCATATTCGACGCTGGAGCCGATCCGCAAACTGCTGCTGCAGCAGTTCATGGGCGAGAAATTCGGTCGCGACAATATTTGGGAGAGCCACCTGGCCACCGAGCTGTGGAGCAGTCAGCTCGAAGTGCGCGCCGTGTTGGACGAGCAGCAAATCAACCTAAAACGGGTGCTTGAACTGAAGGTGGGAGACACCCTGATGTTCAACGCCACGCCAGACGCGTCGGTGCAACTCCGAGCGGGGACGGTGCAACTCACCCACGGCCGCATGGGGCGGCGCAACCATAACATCGCCATCCGGGTGGAGGCGCCTCTGGGTCCAAGCGCGCGTCGCGCCATTACGATCAAGCGGGCCAAATGAGCCCCGTCGTCCTCGCCCTCGACCTGCTGCTTGTCTCCCTGCTGCTGCTGACGCTCGTCCTGGGCGTGCGCCTGAATGGGCGGCTCAAAGGACTGAAGCAGAGCCACGCCGGATTCGAGCGGGCGGTGGCCGAGCTCAACCAGGCGGCCGCTCGGGCGGAAGCCGGTCTGGCGGCGCTGCGCGAGACCTCGGCCGAGGCCCACGATGCCTTGCTGGCTCGGATCGATACCGCCAGGGCGCTCGCCACCCGGCTTGAACGCGCCAACTTCCAGGCGGAAAAGGCCGCGGAAGCTGTCGTCAAGGCCAAGGCGGAGCTGCCGGCGCTCGCGGCCTCCCGCGCGGACGCCGCTGCGGCTCGGGCCGAGAGTTCTGCGTCTCAGGCGCTGGGCGCGCGAGCGTCTCGTCTTCCGCTCACCGGCGCCCAGACGCCGGGCGGCCCCATGTCCAACTCTGTCGCCATGTCCAGCTCTCTGGCGACGATCGCCGCCCTGGTCGGCGATGCGCCCAGGGCCGCCGCCCAGCCGGCGTCGCCGTCATGGTCTGGTCCGCCGCCGACATCGGGGGGAGGATCGGCCCGCCGCGGTCGGTCGACCTTCGACGAAGACTTGTTCGAAGGCGGAGACGTCGCCGCCGCGCCCCTGCCCGTGTCCAGCGCGCGCCTGTCCGGCTTGCGTGGCCGACCCAAGGATGATCGCCCATGAAGCCCCTTCCGCGTCTCCTTCCCCTTGTGGCGGTCGCCATCGGCGGCGTTATCGCCATCAAGGCTCTGTCCGATTTTTCAGCCCTCCCGCAGGTCTTCGCCGCCGCAGGCGCGAGAGCCGAGGAGGCGCCGTCGCCTGCCAAGCACGCCGGCCCGCTTCCGGCCGTGATCGGGGCGGCGGTCGCCGCGCCGGCCTCCGTTCCCGCCTGCGCCCAAAGCCCTGCGGAGCTGGCCAAGGCCGCGGGCCTGTCGCCCGGTGAACTGCAGACTTTGCAGAATCTGGGTGCTCGCCGCGGTCAGATCGACGATCGCGAACGTCTGCTGGACACCCAGCTCCAATTGTTGGCCGCCGCCGAGGCCAAGGTCGACTCCAAGATGAAGGCCCTGAACGGCGTCAAAGCCCAGATCCAGGCCTTGCTCGGTCAGGCCGACCAGCAGGAGCAGGCCGAGATCGATCGCCTGGTGACGGTCTATGAGAAGATGAAGCCCGCCGACGCCGCCGCCGTATTCGCGACCCTGGACGACAAGGTGCGGATTCCGGTGGCCGCCAAGATGAAGGAGGCGGCGTTGGCTCAGATTCTGGCCAAGATGCCGACGGTGGAGGCCAAGAAGGTGACCGAAAGCCTGGCTCATCGCTACTCCGCCGCCCAGAC
>Ga0116230_10008520_pt1 | contig 10105 bp, 5 predicted proteins | sample S1TSphfallax_3_FD_88678 | JGI IMG/M metagenome (GOLD analysis project Ga0116230, IMG submission 88678) | Host-associated microbial communities from peat moss isolated from Minnesota, USA - S1T2_Fd - Sphagnum fallax MG | ecosystem: Host-associated > Plants > Peat moss > Unclassified | place: USA...
AATAGATTTTGATAAGAAGTTTATGAACATAAAGTGAAAGCACGTTAAGGTGTAGTACTTTTTGACATATGTGAAGTCCATACTAATGTTAAAATAAAAGTCCATGTACATTGTAACAAAATACATCCTATTGCACTTGAATCGTATCACAAGGTAAATTATTTTTTTTTACTTCTAAACTTTAACAATGATAGATAATTATATCAAAAATTTACATTTAAAAAATGAGAAGTTGAATTATTAATTTAAATGAATAAAGGACTTTATAAAAAAATCCATATTTCATTGTATATTTCAATTTGTGGTTTTCAAAATCTTTCAAAATTTTCTTCCTTTGTACCAATGGCATCACATTATTTTCCATTTCAAAAAAATTCACTCAATTAAACATTTTAGTAAATATAATTAGTCATTTATCATATGATATGGACTGTGATGTAGGTTTTTAGCACTTTAAAAATCCATTGATATATTATGGTAACTCAAAATCCATTATTGAAATTCACATGATGTGATCATTTCATATAATATACTATTTTGTTGAGTTTTTTCACATCTTATTCATTTAATTTTTGTTCCATGGCCAATAATCAAGTTGTGATGGAATTAATTTAAGGTTTTCCTTCCCTATAGTGGGCCTTACTTGACATGAAGTATGAGGCAAACCTTAGATCATAAGCATAAAAATAAATAGATCACTTGTAAAACATTAAAAGTGGTAGGGATCATGAGTGCTTACTATTTAGGAAATGGAAAGACCTTACACCTATAAGTATGTACATATATTGTGTTCTTAAATGGTAGGTGTAAAATCCCCACTCTTTACTACAAGGGGATATTCACATATATAAGGTGCCCTCCAAATACACTAGGAAATTTATACAAGAACTCTATGGGGTGCATTAATGCTTTGAATTCATTAACATCTTTAGATTGTGAAGAATATTATATGCATTATGAATCAAGAATCTAACATTTATTAGTTATCAAGGGAACATCAAATTTGTGTACCTATTCCAAAGTTCCAACTAATGATGTGGCAGAAGATAACCATCCTCCCTAAGTGCCAATTATATCTAATAATGGTTATTAATGAAACCCACTTGGTGGTTCCAATGGCCATTACCTACTAAGTGTGTTCCATACAAGGGGTGGAAAGGGGGTGTTATGTTGGCCAAGAAGGACCCACTAAGTGATTTCCATGTGGGGGAGGGGGTGGGGGTCAACATTTTTTCTTTTGGTGAAAATTCACCAAATGGCAACACTACTTCAAATTTTTGGAAATTTTCTTTTTTTGGGGTGAACATGTTGCCTCAAGTTCATCTACTTGCTATAGTTTTAATGATCATTCACAGATGTGTTTCCAATTAAAGCAAAATATGTTTGAATTTGTCTAGGGATGTTCGTCAATGTTGCTACGTTGCAAAAATAAACAAACAAAAACCAATGGGGTTGTTGTTTTAAACTTTGTGCGTGAGAGTCAAAGGGACAAAAGGATCATGGATTTGATGGAAACTTTGAGGAAAAAGAATTAAATAGATTTTATACATAAGAAAAATTGCACACGAAAGTGAAGGGCATAAGAAAAAGATGGATTGGAACAACTTACACAATAGAAACTCGAAGAGGAATTGCACCTAAAGAATTGATTCTACAATTGATTTAGTCTTATAGTGTATACACATAAGGATCTCCTATGTATGACGAAAGATTGAGGTCTAACTTCAAAAGTTCAATACCAAGTGTTGCACATGAAAAATCCATGAACAATTCCACACAAACTTAGTTCTCATGACCTAGCCATGAAAAGTTTAAATTTTAATGTGTAGTTAATCAAAGTAGTTAATATTTTGCAAATTTGGAGTATGGTGATTTTGGGTTATGCTTGTTTCTATTGTGTACATGTACTACATGCAAATTAGTAGACTAAGAGTTTTAAAAGATGCTAGAAAGGAATGGGTCCATGGGTGGGCTAAATTTTTGTTCAACTATATGCTAACAAAAATTTCTTGTACAATATATATGACAAAACCCTAGAGGATTTATTTAAGTTAAAAATTTGCAAAATGGATGAATCAAATTATCTTGCACACCATCTCCATTTTATGTTGGCAATTTTGTAGGATTATTGATGCAAACTTCAGCTACGTTCCAAATATGTCCAAAAATCAAGTTTGGGAATGGAATCAACATCAAAGTACTTGAGAAATTTTCCATTAATTGGGTGCCAAAAAAAACAATTGAATATAACAAGTTGGATATCATTATACGAATACTACAATCTAATGTCATTTAGTAGTGTTAGCAATCACCAACTTATGGATGGGGGTACATTCACAAATATAGGAGCCATAGGAACTATAACCAATGCTTTATTTTTCATGTTTTTGTGTCAAAAATAATATTAATATTACACATTTTAAAAATATGTTTTGATGATAATGTTCTTAATATATGGTGGAAACATGTGTAATAATTTGAAATTAATCTAATGAAATTTGAAATCTCAAAAACATTGATTAATCACTGTAACTAGTGTTATATGATGCTTTTACTGCTTGAAAAAACTCATAAATGACTTTTGAAGGACTTGAAAATGACATAATTTTGGAAAGATTTTTAAAACACATATTCACATAAGAGTATAATGTAACATATTTTTTACTCAAAAGAGCTTTCTTATGACTTTTTGCAACTTAAAAATGGAATGTTCTTAATATATACCCAAAATCTTTTAAGTAGTCACTGAAATCCTTACTAAAGGTGCACCTTTGGCTTTTTATTTTGTCAATGCGCCTATGGGTAACCATGGATGATTAAATGTTGCAATTAGGAGTTGGCATTAACACATGACTTCAAATATAAATAGTTTAGGAGATCTTATACATGTAGGGGGAGAACACAAATAGGAGATTAAAAAAAGAATAGCAGAGAAAAAAAAAAAATCTAGAGGAAGAAAAAAAACTAATAGAAGAGGAGGATGTTATAGAAGGAAGGAACTTTCTTGTGTTCATGGTTGGGCAAAGAACCGTGTTGATGTAAAGTTATTATAATAGTGTAAGCACCTTTGTTTTGGTTGCCTTTGGGTTTTGTTTGAAAGGTTCTGGATAGAAATAGTGATAAAAAAATATATTAGGTTAGTTTGTTAGAAAAGTACATAAGTAGCCACTAAAATGAATTGTGTTTGTAAAAGGCTTCTATTTGATTATTAAAACATGGCTTTTTAAGAAGCCTTTGTGGATCGTTTCATATTTGTGGTACTACAAGATTAGGGGATATTGGTGAGATATGTAATAAGTAAGAAGTTAAAAATTCAAATTTCAACAATTACTAGTTGATAAATCTTTGCAAAATAAACAAACAAATAAACGTAAGATGTATTGGTTGCCATTAGTAGTTTGTTTAATTCATGTGTTGCATTAACAGCCAATCTTTACAATTTGCATTATTATCACTAGGGGTTGTTTCATGGAAAACGTCATATTAATAGTCCTTGAAATATCAACCATTTGTATCAATGGATACATTACGAACCCACAAGCAATCAAAAGGGTCATTTGGATATTTAAATACCCATCACAAATATGCTAATTTTGTTTGAACATGTTTGATTCCATGGATAATCCTCCTTTTGTAGGCACTTGGTGCACAATTGAAAGGTATATCAATTTTCTCCAAATAATGAATAAGGATATTTCTATGCATTAGGCTATTGGGCCAAAACTTGTAACTAGGAGCTAAAAGGATTACTTTGGAAAAGGACTACAAGTCATTTTTTTTAAAAATAATTTTTACATGCAAATAAAATTTTGAATGAAAATTTTTGTAACTTGTTCTAAATAATATTAAAATTTTCCCCAATGCATCAAAAAAAATTTAGTCATTATTGAATAATATGAATTTTAAAAGCTTGCAAATTCCTTACAGATTCAATATTTCATCTTGAAAAATTATCAAAATTTTCAATCATCACCAAAATTTTTTTTTTTCACATTCTTTAGTTTCATTATACTTTAAGATATAAGATATAAGGACTCTTAAAGCTTTAAAATTTTGAAACAATTTTGAAACATTCTTTGAATTTTTAAAGTTTCATAATTCCACATTTTTAAAATTATGCCTATTTTTTTAGTGTGGCTAATATGTTCTTATCATCTATATTTTTTTCAATGAAAATTCTTTTATTATATGAATCCTTTTGATAGTCCTTTGCAAAATTGATTCCATCTAACACAATAGGTGTACATTTTGAAACATATGAATTAAAACCAAAACTTAAAATTGGATCACATGAATTTTTACTCTAAGTTGTTTGACACTCATATGAAGGAAAAAGGACTAACTTTTCATGATTACTATGGTTTTAAATGGTAATAAATAAATAAATATTTGATTTTGACTGATTATGTCTAACATCTGACACCTTTTTTGGCTCCTTGTTACGTGTTTTGACCTTGCTTTAATCACAATGTGCAACTATGATGACCAACAGCCTAATGGTCATCAACTTATGGGAAACCAGTGACATAGGGCCTTATTTCTTGTTGGAAAGATAGTCCCTTTCCATTGGAACTAGGTAACAAAAATTATTATGCAATAAGAAATTTTATGCCATGTCCACCATTTTTATGATATTATCATTTTTTTCTTTTCTACTCTATAAATATTATGGCAATTGCATGATGTTGATGAAGAAGATTATTTTGAATGTTGTCTAGACCTCAAATTGTAAATATCAATTGAATCCAACGTGCAATAATGTTTTATTATTGTTTTAAAAATATTTTTAAATTGTGCATTATTTCAAATTTTAATTAATTTATTGCAATAAGTGTTTTACTTCCTTGTTTGAATTGTAAGTATTGATTTTGAAGTCTATTTTTGAAATGTGGACCTTTGTAAAAACTTTGTAAAGTACATGTTTTAACAAATAGGTGTGCCAAGAAGCAAGTTCATGTTGTTAGAGCCCTAGCTTGTTGCCCTTCCCTTGGCCCTAACCTCATTGGAGACTATCAACATGTTACAAGCTTTCCATTACCCAAATATTTATTTGCCATGTATAGATTCCTTGATGGATTTTCAACCAAATGTGAACTTGGACTTCTCCTTGAACTATTTTAAGTTGGGTGCAAATACAAAAATAAGAGCCAAAACCATGTTGAATAGTGGTGAAAAGTGTGAACTTTTTTACATATGTTTTTTTCTTGACATTTTAAAGTGATATTAATCATTCCAAGTTCTAATAAATGACTAATATGAATGTCAAGGAATTCAAATTAAAAATTCATTAAATTAAACTTTGGGTTTTAGTCTTAAAAAAGGATCTTTGAACTTGAACAAGTGTTGCATTAGATCGTGGTTAATTTTACAAGGACTAAGTAAAAGACTATTGTAATAACATAATTTTGATGGTAAAAAAATTTAGATGATAGTAAGCTATTACCCAAGTTTTTAAAAAACTCATAATTTAAATATATGGAATTTTAAACTTTTAGAAATTCAAAGTATTTTTCAAAATTTTAAATTTTCAAAAGTATTTGACCACATGTAAATGGGGTGTAATGTGCATAAGATACAAAAAAAAGTTGTACTTTATAATATAAGAAACAAGAACCTAAAGTAATTGACATATTTTGGTATGATTCAAAATTATGATAAATTTTCAAGATGAAATGTAGAATCTAGCAAAATTTACACACTTTGAAAAATTCATATTTATTCAAAAATGATTAGCACAAAACATGTGATCTATTGGGGCAACTATATGTATTTTTAATAACAAGTTGCAAAAGATTTCATTCAAAAATTCTTTCATATGAAAAAATTTAAAAAATTAAAAAAAATTCACAGTCCTTTTGTAAAGTAGTCATGTTGGTTCCTATCTATGTACTTGCACCCAACATTCATCCACATGTCCCATTCCTCAATCAACAAGCCTTTATGCATGGTATTTTAACACCTTTGAGACCCATTCAACCTTGAAGATTAAGTTAGCAAATTTCCCTAATTATTCTTGGTTTTTTCTAATATTATTACATGTCATATCCCTAGGAGCATAACACAAACTTTTGGTGTCACATGACTTTTGGCAATGGCTAAGCCTTTTGCAATGGGTGAATTCTTATATTGACTATCATTAGGGCCTTGTGCTTTGAAGTTCATAATGCATTTTTCAATTCATTTATCCCCCCATCAATTTGGCATTATGGTTAAAGGAAGGTATGCGGTAAAAACACATTATTAAGAGGCCACTTTAAACAAGAAAATCTTTTTTTTGGCGGGTATATTATGGTATATTTTGGGGGCATTTTTTCTTCGATTTCATCTAGCATTTTGTTGTATATTATGTGAAATGAAACAATTGAAAAAAATAGTGGACTAAAAAACAAAAAAAGGAATTAACATTTTTCTCAATTTTCTTCCTTCTTTTTCTTTTTTTTGGTTAGAAAAATATTTTGATATGTATTTTGATAATTTGATTGCGTTTTATGCATCACATCATTGTTATATAACATAATCCATATGATATTGACCCACTTATGCCTTTACAAGCATGCTTTAAATGACATGGAGATTTATCTTTCAAAAATAAAATAAAATAACCTAAACTTTTAAAACCTATATATTTGTGAAATTATTTTTTAAAAATGAAGTAAAAGATAAAACAATTAAAAAATCAATAATCCAAAAGATATGTGATCAATTAATGGTTCAAGAGGTATACTTGTAAATAATATTTTTTTGAAATTCACATTTGACATTTTGTTGTTTTGTAAATCAATCTTTAGCAAAATTGATCAAGACCTTATACATGCAAAATGTCATTTGATCATTGTTACAAGATTGTGTACAAAATCTGAATAATGAACTAAAATAACTTTGTGCATGTCTTGTGACAAAATCAATGGTTACTACCAATTTATTAAGATAATGGCATATTTGACAATCCAATTTTTTTTATCATAAATGTATATATTTAGCCCTTTGCAAGGATCTTTTATTGAATAAGAATGATCTTTTTATGTATTCATAATGAATCAAGTTTGTGATCTTTTCATTAGTTTTTTGAAAATTTAATAGTTAAAGATTCAATATGGAACATTATTAATTATATGGGTAGATGACCAACATTGTCCTCATTACAAATGTCATTGTTTAATGATAAATTTTAACAAACTTACTATAGAAGAATTAATGATTTCCTTTTATCTTTGAAAACCTTTTATACCATATGTATCTTTGTAACTTATGGAAACTTTCAGAATTGTTATTGAGATTGTAGAAAATGATAAAAATGAAGATGCTACCATAGAGAAAACACAACTTGATGAGATCAAACAATTTGTATGTTGTTTTAGTGATCCTCATCCTTTATGCAAATATGACTTATTAAAAGAGAATAATCCAACCTATTTATTGCATAATGTATTGTACATGGTTGTCATTTTTATCCATTTACATTTTACTTATTAGCATAGTACCTTGCATCTGCACATTAATTATATTATATATGTAAATGTTATGATATTCAAAAATGGTTTTTTCAAAGAACAAAATGTTTTCAAGGAAAATACATAGTCTTTTAACATAGTTAGGAATATTTTATTATTAACATGAAATCTTCAAATTTTATTAATAATTGTGCAGATATGTGTTGAAGATGCCTTTGTATTACAATAATCAAACATATTTAAGTAAAATGTGTTATTTTTACATCCCATGAATATGTTTTAAAGATTTAATTGAATTAGTTGCATGGGGAAGATGAATTACTTATATTTCCATAAGAATTTTACAAGAAAAAAAAGGAAAAAAAATAAGGTGGCAAAAAAGGGAAGAAAAAAAAAAGATTCAATTCATGGTCCATACACTAATGGGTGAAAACGCATTAGAGGGGGCCAAGATTGTTGTCACGTTGTATTGTTTTTTAAGAGTCCCATGTTTCAACTTCAACCATGGCATTATTATGAAAAAATTTCATAATGCTTTTGCATATTATGGTAGTTCAAAACCCAAAGAAGTCAAATGTTAAATAAATGAAACTGTTTTATTCCATATGATGTGATGTTAAAATATATTTGTGCCAAAACAATATATGACAAATTTATTAAAAAATGTAAATATACTCAAGAAATGATTGAAATTAAATGATTTTAAGCCTTTATTAAAATTTTAATATCTATTAAACATTGTGATTTCACATGATTATTTGTGAGCCATGTGAAAAGTCTGATAATTATCATGTCACAAATGAGTGCTTTTTGGGGTGATGACCATAAGTATGCCGTAAATTAATATGTTGAAAAACAATCATTCGCAAATGTAAGATCACAAATATGTGAGGTGGGCCATTTTTTTAATTTTTATTTCAAACATTTTTTGTTTGACTAATTCAAACCAAAACTTAATGCAATCCTTCAAAAAAAAATTCTATTACTACATATGTAAAAAATATATTCATTATTTTTTGAATTCAATTTTTCAAATAATATTAACTTTGTGAAAATTAAAATATGAAGCCCAAACACCAAAAATGAAATGCAACACATTTTGTAGGTGTATATTTTATGCACATGTTATGAAACTACTTAAGTTCACCCCCTTGTAATGTGCTTTCACCTTAATGCTTGCAAATTGGATGCAAATTGAGATGGGCAAGATTTTTATAAAAATATATACAATTTGATCATAACATTTTTAAAAATATTTTTTCAATTTGTAACCATATAAAATGAAAATAATTTTTCAACAAAATGTTTTTTTCAACACACTTATGTTTGTTTGAATGAAAAACGTGTTTAGATATTTTTGTGAAATCACATGAATCAATTTTTTCAATTGTAATTGAAATGATAGAATCAATTCATATTCAATATATGATTAAGTACTTCATCAAGTTTTACAATTATTTGAATAATTTTAAAAGCATATTTGCACTTTACAATATATTTCTACAACATTTAAATTTTCACAAATATATTTTTTAATTATTTTATATTAATCAAAAATGTAATTTCCTTTGAAAATTGCATTATTTGGTTATTGAATTGACTTATTTTTAGTATAATTTATGATAAACTCTTTTAATATTAACTTGGTGGAAGTTGAAAGTTACACAATTTCAAAAAACAATATTTGTGACTAGATTTTTTGGCCACCATAATGTATTTTCACCTTATGAAACAATAGTGTATAATATTTTAACTACCTTGGACCATCATCCTAAATGAATGAGATTGGAAATGTATGTTATGAACACCTTCAACACATTTTCATGTAGGATTATATTCCATGAATTCCAAATGACAAGTGATCAATTGTCCCAAAGTTTATCCCTTTCATTTGTTCCTTTTATGCCCCACAACCCCCCTTTCTTAGTCATTACTCCCCCCTCAAGGCTTGACCATCATCCATTCTTGCATTGACATCCATCAAAGCAATCCATTAGATGAATCTTTTTTCAACCTTGTGCATTTTTTAGCCTTAAACAAATCAAACTTTTCCTTTATTATGTGTTCCTCATATGGCCAACAACACACACCCTATCAACCTTGCTTTTGTTATTCATGATGTTTTCTTGATCATTTTACTTCCAAAACAATTTTTTTTGGTGGGGTCAATTGTGCCACCCAACAAGTGTGTTGCTTGGTTCCCTTCTAGTTTGCTTCTTGGCTCTCCTTTCTAATTTGTTCATACCTTTTCAAATGGCATCAAGGTTTTGAGAACTCCCGTTGGCTCCCCTTCCTTCATTTTGTTTTTACTCTTGGAAGCCTTAGATAAAGATGTGTGTCACGTAGAGGTGCTTCCAAAATAATTCAACAAGTTATTCTCATCTCTAAAGGGGGGTTAAGTTTCATTTCTACCAAGGCCATTGCATTAACAACTTACTTGGGGAATTGAGAGCTTGTGGCCTCTATCATTACCTTTAAACTTTTACATGATTGTTGCCCCTTTTTATTAAAGGTTATAAGGGCCAACAATTTAGGTTCACTTCCATTCTAAGCCCACCTAAAGCCAACACACAACCTTCTTCTTCAACTAGTGCAAACTTTCATCCTTCCCTTCAGATAGTTTTCAAAAAGGGGTGTTAATCATCTTTAAGAAA
>Ga0116230_10008524_pt1 | contig 10103 bp, 6 predicted proteins | sample S1TSphfallax_3_FD_88678 | JGI IMG/M metagenome (GOLD analysis project Ga0116230, IMG submission 88678) | Host-associated microbial communities from peat moss isolated from Minnesota, USA - S1T2_Fd - Sphagnum fallax MG | ecosystem: Host-associated > Plants > Peat moss > Unclassified | place: USA...
TCTCCCAACTTGGGAGTTGTCTTGGGAGTGTGAAGGCTCACTCCCTCACACTCTCCTACACTCCCGGGAGTCTCTGATGTGACTCCCGGGCTTCCTCTCGGCCTGCACCCTTACAACCCCTTTGCCTTGGTCACGAGCCCAAAGCTAGGGTTGCGACATTCAGATGGTGTACGAGATGCATCGCATCGATATGGATGCTGAGTTCAAAGACCTCGATGCATTGGACTACTTCTAGCGATTTAATTGGTTCGTCACCTTCGAATCACTCGAGTTGTTCGTCCGTAATCAAGGATCTCGTGTTGAGGGCCACTTTGATGCGCTTGACAACTGTACTCAACACACGTATTCACATCGATTGGCATGTTTGTTATGAGCATTGTTCAAGGCATTATCAACATCTAAGCTGAACGTAATTCATGCAACAAGCCTGCCGACAAGGAGGCGCCGCTCGTCATGCCATCCGATCTCGTTCGTTTGCAACCTGTCATGTTCTTCCGTGACGTCCTGCAGCTGCACAATGTGCACCTGATCATAGCGAACTGGGACGAGGATGCCATCTACGAGATTGAGCAGCAGCATTGCAATCTCGTCAAGGCGTACAAGTACAAACCCCCCGTCAAGACGAACCTCGATCAGCACGACCACAAGACGAAGTTTATCGATGTGTGGGAGGCTCTGGGTATTCGGTTTGCGACCTTGCGGATGTTTTGTGGCGGTCTTGCGATGCTGTTCCCCAACTCAACCTTTGTCGAATCAGATTTTTCTGTTCTCAAATGGGAAAAGGACTCGTACCGCAACAATTTGTTCGACCTGTCGCTAGAGGGTGCCTTCCAAAGCAAGCAGTTTGAAGCACTAGCCATCATTTGAACTGTATTTTATATTTGGCGTTGCTATCATGAATAAATCAAAGGCAACAAAGGCGCCTATTTGACTGAATTCTAAAATGGCCCACTTGGACCCCACTTTTAGTTGCTAAAAGCTGCAAAAGGTGCTAAAAGTGGGGTTTACCACTCTGGACCCCCATTCGACCCCACTTTTAGCTTACGAGGGCTAAAAGTGGGGTTTACCACTCCTAAGGAGGCCTGCCTTAATCCCATAAGCTTTGGCAAATGTTGTCCTCCTTTCAACTATATAGGTGAGCCAAAGGCGAGGAACTCTACACTTCACAATACAACCTTCTATTTTGGGAAGCCTCCATGGCTTCATTTTTTTGGGAGTGATTTGCCGATCAAAATTGGCACGTTGTAAAAGGAAAATTTGAACTTGGGAGGCACGTCATCTAATAGGACAGGTGAACAGGAGGGTTGAAAGAACGTCCGTAGCCTTATATGTGTGTGATATTCAGCAGTCGTTGTGTGTGATGAATTGATGGTGGCTGTTTCACGACCTGTGGGTACAGAATCCCTGGAATCCCATTGGGTACATACTGCACTTGCAGGCGCTTTTGATCTTCGCCCCTTGTCCGTGTCGTAAAATTGAACTACCGATTTTCTCGCCATTATATCTCATTAATGTCACACTGACGGACATTTGCAAGTCGGTCTATTTTGTCTTTGTCCCCGTGGTGCCTAGTTCGCAATTTAGAAACGTGCAAATAAGTACACCTAGTTTATTATGGGGCGGGGAGGTATTAAGCCTGGTTCAAAATGGTGACAAACCGTTTGGAAAATAGATATTTGATGCAGCCAATGAGAAGTCTCAGGGAGGGCTTGGCTTTCTTTTTGGTTTGGGGGAGGGGGCGAGGGTGGGGGGCGAAGGCTGGGGGTAGGGCGGATTTTTTGTTTTTTGCATGTTCCCAATAAGTTCCTCATGACGTTACCGAAAGCACCTCAGTTTTTATCCCATCATTGTTATCCAAAGTTCAACGTTCATATATATAACTTGTAGAAGGGATGGTGACATACTAAAGCATGCTTCTATGTTTGGGAGTGACCTGTGTTCGAAAAATATTGGCGATGGCCAAATCAAACGACTCCTTCTGGAAAAAAAAAAACTAATTCTCCACCCCTCACTAATTTATAGACGTATGAATAAATAAGTACGCACAGTTTACAACACCTGACAATCTCTCTTAGTTTTCTTAACGGAACTTAGGGTTAGGTCACATGTAACCTGCTCAATTATTATTGTCTGGAATCTAGTGATGGAGGACCATTCGCATGTGAGATAAAATCAACTGCTGGACTACCCAACTTGTGCTTGGTTCCTAATCCCCCTCGCCCCCCCCTGGATTTGAGCAGTTTAATTTTGTGCACATTCAGTCACAGGTGGCAACCATGAAACTGGTTATTGCCGGTTGGCTTATTTCCTACTTTGGTCTGTTAATGGCTCTTTACATAGGGTTTGAAGTAACCCACAGCAAATTATCCCCATGATTTGGTCATCCAAGAAGCTTGGGGGCTTCAAGAAATTTGCTCATGAGATATGGAGAGTTTGAATAGCAAATATGGAGGTGAGCAAGAATAGGAGGAGATTAAAAAAATGACCCAAAAGGTGATCACTTTATGTCCAAACAAAGGTTTTATCCTCAGTGGATTGGTGGCAAGCCACGGTAGTATTTGTAGGAACCTTAAAGCTACAATCATTCCTAACTCCCCAAAAGGCTACCAAGGTAAAATAAAACATCCATAGTTGATTATTTCTTCCATTCCTCAAAGGATTTGCTCAAATTTAAGTTTGTTTACAAATGTAGGTGTTATAGGGGTTAGACCTTAGGTGAAATCAACCATCACATCACTTATCTTACAAAACATTAATATGTCAAGTGAAGAGGAGGACCTATTTGTTGATGTTCAATCTAGATACAAACATCTCCAACCATCAAGGAAAAGAACAATGACAGTCAACCAACAAGTGGTAGATGGATGAACATGCATGGGCTTTTCAAAGAACTTAATAGGAGATTCACTATAAATGCATAGTGTGCACAAGCAAATACTTTAGTTGTAGATTTAGTTCTTGATTGCAACAATGCAAGAATGGAAAACACAATGAGAACTTGCCATGAAACTAAAGGTTGGATGAAAGAGATGGAGCTTGTGCAAAGACTTTCTACTCATAATAAAGTTTTAAGATGATGCACTTAATTATTTTTTCAATGTTAGAAGATTGAATGTGGAATGAGAAACCTAGAAGTTAAACATTAGTTGTGGAGTTTGACCTCACAAACTTAGACATTGTTTGTTTACAAGAACATAAACTATATAAAGAAAAAGGGGTTAGTTTTGGGAAGAAAGTTTGACCAAATGCCTATGTGTGAATAACAAATGTTAAAGAAGGCTATTCATTACAATGTTAGTAAGGTTCAATTGGTAAATGCATGACATTCATCATGATGGATGAAAAATGGACAAATGATTATACAAATTTGACGAATAATACAGCTTAGGTTGTTAGATTAAAGGATCCTCCATGTGGAGACTTGGGGATAATCAATATATATGCCTCAAATAATCCAATAGAGATTTGCAACCTATGAAAGTTATTCATATGTAGGATTTCCAAGGATTAGAACCAGGTTTTGTGTGAGGAATTTAACATGGTGGAAAGGTGAGAAAACAAGTTGTGGAAAGTTGTTTTTTTAAAAAGAGGTTGTTTTTTAGATTTTACATAGTAAACAACTCCTTCATTACTTAATTAGTAAGATTCCTAAATATTTTATTAAATGTGAAGATGATATGTTAAATTGTCAACTAATCTCTTACATTTTAGATGTAACAAAAGCTTGCAATAGAAGGTCATTGTGAAAAACAAACATTTGTACTAAATGAAAAGGTGAAGGAAAAACAAGTTATAAGATTTGGTAAGATCAACCAAAGGGTACCACCATTTTTTGAAATTAAGAAATTTTTTATCAAATTTTACAAATAATGTTACAAGCATAAAATTTTAGAATTTCACAAAGAAGAGGCCACTTTAAAGAATGGTATAAAAATTGCAAACATTGAATTTCAAGAAATAAAACATGACAATGAATAACACAAAATGTTGGGGAAGCTAAAAAAAATTATTCAATGGTTTAAAGATGTGAAAATGATGGGCCAAAAGTTGAAGGTTCGGATAAAATGAAAACAAAATAAATGCTTTGTTTCTAAGGAACATTTGCAATTGTAAGAAAACAAACTAGTAAGGGCTTGATTTTAAGTCTTAAGAACAAATATTGGGTAGTTGTGATGAAAGAAGAGGTGCTTGATAAAACTTGTTACAATTTCTACAACAAACTTTATAGGCCCCGAGAGCATTAACCTAGGACCAAGGAATTGAAATCTAGAATTGAAATTTTTTTTCCCAAAACTTTTGAAATGAAATGATCTTTAAATTGGTAAAACATATTTTGATAAAAGAGTTGCAATTTGCAGCAAGTTCCATGGCGAAGGGCATGGCTTTAATTGGCCCAAATAAAATGGTGGTGTAAATATTCCCTCATTTTTGGGATCTAATTGGAGTTTAAATTATGTTAAAATGTTTAACATAACAATCAAGGAAACATGCTTTCCTAGCAAGGTAAACAAGGGTTAACTGGTTTTAATATATAAGGTAGGTGTCACGACCCTAGCCTTGGGTTCACAACTAAGGTAAGGGCTTATAAAGGTGTAGGTCGAAAATGAAGCTTGGGAGTCATATTCACAGTCTCAAGAGTGTAGGAAAATGTGAAGGAATGAGCCCACAGACTTTCAAATGTGCTTTCATTTTGAGAATTAAAGCCCTATGGACTTTCAAATTTTTTGAAAATGATTTAAAAAATCAAAACTCATTGAATTGAAAAGTTATATATACCATTGGAAAACTTTTGAAATGTAAATGTTTAAAATAGGCTTGCATGACCCATTTGAATATTTATAACACAAGTTATGGAGACGAAAAAAAGGCCGACAGTTAAAGTGTCGCAACCCTACTTTGGCCAAGTGTGGGGGTGAAGCCCAACACTTCCAAGGTTGGGGACTTGGAGTCCTCTGGGACTCCCGAATGTTCAGAGCTCGACAGCAAGGCCCAAAACACCTTGCATTGTGATGTTCTTGGTGTCATTGGAAAGGTCTTGAAACGTACATATCTAAAATGGCCTCGCATTGGTCATTTGGACATCTGTAGCCCAAGTTATGGGCAAAAGAAGGGCCGGGAGTCAAACTGGCAGTTTGACTCCCGACCACAAAACGTCGGAAATCGACCTGTTCCCGACCTCCGAATTGAGAGAGCGATACGTCGTTGGAAAGATCTCGACGAGGGCTACAAGTTTGGCTTAGACTTTGTTGCGATTAGACCTGGCAGTCGGGAGTTATGACCTCCCAAAGTCCCGGGACTTCACCCATGACACTTTCGGGACAATTTCGGGACTCCAACTTGTGAGTCCCGGGAAAAAGAGCCATTTGGATGTAGCCTCGGTGGGGTGTCGCAGAGAATACTATAGGGAATATGGTGGTGGCATACTCCCAAGTCTGGGCCGTGGTGTGTCTTGTGGTCCGAAGTGCCCATGGCTTGTCCCAACACCCAAAGGTGTCCCAGAATGTGAACTAACCACGTGGGTGGTTTGTTTTGATGGAGATTCATGCTTGATCAACTAATACCTCTTCCTAGTCTAATCCTTGGGCTCCCAACTCGACCCTCTACCCCTTTTCTAGAGTTGGAAGTCGGGAGCACCTTCCAAGTCCCTCTTTCCGCAATTACACTTTGGTGAACCCTCAAGTGGGTTCACCCCGGGACTTGGGAGTGCGTCATAAAGTTCCAATTTGACGTTCAACCACTAAAAGTTAGGAATTGCCCTTATCTACTTGGAGGTTTACATAAAAAATTAAAAGGCCTTCAAAATGGTAGGAGTCTTAATTTTGAGAATTTCAAGACTCCCACCTTGGGAATCTCGACACAAAATGACATTTAGGTGTAGTCCCTGTGGCTAGACACAAAGAATATTATAGGGGGGAAAGGTGATGGCTTCCCCCAAGTCTAGGCCATGGAGAATCTTGTGAGTTTGTGTATGCCCATGGTTCATCCATGCACCAAACGTGCTCAAACTATGCACTAATCAACTTGTTGTTTGGTTTGTGTGGGTCTGTGTGAATGATTGACCTGCGTGTCACTTGTTTCAATTTTCATCCTAGAGCTTCATCATGCCCATTTTACCCTCAAAATGCTACGAACTAAAAAATGTACCTCAACTCGTTTTTCTTCTATTGTTTTCATTTTTAGACTTACATTTGAGTCTTGTAAGGAATGTGAAAGTGCGTCACATGAGGAAAATGAATACATAGGAAATTGGAGCCCAATTACTTTATTGAATGTCTCTTGCATAATCTATCATTTTACAAAAGGCCTTTAATGTATTTCAACCCATACTTATGAAGGTAATTGATTATGAGCAAACCACCTTTCTCCCTTTAAGGTTCATTTAAAAAAATATCATGTTAGTTCAAAAATTGATTGATTGGGCCAAACAAACGGAATCAACCACTTGTCTTTTTAAAATTAAACTTTGCACAAGCTAATGACAAGATGAATTGGGAATTTTCTTTAGGGCAATGGTAAAGATGGGTGTGCCCAAGAAATTATTGTTGAAAGAAATCAAAGCAAGAGTATATTTTGATGGTACCATTATTGTATCTTTCCAAATAAAATAAAAATGAGGCAAAGGTGTCCTTGGATGCCATACCTTTTCATCATAGTTTAAGAGGGGGTAGTTATAGACTACATTATTTCAAATGGATTATCATTGAGGTAGGGTTTTCATCATTATTGCATATATTTTTAATTTATTATTGGATGTCATAATAAGGGATTCATTTATGTGAAAGTAACACATGAAACATTTCAACAAGGAAAAAATCACAACAAAATAATGAAAAGTCCATCTTATAAAGACTTTATATGGACTATGTGAATCCTTTTAAAATTGAATATGGAGTTATTTCACAATTTGTGTATCCAATGTTTTTGAAACTTTGGCATATAACACTTTAAACGTTGATAACATTGAAGGTTAGAAAATAAAGTTCTAAAATATCATATTTGAGAAAATATTGAATCATATTCAATTAAATTTTTTTGTGCATGGCAACATTTTGAAAATTATTTTAAAATATATTTTTTAATACCAATCTTTAATGAAAATGTGTAAGAAGTAGTTTAAAATGGTGGCCTAATTTTAGATATGAAAAAATATTTTAACTTTAACATCATTTGAATCAATTTGAAGGTTAACTAGTTTACATAGATTAAAGTACAATCAAAATAGAAAGGATAAGGACTTTCAAAAGGGACTTTGTACTACCATTTTTGGTCCACACTATAGTGCTTTTACTCAAGTTCTTGAATTTTATGATAAAAAAGATGTGCAAGCTGGGAGAGATTAAAGGTGTAACACTTGTTGGAAGCACTATCCAACAAATCATATTGCAATATGATATCATTTTGATGTAAGTAGAGATGATGATAACTTAAAAAACATTTGCAATTTACTACATATAATTTTGTTCATTAGTAGGTGAGAAATGAAATAGGAAAATTCATAGCCTACTTAAGTCATAGAAAATGTTTAAATAAATTGGAATGGATAATAATATATGGTTTAATTGGTGATGGGCAAATGTAGGAGAATTGTCCAAACTTTTAGAAACTCGTTTTGGCTTACCAGGTGAAAACACATTGCACTATCCATAAAATGTTATCACAAGATAATATTTGCAAGATTTTAAGATTTGTATTTTGCCATGCAACTAAATTAAAATGATTAAGAAAAGAAATGACTCAATATTAAAATGTTTTATATAGTATAATCAAATTCCATGAGTTTCATGAATAATTTTTGAATCATCATCCTAATGGGGTACATTCACAAATAAAAGAGTCATAGCAAGTAGAACCAATGTTTTTATTGCTTAATGGACTTCTAAATGAAAATCATAATTTTTTTAGAAATGACATAATTTTTAGAAATTTTTAAAACAAATTTAAATTACATAATATATAATGCGACACATTTTAGGTCAAAACAACTTAAATTTTTTTTTGCAACTTGCAAATGAAATATTTTTAATATATCCTAAGAATATTTTAGAACAAACAATCACCTAAGTCCTTACTCAAGGTGCAGACTTATTATTTAGTGAATGCGCCCAATGGACTTTAAAAGAATACCAAAACACTCATAAAAGTTCATATTCAACAAGTATGGATTCAATGCATCTTCATATATTTGTTCAATGATTGAAAATTTCAATGATGATATAGTGTGATGGCAAGGAAAAGTTTTTGGAAGCATTTTGATTACCAAGTTTTTCTATTTATCTTGAATTATGGGTTTTTATTATTAAGTCCTTTATTTAGTGAAAATAATAATTCAAAATCTCATCTTTCAAATTGAAAATCTCTATAAAACAAACCAGGGTTGATTCCTTTTGATCTCTACGGCATCAAGCATTCAGTGTTAATACATGGCAAGCTAAGGTAAATTAGGGCATTAAAGTAGCATGTCCCTCTTGCAACTCTGAGACTTCTTAGTCTGTCACACACAGGTTCGAGGGCTAGTAAGGTGTGGGAGACTGCATTTAACATTATCTTCGACCTCAAGACATTGCCACATTCTAACCATTTTTGGAGTGTCCTTCATCTGGAAAGTAAGAAAGTGCCTACTAGAGTCAGAAGGTTCAGCACTGTATGGTCTCTGAGCTACTTGGGTGGAATGAAATGTCTGAGAGTTCAGCAGGGAGAGATGGTAGGACTCCAAACTGCGTGATGAACTTCATTTGGGAACAGAAATTTCATGCAGCCAATGGGAAGGCCCAACCTGCAGTCAAGGTGCCTTGCTTCTTTTCCTATTAGGTTTTGGGGGGGGGCAGGAGGGTGGGAGGGGGATTTCTTTGGGTGGTTTTCCCTGTTTCCCACTATGTTCCTTTCAAGTTCCCAATAACTTCCCATCATATTCTTCAATATGTTCCACAAGTTCTCAATGTATTTCCCAACATCCTTACTCTGGAGCGATACCAACTTCTTTTTATTAATGTGCTATTTTTCATTGTTGAAGAAGCTTTTATAGTTCCTGGGAATATTTCATCTACTTACAACTTACTTAATGGCTATAAAGTAGATTGTGAGCTCCACTTGAATTTTCATGAATTTACTTTAACCTATTTTAAACATGGAGTCTTTATTTAAATTTTTAACAAAGTTGACAAAAAATGTTCACATTAATTTTTGAAATAAATAATATTTTTAAGTTCAATATATCAAAGCCTACTTAATGATTATTTTTTATTTATATTACAAAGAACATTTGCGATGTAATTTACCATGCTTAGACTGTGGCATTTGAGTTAAAAGATTCAAAAAAAAAATTTGTGCTATAAATTGTTACAATACAAGCCCTTTCACCACAAAAATTGGTCTCTTAATACAACTTGGGTTGTAGTTAAGGACAACATGACATTACTATGTTCTAAGGTAGAATCATGAAAGCTTCGAAGCTTACCAAAAAAAATTTCATTTTCCTCTTTTAGTGGTGGTTGATTTGATTAAGCAAGTTAACCTACGGTGGGATTTGGCATTTAGGGGTATAGAATTTGCAATCTCAATATATAGGGCATGGCAATGAAAACATAAAAAATTGAACATTTCATGGTCCATTTGCATAAAAATGTAAAATAGTCATAAACTAAGCATTAATATACTAAACTTGGAAAATGTTACTTATTTCAATGTTCAATATGAACATGTTCTTTGAATTTGCGTGAATGATATTGAAAAATCACATGTTTAGAGTAGATTTCTCAAAAATGTACAAGTAGAATTTGTTTACTTTGCATCATGTCCAAATAATTAGAACAACCTTGAAGTAGATGAAATATTGGAATTTTTAACTTCTTGATTTAAGACTAACTTATGAATTTTCAACTTTTAATCTAATTTTCTTTTTGAACATCATTTCACTAATCATTTTCATAAATACTTTTTACCTACTTTTAGTACATTAAAATTTCTCAAACTTTGTATACAAGATATTATAAAATCAATTTAAAATGGCACAATGTTTTGGCAATCATTAAAAAGGTTTTGACTTTACTTTTCTTGCATTTACATGATAAAATATGATTGCAATTTCAAAGGTTATTTTTGTATAA
>Ga0116230_10008525_pt1 | contig 10103 bp, 9 predicted proteins | sample S1TSphfallax_3_FD_88678 | JGI IMG/M metagenome (GOLD analysis project Ga0116230, IMG submission 88678) | Host-associated microbial communities from peat moss isolated from Minnesota, USA - S1T2_Fd - Sphagnum fallax MG | ecosystem: Host-associated > Plants > Peat moss > Unclassified | place: USA...
ACACTTGCATTCAAAAGTGTTACTGTGGAGTTTTCTCTGCAATCTCATCTATCATTTTGAGGAGGTGACTGTACTTGCAACATGGTCACAGCAGTGAAGAGAGTTATAGCACTGTAGGATACTTATCAGTTGGCCAGGTATCTGGGATTCTGGATCAAGACCTGATTAAGATGTAAGGTCTCCAGGTTTTGATTTGAGGGCTTGCTGAGTGCAGGAACCCATTCCTCTCTCCCAGTTGGTGAGAGAAACAGCTGTTGTGATGCAAGAGTTCACACAGTCTGGGTAAGTCCTGATATTCCTTGCAATTTACTAGTCAATACAAATTATTTGGCCTACTTGTCTTGAATGAGGAGTTTCCTGGTCAAGAAATGGACAGTGTCACTGCCTGGAACATGATTACAAGTCAGCTGGCTGTGAATGTGCAGAGGAGTGAGACCTTTTGGTGTATCACTGTTAGTGGCTGGGTTTGATGATAATGGACCACAGCTTTATCAGGTGCAGTCACTCCTCAAGCTTTGAATTGTGACATAGAATATGCATTAGAGTTATTTGCTCAACCATGAGCTTGGAGACAGTGAAATTCTTTTTCTTCACATAGTTTCAAAGCTTGACCACTGGTACATGGTACCATGTGTTAAACCTGTGTGATCATGCTGTAGGTGGACCCCTCAGGTTCTTACTTCTCATGGAAGGCATCAGCAATTGGCAAGAATGTTTCCAATGCCAAGACCTTCCTAGAGAAGAGGTTGGTGTTTGTCCTCTATTCTTCAAGCATGCCCTTGATCTGGCCATATCTGTTTGCCTCACTATGCTCTTCCATTTTGGGGATCAAGGAATAGCTAATGGTCTCTTCACATGGATATGGTTGGATGCCTAGATATACCGATGATATGGAGCTGGAAGATGCAATCCACACAGCCATTCTTACTTTGAAAGAAGGGTAATCAATGTCTGTGCTATTGTGTGCTGATGCTTTGCCTTCTTATTTGAATTATTTCAGCCCTCTCAATGGTGATGGCATCACAGTTCTTATTAAAACTTTGGGTTTGCCAGATTTGAGGGCCAAATATCAGGCAAGAACATTGAGATTGGGATTGTTGATGCAAGCTGTAAATTTAGGTTAGTTGCAACTCCTTCCCCTTTCCTCTTCTTCCTGCACATTTTTCACTCCTATGACGAAATTTTGATATATTCACTCATGCCAACTGTTATTTGACCTGGATGGAGAGTCCCAGGAAGTGGAATAATTGTGTCAGCCTTAAAAGTCCTGCATGATGTGGGCACAAAGATGTGCACTGATTGAATTGTCTGCCATTGACTGTTGTGCAATGTGTTCCCTGCAGAGTCTTGACACCAGCAGAAGTCGATGATTATCTTGCTGAAGTGGAGTAAATGCATTTCTCTGTTTCTTCATTATTAAAGGCAATCAAATATGCTAGTTGTTGGCAGGAGGTTTCATCAATGTTGTGCGAATTGTTTACACTTTAAAAAGTTCATTTGACAGGGCAATCCTTTTTGGTTGAAATATCTTATAGAAGCTTGATGCACACAAATCTTCTTCTAGTGTGCAATGCAAATTTTTTTTCATATTCAGGTTGGCATATTATAGCACTAAGGTTATGGGTTAAGCCCTGACTGGCATTGCACCCTGATCAATGTTCCAAATGGCCATGTTTCAGTTAAAGTGACTACATGGTATCAGCCAAATGCCTGTGTCAAATGCTGATATCATGTCATACAAGAAATACTCCAAACACAGTGAATTCAACCTGTATTGTGTTCCCTCTCATTTTTCACTTCTGGCCACCCAAAATCACACCTTCTGTTCTTCCGGTAACCTTCTGTTCTTCCTGTATGCTCTGGGAATCTGTGAAGTACATCCTGTCCAGAAATTTCACACAACAATGAGTACTTTTCCTGCATGTAGGGCTCTAGGTCAATTTGTAGTTGCAATTTCCATGACTGTGAAACACCAAACCAGAGTCTTGGGCCATGGGATAGTCTATTGTTCCAGCCAAAAGTGTTGTTGGTTACTAGATATTTGTCTAATGGTTACAAAGTAGGAGATGCACATAACACAATGAATATCACATGATTATGTTGGACATTTTGTTGCAACTTTAAAATATTGAGTTGCTTAAAAGGATGAAAGGTCAAAAATCATATTGGAGGATGATAATTCAATTTTCAAAACAAGCTTAGGGAGGTGAACATTGTTTTAATTTAGGTTCAATTAGTAGAGTTATTGGATGTGGGTTTGGTGGAAATGTTTAAGAGTGAAAATGCTTCGATAATAATGATGTTAACTAAGAAAGATGTTTTTGACAATTAGATTGAACATCATATGTATGAAGATTATCATGTTGGTGAATAAATGAACTTGTTTGAACAAATAAACCATGCCACTATTGGAGGAGGTTAGGATAAGTCATAAAGGTTTGTAGTACCTTGGGCTTGCATTCTAGTTATCATTAGTTACCATTGAAGGAGGTGTGTTTAAATATGATAGGAAAAACTTTGGAGTGCTATTGAATGAATGAAGTGAAATATAATTTTGAAAAATTAAACATTGGGTGCTATGCAAGTTAGAAGATGGAAATCCCAAAAAGTTGAATATAAAAATCAAGTTAAAATGAAAACTATGAAAAACAATATTTGAGCAAGTTGAAGTTTTGAAAAGATAGTGGATCAATGAAGGTCACAAAAATAAGAATATCTAAACCATAATGAATGATGTCGATTAGAGAAGATGGAAAATCCAAAAAAGTTGAATCCCAATGGATAGAACAAAAACCATTAAAAATAAGATTGAGGAAAGTCAAAATTTGGAAAAGACAATAGAGATATCCACAAAGTAGCCCTACAAAGTTGGGCCCTCCTTTGACCCCCCAAACCCCTATTTGAACTTCAAACATTGGAACTCAGAATTTTTTGTTGAATATGAGTATAAAATGTCGGAACTTAGTATTGTAATATTTAATGCACTACTGTTTACATTAGATAGTTTCACTTCACAACCCAAACAAATGGCAGTGGATGAAAAATTCACATGGAATCCTGCATGACCAAAGCGGATAATGTCAGGCTGGGACTCTAGGGAAAATTATTTTCAGGCCTAGCCTACCTCAAGGAGGTGCACCTGATGGAATTATCAGCAAGCTGAGGCAGTCCATGGCAAACCTAAGAATCAGAGCTGCAAGTGAGGTCAAAATTTCAAATTTTCTCATGTCAATACTAACTTTCAGTCACATTTCATGAACTGGGTGGATACTGAAATTAAGTACCCAGGTTTGTCCAAAGAATCATGTGCCTTCCTGTACACAATTTTGTTCACTATTCAAACATTCAAGAGTAAACCCTAAAAAATGAGAACGAGCTACAATATCTGCCAAAAAAGAACCGATTGGTAACTCTTTTCACGCTCTTTAAACCCTAAACCCCACCTGCCTCCTTTCAGTAATGCTACATGTAATTCATAGTCTCAAACCGTCTACAAGAGATATCTGAGAAACTCCACAAAGGCTTATGCCATGCATTGTTGGTTCAGCTGCTCCTTTCCACATTGTTCAGTGTTGTGGTGCAAAATGTAGTCATATGGAAAAACTGTGCCAGACACCCACAACCTTTGTGAATTCTGAGCTTTCTGAGGCATGCAGTGTCTTTGCTGCCCTCCACCATCTAAGCATGACATATCATAGATTTCATTCAAATGGGTTTGCAATGACTGCAACTTGGATTGCTCGATAATTTTTCTTAAGATGGATCTGGAACTGAATCTCCTCCCTTGTGAAAGCAGGAACTAGAGGGAAGAAGACTGAGTCCTCAAATCCAATGTCTTTCTTGAATCTCCTGGCTTCCACTTCCATAGCCTCCTCCTCCTACTGCAGAGGTGTCACTGGACCTGCAAGTGTGATCAGAGCTGTAGTCATCAAGCTCTTGGATTCCTTCTCCATCTTCTACTGGACCATGATCATGACATGTAACTGCTTTTTTGTCATCTCCATTTTCTTCATCATCGCTGTCCAAACTGTTGTAAACACTGCTCAGTTGCTCAACAACCTCATCCATCGAAGGCCGTTGGTCAGGAGAAGAGTTTGTACATCGGAGAGCAAGATGAAGAACTTTGAGCATTGAGTAATCTTCCAACCCTGATTTCCTGAGGCGAATATCAAACAGATCAGCAGAGCACTGCTGCTGCTGCTCCTTCAAGCGAGCTTTCACCCAACTTATGAGGTCAAAGTTCTTCCCCTTGGAAGGATCTTTCCCTGTCAAAAGCTCCAGTAAAAACACGCCGAAACCATAGACATCACACTTCACAGTGAGCTTCAGAGATTTCCAGTACTCAGGAGCTATGTAGGCTCTTGTGCCAGCCAGCAAACTCGTAACATGTGGCTTGGAAGAATCAACAATCCTTGCGAGACCAAAATCACACACCTTTGCCTCGAAATTGCTGTCTAGAAGAATATTGCTGGCCTTGACATCTCGATGTATGATTCTTGGGTTACAATTATGCAGATGAGCTAACCCTCGTGCCACTCCTAATGCAATCTTGAGCCTGGTTTGCCAATCCAAGCAAGTGTTTCTCTTGTCCCTGATGTACTTGTTCAAGCTCCCATTCTTGCAGTACTCATAGACGAGCAGTTTGTCCCCAGATTCCTTTGTTCTGCAATAGCCAAGCAAACATACGAGATTTGGGTGCTTTACTTTGCCTATGGTTTCAATCTCTAATCTGAATTCTCTATCCCCTCGCTTGCCTCTTCCGTCTAATTTCTTTACGGCCACCACCTTGCCGTCCGGAAGCAATGCCTTGTAAACCTGAGCAACAAACAACAAACACACCGCCCAAAATTCAGTACCCCAAACCCTAAACCTTGGGAGATGGGACTTGAGAGAGAAATGCCTTGGGAGCTCATTGACTTACGACTTGCGCAGCAGACAAAGGGCATTGTTTGCACGACCTGGGTTTTGTATCCGAGTGTGAGAGGCTTCACATGCGAGAGAGAACTGTACTCCTAGGGTTTTAGGGTTTAGGGCTGCTGATGACCCATATATATATTTGTGTGTGTACCTTGGCGTAACCCCCGACGCCGATCCGGTTCTTCCGGCTGAATCCGTCGGTTGCAAGTCTGAGTTCCTCGTACCTGAACGCGAGGTTGGATTTGAGAAGCGGTGGCTGCTGGGTGGGGGCAACGGCCAGCAGCGTCGTGGTGTCGGAACTGGGTTGTGGAATCTCAGAAGAAGAAGCAGCGGAAGGTACCGCGTCAAACAGTTTCCTCCATCTCGTAAAACAACCCCAAAAGAACGCACAGATCTTCGCACCCCAGTAAAGAGCCAGTGAGAGAGCACAAGCGGCCACCAGAAACAGAGATGGCAAAGCTACAAATCCCACATCTGCACTAACTGCCGCCGCTACTACATCTTCCAATCGTTTACTGAAAACAGACTCGATGTCCAGTTCATAATCATCAGCTCGGAACCAACTTCCATGAGTTCTCATCCCTCACTATGTTCCAGTACATCGCTTACCAAACCAAAACCCAAATCTCCTCTTCAGGCTCTCTCTCTCTCTCTCTCTCTCTCTCTCTCTCTGTGCAAACATGAACGTCAATCCAGCAGCTGTAACTCAGATTCATTTGTGGGTCAAAACAAAACCACCCATCTGTGCCATCTGTGTTGTACACACAGAATGCACAGAAAGATTCGTGTGTACAATTAGATTGAGTGCTTGAAGAGGAATTCAGGTTTTTAAAAAATGATTTATTATGCACCCTCTGAAGTGCGCAGCTAAGTCTACAGTTGTCACTCACACAATTGACTTGATTTCAAGTTCAATTGTTTTTTTGACCTCTCTATGCACCAGCTCATGCATGGCTGGTGCTAATTAACAAAACTACATTGCCCATCCAGATGAAGGTCCTCTCACAAGCATTTTGGTTTCACTGAGTTCCCAATTTTTGGTCCTCATCCGTTCAGTCCTGCAAGAGCCTTTTTGGTTCACTTCATTGGCAATGTCTCTTCCTTGCTGCAAGGAATGGACATTGTGAATGCAGTAAACCAAAAAGAGTCCAATTAATGAATGATAAATTTATTTATTTTAAATACAATATGTTGTAAACATGCTAACTATGGGAGCAATGGACAATGTTAGAATCTTGTCTATAATCACGAGGTCCTAGGATCAAACCCAGGTGCTCAGGCGATAGAATACATTGTAAATATTGTCCTCAAGACCCTTGGAAATTGCATCTTAGAAAACTTTCTTCACAAGTTAGTAACTTGCTTAAGTCCAAGACTGTGAGCTTTGCCAAGTATTAAAGATCTGCTCAAATGTGTTTTTAATAAATTTCCTTGATACCAATACCTGGCATGGGAACAGGGGCATTTTTTTGAGCATGGAATAAGGGGCCTGGGATGTTGTTCTTGAATATGGAATAGGGTCAAGGTTATTCTTGGATATGTGAAGGGGCTGAGGGGGCCATGCTCAAGAACAACATAAACCCTCACTCCCCATGCTCAAAAACAACATACCCATGCAATGTCAAGTGCCTTAAAATACCAAAAGGACCATACACTTACTATACCCTCACCTCAAGGAACATTCGATTAGCCCAGGGTAGATTTCGTTAGCATTCTCATTTTTTTCCAAGAGCCCTAGCATAAGGTTTTTCATTATGAGTTGGGGTGTTTTATTCCTAACAACAATTTTTCATTTTGAGCACAAGGTTTGCAAGTTGAACATAGGGTAGATGACATGTCCTTTTGTGTGAGACCAAAAGTGGTTTTGCCCAATTAGGGCCCATGACTGGACCACGATGGGGGTGGCCCCCATGTTGGCATGGGTGCTACAACTTGATTGCCAATTTGGGTTCAACCCCTAGTGCAATAAGTCACTACATAGCACAAAGGTGTCCAAAAATGGGCGGAGGGTTGAGGAGTGGTTTATGGTCTCTCCAAAATGAGTATAAGTGTTAGACTGCAATTGGGTTGCTAGATGGAGTTAGGGACTATGGGCGATGAAACCTTGAACCATTTGGGAAGTTTGCATCTAAGTTGAGTCTTTCTCACCCAAGGTGAAAAGGGAAAGCTTACGTTACGAAATTAGTTTAATATTAGGTTCTTGGATGGGGACTTATTGACATGTGATTTGGCTAGTGTGTAGGTGAGTTGGAATTGTCTTAGGAGGCCAAGGAATGTAAGGACATGTAGAGGGAAAAAGGTGATATTGAGGTTGAACTCCAAATGACTTGGAAAAATAGAGAGTGAAATGGAAGAGGTGACAAACCCGAGGTGACAAACCCAAGCCCAGATGGGAATCCAAATTTAAAAAAAGGAATGAGACCAAGGAGGCGAAAGTTCTTGAGTTTGCCAAAATGGGGAAGGAAATGTTAGGTGAAGAATTACATTCCAATGATGTTGAAAGCATACATGCTTTTGTCACAAGAGATGGATCTCCCCCAAAAAAAAAAAAAATCAAAAGAAAGGCACCAAGGCAAAGAGAAAAGACTTTTCACCCCAAGAAAGGGAAGACTCTCCAACTTAATGGAAGAAAGACAAAGGGAAACATGTGCTAGAACAAGAAAATGATCCCCCAAAGTCGACATCCTCAAGGGAAAATAATATGATTGTGCCTTGGAATTCCTTACAAAGGTGTGGAAAGGGTGAAAAGCCACCCAAAGAAATATTTGTGTCCTCAAAGGAAGCTCTAGGATCACAAAATTGATTTGCTTCGTAGTTTACAAAGAAACCAATGTGTAATCAACCCGTGGGAAAACTACAACAAGGCTTTCACACGCAACGATGAACTTGACACATAATGGGGAAGTGACAAAGTTAATAAAATCATTCCAAACGATATTTCTATAGCAAAAAGAAATTCAACCGGCCTTGATACATGCATTGGGCAAATGCAAAAATGTGTTGACCCCCAAAAATGGGGCCTTGACCAAGCCTATGAGGCTCATTACCCCAACCCTTTCACTAAAAAAAAGTTGAAGGTGCAGTGTGTCCACTAGTGGCTTGTCCAAGTGGACTTGCCTTCATGAAAACACAATGTTATGCACTAAAAGTGGAATGGCTCTATTTTGTCCAAATGTTGTTGAAAGACCATGGAATAAATTAGTGGACAACGCAAAAGTAGGAAATGTTGGACTTGTTCTACATGTTGACGTGGGAGCAATTTGAATCATGGTTAAATGAGAGATTCACACCGCACTACCAAGTCCTCAAGGACAACATGGAACTCTTGGAACTACAACAAAGTGATGGGCCCAATTCCCTTGCAAAATATGTGTAAGAGTTTAGTGCCAACATGACCTTTTTATTGATAAAGAAAAGCTTCAAAAGAAATTAGCTTTTATGAAAAGCCTCCAATCTTAAGTAGGAAACCTAGTGTTCCAACATGGGGACACCTTGAAGATGTGCCAAGACTTGATGAAATTACTGGAGTGCATGGAGGACAATGGTCCCTGGCATCGTCAAACTAACCTTGACAATGGGGTTATACAAAAGATGGGGCCAAGTTTAGATTAGTTCCACCATCCAAGGCACATTACATGTTAAACCAAAAGGAACTAGAGGAACTAAAAACACAAATTAATGACCTTCTTAGTCATGGGTATATTAGGTATAACAAGTTGTTTTATGGGGCACTAGTGTTGTTTGTGTATTAACTACCATGCCTTAAATAAAATAACCATGAAAAACAATTACCCTCTACCCCAAATTGATGACTTGTTGGATTGGCTCAATAGGGCCAAATATTTTAGCCAAATTGATTTAAAATTAGAGTACTATCAAACCAACATAACATAGGAAGATGTTGAAAAAATGGCAACATGAACCAAATATAGTTTTTACAAGTTCCTAGTCATGATTTTCAAGTTATGTAACATTCTATTGACATTCATAACCTTAATGGATTCAATCTCTCATGAAAAGTTGGACAAATTCATCATTATATATATTGATAACATCCTTGTGTATTTTAGGATTGCAAAAAAACATCTAGAGCACTTGGAATACATTTTAAGAGAACTAATTAATGAGAATAAATTCTTTGTAAATTGTGCGAAAAATGAGTTTGCCTACAAAGAAATGGACTTCCTTGGGCATGTATTGTTTTAGACAAAATTAAATCTCGATCCAAATAAGCTAAAGGCCATGAGGCGCTAACAAAGGCTAGTTACAACCATAGCAGTTAGATCATTTTTGGGTCTAGCAAACTTTTATTGAAAGTTCACCAAGGGTTTCTTACAAGTGGCAAAACCCCTATTGGACCTCCTTAAAAAGGAATTGTTTTTAAATGGGTGGATGAACAATAAAAGACATTTGAACACTTGAAGTAAAAACTTTCGTCTTCACCAATGTTAAAATTCTTGGACTTCACACAACCTTTCAAATATCACACCAGTGTGAGTGATTTTTCCATTGGGGGTGTCTTCATGCAAGGTGGACACCTAATAACTTTTGAAAGCAATAAACCCATTTAGGGGGCCAACTAAGGTGGCCAAGTCACGAAAATGAATGTTATGTTGTGGTAAGTTGTTTAAAGACCTAACAATGTTACTTCAGGACCCATAAAACAAAGGTGTTCACGAATAATGCGTCCTTGAAATATTTTGAAACACAACCAAAGGCCATGGTGAAACAATTACAATGGCATGACACCTTGGCATTCATGGATGTGGAATTAATCCACAAGATGAGATATTATGGTGTTGGATGCCTTAAAACAAAAGGAGGAATATAACAAAAAATCCTCCACCAATACTCAATACCTATGGGTGATCTTTGTGGGTGAAAATAGCTCGGAAAGAAAAATAAAACAAGCCTATTTGGCACATCCTCTTGTGCAACAGTACTTCATGAAGCCAACAAAATAAAGAAGTATGTAGAATTTAAGGTTGGGGCAACACATGTGGTTGAACATCAAGGACTTCAAGATGTTTGATGGACTGACCCCATATTTCACTACCAAATATGCAGGGCCATATGAAATAGTTGTGAAGCTTTACCATAATGTTTATACATAGATTGTCGATTACTTTTGTGGCACATTCGACTTTTCATGTCTCAAAACTAAAGTTGTTTTTAAGGGATGAAAA
>Ga0116230_10008526_pt1 | contig 10103 bp, 9 predicted proteins | sample S1TSphfallax_3_FD_88678 | JGI IMG/M metagenome (GOLD analysis project Ga0116230, IMG submission 88678) | Host-associated microbial communities from peat moss isolated from Minnesota, USA - S1T2_Fd - Sphagnum fallax MG | ecosystem: Host-associated > Plants > Peat moss > Unclassified | place: USA...
GGCATCAAAGTCGGATCGCAGCGGGATCGGCATGGCAAACTCCATGGTTTGCCATCTTGAATCAGTTGCCAGCCGTTTCGGGAATCCCCCCTCAGAGTCACGCCTTCAGAGACTTGGTATAAGTCCTTTCCGACCTTGGCACCGTTGGCTTTTAAGCTGAGGAATGTTGAAGAATTGAGCTCTAGCTGTCCGCCAACCTCTACGGCGGTCAAATCGACGTCTTGATAATTACCGTGATCGCGCAAGAACAGGCCTCCCGCGATGGAGGCTCCATTAAAACTCAGCTCCTTCGATAGGTGACTGCTGCCAAAATCAACACTGCCATTGAACCGAGCGTTGGCGAAATCCACATTTGCCGCGTGAATCCCATCGCAAAACACACTTCCGCCAACCTTGATGTCACCGCCGACGATACGACTGCGAAACGAGGAGCTAGTCAGTTCGAGGGTTTGGCCAATCGTCGCGTCAAAAACATTTACATTCCCAAATGATCCTTTAGATCTTAGAAGAACACCTCCGGCGATACGGGCACCGTTCATGCTAAGTTCATTGGCAATGTATGCGCCCTCAAGATTTACATTTTCTCCAATATGGGATGAGCCGAGGTCGAATGAGCCCATGCGTGCATGACCGGCAGCTAGGTAACCCAATAGGTTAAGTGATTCAGCATGTATCTGGCCAAATACTGAGTCATTGACCTCAAGGCCACCGCTTATCGACGCGCCCGTCAGGTCTACGTTTAGGAAGAAGCCTTTACTGTGCATCAACAATGGGCCAGTTATTACGGAATTATTGAAGCTTATTTTTTTGAAGACTTTTGCACCAATAAGGTTCACGCCGCCTGAAATCATTGCATCGTCGGCGACAAGCGACTGTATCTGTGAATTAGTGGCGAACATACCTTTCTTGACAACAAGACTTATGCTATTGAGGCTCCTAATTCGAGCATTGTCGAGATCAACCTGGCCATCGGCATTGGCGCCGCGAAGCGATATTGCGCCGATAGTCGCGTTTTCAGCGAAAACATCCGATAGCTGGGCATTTTGAAGCATTACGCTTGCCAGCTTACTACCACTTAACGTCACAGCCCCGGGGACCTTAGCATCATTCAGATTGATCGACCCCTCAACAACAGAATTGGTGATAGAGACGTTCAATCCAAATCTGGTGAACGAAAAGTCCGCACCCGATTTCAGATCACTGCTGTCAATAATGACCGCACCCTCCACCTCGCCGTACGGACTGGTGATTACGTCGTTGAAAATGGCACATCTAATACTGAAACTCGGCAATAAGAAGAAGGACTTGGCCTGAAGATGGAGTTCCCCAATAACCCAGGCGAAAAATGCTGCGGATATCACTCGGGAATGCCGCCAGTTACCAGAGGCAGCGGCCTTGCAAGACTGCACGCCAGATCTGGCGCCATCCGGAAATTCGGCAAGGTCCGCCTGGCGATTCAAGCAAATTCTCTGCTCCCATGCCCACCTTTCCTGCGGCTGGAAGCTTGCTGGTGCGGCAAAGGGGCAACCAGCGGTAAACACAAGGGCGGGCGGCTGATCTGCTGGGGCGTCAGCCGCCCGGCACGGTGGCAGGAAGACAAGATGCAGCAGGCATATAAACGTAGTCGCGCCAAACGTAACCCGGTGCATATGATTCTACCGCTCACATGTCGTGGCGTTACCCTTACTGTTTACCCACGCTGTTGAATAGAACTTAGCCGCAATTTTCTTCGCACGCGGCAGCCAAAGCCGAGGATCGGACCTATCCAACCTTTGGTCGCCATAAGGCCCGAATTGAACAACTATAAGTACAACCCCACCCGCCGCCAGATCACCACCAGCGCCCCAAGCGTGATCACCGTGGCGCCCAGCAAATAATACGCGGGCACCAATGGATCGCCGGTCGTCTGCAAGACGTATTGAATAATCAGGGCGGCAAAACCGCCAAATACCACCACACCCAGCGTGTAACCCACACCCATGCCGATCACACGAACGCCCACAGGAAACAGCTCCGCCAGCAACGCAGAGAGGGGCGCACTATACATCACCCGCGGCTGGCTCATCGCCAGCATCGTAAGCGTCAGCACCAGTACCGTCGGATGCGCATCAAGCACCATGAACAGGGGGATCACACTTGCCAGCATCAGCAGCGCGCCGGCGAACATGATCCACAGCCGGCCCGTCACATCGGAGAGATGCGCGAAAAACGGCGTGGTCACGATCGAAACCGCGGAAGCCACGAACGGCCCCACGAAACTGTTCGAGATCGAAATATGCAGCTGATGCTGGGCGTAGGTGGGCATGTAGACCTGCAGATAGGTACCCGCAGTGCCCCCGGCGATGGCGCCGGCCGCCAGCAGAACGCGGCCCCAATGGGCGCGGAAAACAGTTGCTGCCGGCGCGTGCGACGGCGCATTTCCAGCGAATGCCGGCGTCTCCGCCACATGGCGGCGCACATACAGGCCCACAGGCGCGATCACCAAGCCGACCACGAACGGCAGCCGGAACCCCCACGCGGCCACGGCGTGGGCGGAGAGCAGCGAGGTCACCAGCAAGGCCACACCAGACCCAAGCAGATTGGCCACCAACTGGCTGACCGATTGCAAGCTGCCCAGCAAGCCCCGCCGCGCCGGCACATGCTCGATCATGAAGGCGGTGGAACTGCCATACTCGCCGCCCGTGGAAAACCCCTGCACCAGCCGCCCCAGCACGATGCCCACCGGCGCCGCAAAGCCGATGCTGCCGAAGCCCGGCATGCACGCGATCATCAGCGTGCCCAGCGTCATCAGCAGGATCGACAACGTGAGGGAAGCGCGGCGGCCCTGCCTGTCGGCGTAACTGCCCAGCACAACAGCCCCCAGCGGCCGCGCCAGAAACGCCACACCATAGGTGCCGAACGCCAGCAAAAGGCCCCTGCCCTGATGCGCGGAGGGAAAGAACGCATCGCCGATCTGCGTGGCAAAAAAGCCAAAGATCGTAAAATCATAGAATTCCAGTGTGTTGCCAACCGTCGCCGCGAAAACGATCCGCGCGATGCCGCCGCGTGTCCTGACATCCGTAACGTTCACCATCGCCCCGCAACCTGACTGAACAAAGTCGCTGTTCTCCGACAGGCCGCAAATATGGCTCGGCGCGCAGACAAAGAACATCCAGTCACGACGGCATCGCCCTGATCCCATGCCCCGACATCGCGAAACCCTCAGCCTCCTGACACACTTCCACCCAAGACCCACGCCCCCACGCCGCCGACCTGCCCGTGGCCGCAACCCGGCGCCGGCTAGGTTGGCTCGGCGGGGGCGTCGGAAGCCATCGCTGTGGGTGCTACGGTCTCCAGCAGGAGATCGGAGCGTTTGGGAAGGTCGGAGAGTGAGTTCAGCGCGAATTGGGTAAGGAAGGCCTGGGTGGTGGCCCACAGCGCAGGGCGGCCAGGCACATCGCGGTGACCGGCGGATTTGATGAGTGAGGCTTCGAGAAGGGCATCCAACGTGGCCTGGCTGAGGGAAGCCCCGCGGATTTCCTCGATCTGGGCGCGGGTAACGGGCTGGTGCCAGGCGATGATGGCGAGCGTCTCCATCGCCACACGCGGCAGGCGGCGGGGGCGGGAGATAGTACGGGTCAAGCGGCCGGCGAGATCAGGCGCGGTACGGAATTGCCAGCCCAGGCCCACCTGCACGAGTTCAACCCCCCTGCCCTCGTAGCGCTTTTGGAGTTCGCGAAGAATGGTGTCGGCGTCTATATCTTCAGGGAGGAGTGCGGTTAAGGACCGCTGGGTCGTGGGTTCGTTGCTCGCGAAGATGAGCGCTTCCGCAAGCCTTAGGTACTGGTCGAGCTGTTGGGTCATGTGTCGATTGCCATAGTCAAAAGGTCTTTGATTCTTTCTTTCAAGAAAGAAGCCCGCCGCGGAGCGGCAAAAGAAAGAGTCTTCGTCCGCGGAGCGGCAAAACAAAGACTCTTCTTTTTTGAAAAAAAGAAGCAAAAAACTTTTATTCATTTAGGTGTCGCGCGGGGAGGCGACGAGGATGGGCGAGAAGGGGGAGTCCTGGCGGAGGCGGAGCTGGCCGTTGCGGGCGAGTTCCAGGGAAGCAAGCAGGGTGCTGGCTATGGCAGCGCGATGTTCCTGGCCGGAGAGTGGGGGGAGGAAACGCTCCAGGGTGGTCCAGCCGGGCATGCTGCCGAGGGTTGCAGTCAGGCGCTTGATGGCGTCCTGCACGGTCCAGAAACTCAACTGGCGGGGCTGGTAGGTGATTCGGGCGGTGCCGCGGCGCACAGCCTCCACATAGGCGCGCAAAAGGGCGGGGAGATCGGCAAGCAGGCGCGAGCGGTCGGTGGCGGTGTGGTCCTCCGGGGCGCCGCGGGCAAAGACATCGAATCCGAGCAAAGGGCGGGCGGAGAGCCAGGCGGCGGCGGCGCGCATGCGCTCCAGTTCGGCAAGGCGGGCAGCGAGAAGCTCGGCGGATTGCTCGGCCTCGGCGGCTTCGGGATCCTCGGCGGGGAGAAGAAGCCGGGATTTCAGCCAGGTGAGCCAGGCGGCCATCACCAGCCAATCGGCGGCCAATTCCAGGCGGATGCGGGCGGCACCTTCGATCACGGCAAGATATTGCTCGACCAGGGCGAGGATGGAGATGCGCGCGAGGTCCACTTTCTGTGCGCGCGCGAGATCGAGCAGAAGGTCGAGCGGGCCTTCGAAACCCTCCAGCGAGAGGTTCAAGGCCTCAGTCGTCATTCACGGGCACGCCGGCGAGCATAAGCACGTGATCGAAAGCCCAGCCGACAGCCGGCTCCAGCACGTGGCCCAGGGGATCGAAATGGATGCCGGCCTGGCCGAGTAGTGCCGGGCCTGCAATGAGGATGAGCACAAACACGATGCCGTAACGCTCCAGCCCCGCCCAGGCGCGGGCGATCCGAAGCGGCAGGATGCCCACGGCGACGCGGCCGCCATCCAGCGGCGGCACAGGCACCAGATTGAACAGGCCGAGCACCAGGTTCAACACAATAAAACTGCCGATGGCGGCCACCCAGGGCTGGCTGAGGCCTTGGATGCGCAAGGCCAGCGCGGCGGCGAATGCGAGGGTAAAATTCATCAGCGGGCCGGCGATGGCGACCAGCGCCATCATCTGCCGCGGATGGCGAAAACCGCTCGGATCCACGGGCACAGGCTTGGCCCAGCCGAACATGAACAGCACGCGGCCGACCGTGAGCAACTGGCTGAGCAGGAGGAAGCCGGGGAGCAGAAGGGTTCCGAAACGGTCGATATGCACCAGTGGGTTCAACGAGAGGCGGCCGGCGTCCCGCGCAGTGGTGTCACCCAAGGCCCAGGCCGCGTAGCCGTGGGCAAGCTCGTGCAGGATGATGGCGGTGGCGGCCAGGGCCACAGAGAGCAGGAATTGCTCGGCGAGCGCGAGGAAATGCGGGCTCATCACGCAAGAAACTTGGGAAGGAAGACCTTCTTTTCTGAAGAAAAGACGCAAAAAACTTCTGGCCGGCTGTCGCGGACTCGCTGGAAGCGTGCGGGCATCATGCGAGCAGGGCCGCGCGTTCGGCGGCGAGCGACTGGGCATCCAGTTCCTGGCGAGCGGTCTTGGCGTGGGCGCGGGCGGCGGCGACGCGGGCGAGCGCGGCGGGGGCGGCTGGCGGCAGGGCGGAGAGGAGATCGGTGGTCTCAGAGAGGATTCCGGAGCAATGAAGGGCCACGTCGCAGCCGGCTTGCAGGGCGCGCAGGGCGCGCAGGCTCGGAGTACCGGTGAGCGCGTGCATGGCGAGGTCATCGGTAATCAGCAGGCCTTGGAAGCCGATGGCATTGGGGTCGCGTATGACGCCGGCAATGATGGCAGGCGATTGGGTGGCGGGATTGGTCATGTCCAATGAGGTGTAGCGGATATGAGCCGTCATCAACCAGGGCAGGTGTCGATTGCGCGTGAAGGGCAGAAGATCGGCGGGCAGGACGGATTCCAGGGTGGGGAGTGTGAGGTGGGAATCGGCCAGGGCGCGGCCGTGGCCGGGCGCGTGTTTGCCAATGGGTTGGATGCCGGCGGCCAGCAGGCCTGCGGCGAAGGCGCTTCCCAGCGTAGCGACGATTTCCGGGTCGGTGGAGAAGGCACGATCGCCGATCACGTCGTGGCCCCCTGAGGCGCCCACATCCAGCACCGGGGCGGCGGCGATGTGGAAGCCGGCGGCGGCGCAATCCAGTCCGATGAGGGCGCCGGTGAGCCAGGCGGCACGTGGGGTTTGCAGGGCCGCGGCGGCGGGGTGCGCGCGCCAGTGGGGCGAGCGTAGGCGGGCCACTCGGCCACCTTCCTGATCGACCATCAGAAGGGCGTGGGGGAGTTCTGTGGTGATCTGGCTGATGAGGGCGGTGAGTTGGGCCGGGGTTTGGATGTTGCGTGCAAAAAGGATGATGCCGAGCGGCGGGTGCTGTGTGAGCAGTCTGGCTTCTTGTGTGCTGAGTGTTGTCCCGGCGATGCCAACTATTGCAGGTCTAATAGGCAAAAGTTCTTTGCTTCTTTCTTTCAAGAAAGAAGGCCTTCCTTCCTAAAACGCCGCAATGGAGCAATCGCCGCCTTGGGCGCGAACCTGGCCGCAGAATTCGGTGGCGGCGGCGATGTCGGCGAAGCCCCCGGTGCGCAGGCGCCAGATGGTGCGGCCAGCGAGATCGGCGCGGGCAATGTCCGGGCGATGGCTGTTGAAGAGTTTTGGCATTTTTTCGGCCAAGCGGCCCCAATCCTCTTCGGCGGCTTCGCGGCTTTCGAAGGCGGCGAGTTGGACCATTGTGCCGGCGGCCGCTTGTTCCGGTGCGGGGGCGGTGGCGGCGGCTTTTTCAATGGGGGCCAGCGGGGCGATGGGCGCTGCTTGGGCGGTTTGCTGGCGAGAGGGCGGCGGCATCGTATGCACCTTCGCGTGCAAGGCGCGCAGTTCGGGCTGTTCGGGCGGGGGGGCGAGGCGTTCGGGGCCGATGCTGGCGGAGAGATCTTCCAGGCCAGCGACTTTCATGCCGCCGGGATCGGCCGGTTTGATGCGCACCGGGCCTGGTGGCGGGGCGATTACAGGGATGCCATGGTGCACATGGTGGGAGAGGCTGACGGCGCCGACCACGAGCGCGATTATGCCGCCCAGGCCGGCCGCGGCCAGCGCCATGCGGCGAATTTCCGGGTCCATCCCGCCCCGCACTTCCGGGCGATAGGAGGGGCGCTGGTAATTCTGCGTGATTTGGGGCGTTGTGGGCATCGGGGCAAGCACCTTGTGTTTTCAGCGCATCTCCTCGACCGGAACGACGCCGAGGATGGAGAGGCCGGAGCGGATCACCATCGCGGTGGCCGAGACCAGGGCCAGCTTGGCTCGGGTTTCCACGGGCTTCGCTTCCTGGAGGAATCGCAACGCGGCATCATCCTTGCCGCGGTTCCATAGCATATGAAAGTCGGCCGCCAAGTCATAGAGAAAAAACGCAATTCGGTGCGGCTCACGCGCAAGTGCGGCGCCTTCCACCAGCCGTGGCCATTCGATCAGCCGGCGCAGCAGGATGAGTTCGGGCTCCGCGGTGAGGCAGGCGAGGTCGGTGGCGGCCAGGGCTTCGGCGGTGATGGCATCCGCGCCGAGCTGATCGGCGGCCAGGCGCAGCACGCTGCGGCAGCGGGCGTGCGCGTATTGCACGTAGAACACCGGGTTTTCGCGGGTTTGCGAGACGGCGAGATCGAGATCGAACTCCATCTGCGCATCGGCCTTGCGGGTGAGCATGGTGAAGCGCACGGCATCGCGGCCGACTTCATCGATCAGGTCGCGCAGGGTGACGAAGCTGCCGGCGCGTTTGGACATGCGCACGGGCTGCCCGCCGCGCAGCACATGCACGATCTGGCAGAGCACAATGTCGAGCACCTCGCCATGGTTGGCGACGGCGCGGACGGCGGCTTTCATGCGGCTGACATAGCCGCCGTGATCAGCACCCCAGACATCGATCATGATCTGCGCGCCGCGGGCGACCTTGTCGGCGTGGTAGGCGATATCATTGGCGAAATACGTGTTGGTGCCGTCGGATTTCTTCAGCGGCCGATCGACGTCGTCACCGAACCGGGTGGAGCGGAACAGGGTTTGCGGGCGGGGTTCCCAATCCTCGGGCGTTTTGCCCTTGGGGGGTTCGAGGATGCCTTCGTAGATGAGGTTTTTGCCGCGCAGCGCCTCGATGGCACGGTCGGCGGCGCCGGACTCGAGCAGCGCGCGTTCGGAGGTGAAAACGTCCTGGTGCACGCCGAGGGCGGCGAGGTCTTCGCGGATGGAGGCGAGCATCATGGCCATGGTGGTGTCGCGCACCGTATCCAGCCACTGGGCGGGGTCGGCGGGCGTGGCGCCGGCAGTGGCGAGGGCCGGGCCGTGGGTTTGGGCGAGGCCTTCACCCACCGGGACAAGATAGTCGCCGCGGTATTGCAGGCCGCCGGGCACGAGGGCGGCATATGCCTCCTCGGTGAGGGTGGTTCCGATGGCTTGCAGGTAGCGCCAGTAGGCCGCCCAGGCCAGGGCGATCACCTGGTTGCCGGCATCATTGATGTAGTATTCCTTGGTGACGGCGTAGCCGGCGCGGGCAAGCAGATTGGCCAGCGCGTCGCCCACCACGGCGCCACGGCAATGGCCGATATGCATGGGGCCGGTGGGGTTGGCGGAGACGTATTCCACGTTCACCGGGATGGATCGGCCGATCCGGCTGTCGCCGTAGGATTCGGCGGCGTGCAATATGATGGGGAGTTGGGCGCGCAGCGTTGCCGGGGCGAGGCGCAGATTGACGAAGCCGGGGCCGGCGGCGGTGGCCTCCGCGATATCGGGCTGGCTGGCGAGCGCACGCACGAGGTCGCCCGCCAGATCGGCGGGTTTGCGGCCCGCGTGGCGTGCGCAGACCATGGCGGCGTTGGTGGCCATATCCCCATGCGCCGGATCACGCGCGGGGGTCACTTCCACCCGCGCCGCGATCTCGCCCGGCAGGTCCGGGATGGCGGCGTGGAGGGCGGCCAGGATATGGGCGCGGATGTCGGCGAACAGGTTTTGGGTCATGGGTGATCAACTGGTGGGGGTGGGGCGCCGGGTCTAGCGTTCATTTGGCGGGTTGTGGAGGGGTGGGGTGGGGTGGTGCAGCAACGTGCGCATCCGTCGGTTGCGCCCCCATTCCGATCACCGCTGGAACGGATTGAGCAGACCAGGAAGGGGGAAGTGCTGGCTGATCTGGGCGAAATGGGCGGTGTTGCCGGTGGCGATGGTGGCGCCGTGCGTGATGGCGATGGCGGCGATGGCGAGGTCAGCGCCGGTTTTGATGGTTTTCTGCCGCGGATCGGAAAGGGTGAAGTGACGCAACGCCGGCGTTTCGATCATGCGCGCAAACAGCAGCGCGGAGGGGATGCAGAGGACGTGGATGTGCGGCCCGCCAGACAGGAGAAGTGAGTCGAGCCACGCCTGCAAAGTCGCCGATGTCGCGGGGTGATGCACCCTTTGGCGTTCAACGCCGCATTGTACTTCCGCCAGGCTTATCACGGTCGTTGCGATGTTGTGCCGACCCACGCGCTCCAGCCATGCGACCACGCCGGGATGCGGATTTTGCCTGCTGAGTACGCTCAGAACATCGGTATCGACGATGTACAGTGTGGATTAATCCTGATCGGATATTTTCGTATTTCCGGGAGGCGCCAGCGCAGGACTGCCAGTAATGTCATACATGATTCGATCGAACTCATCGTATCCGTCCGGACGAACACCCTTCTCCAGCAAATACGACTTCAGGCTGGGCTTGCTGCGCTCAAAATAGTCGCGTGACACGATCACGACCTCCCGCCCATCCCGGCGCTGGACAAATTGCGGGGTTCCCTCAACAGCCGCATCCATGATTTCGGAAAAATTTTGCCGCGCGGCGGACGCCTGCCACTGAGCCATGGTGATCTCCGGTTTCTGACCCGAGGATCATGGGGGTCAGGAGAGTAATTGTCAATTCAAACGTACAACTGAAACGACGTGCCGCGGCACGTTGCCCCACTCACCTCGTCGTCAAGGCGGCAAGGCGCTTGGGGGCAGCGTTGCTGCGGCGGTGAGCGACAGGTTGGTGGCGGATTCGCCGAGCGCGAAATGGTAGAGGCC
>Ga0116230_10008527_pt1 | contig 10103 bp, 4 predicted proteins | sample S1TSphfallax_3_FD_88678 | JGI IMG/M metagenome (GOLD analysis project Ga0116230, IMG submission 88678) | Host-associated microbial communities from peat moss isolated from Minnesota, USA - S1T2_Fd - Sphagnum fallax MG | ecosystem: Host-associated > Plants > Peat moss > Unclassified | place: USA...
AGATGAACATTTGTAATGGATGGTTTCTCCTTTGAAGCGGATGCAAAATGGATGAACATCTGTCATGGATGATTTGCCCTTTTAATCATTTTTTCCCTTTCACACGGATGCAAAATGGATGAATTTTTCTAATGGATGATTTTCTCTTTAAATGGATGATTTTTCCCTTGACACAGATGCAAAATGAAATGACCTTCAGTCATGGATCATTTTTTCCTTCCTATGGATGATTCTCCTGTTTGATAGAGATGCAAAAGGTATGAACTTTTGAAATGGATGATTTTCCCTTTGACACAGATGAACTTCCCCAGCGGATGATTTTCTCTTGGACATGGACACAAAATGGATGAGCTTCAGTAATGGATGATTTTTTTGCCCTTTGAATGGATGAAATTTTTATTTTTTCCCTCTTTCCTCTTCCCAAAAAAAAAAACCCTTTTGAGGAAGATTTTTTTGTTTTGTCACCATAGTGCAAAAATTTGCTCACACAAACAAAAAAAATTGATCCTCACCCATAAACATGAAAAATTACATAATTGTTGAAATAGGGGTATTTCCCTATTTTAAGTCGGTTCAAGTTCCCTATGTAAATAAGTACAACTTTATTATTTTAATAAGTATAAATTTTAATCAAACAAATATATATTACACTTTTTTTTAATGTGTTTAATTTTGTGTAATGGAAATGGAACCAAACTTGGTCTTTTTAAACTAGATTGGTTTTTTTTTAATTTGTGTTCAAATGACCAAAATCAAAGGTTTTAAAAATCCAAAATCAAACTAAAGGTTCCATCAAAAACAAAAACAAAATAGAATTGGGATTAAAGTGAATTGAACAACATTAATCTTGATTATTAACAACTCAAAAAACCTTTAAGAACCCAAAAAAAAATGATAAATTTAAATGAAATGAGGTTTATAATTTATATGATGTTCGTTGGGTTGCTTATCACTTAATTTAAACACAAATCATTCATGATTCCCAATTCCCAACCTTTGCTAATTGGATCAAAATGAATGACCTCCCACTCCTAATGGGGAGTATATTTTCCAACATGTGTAAAAGCCTTTGTTGGATTAATATATAGGTGAGCATTCAGTGTCAACAATGGTTTCAAATAATGTATCAACTTATATCAAATGTCCATTATTTGAGGTTATACCCATGGTATCGAATTCCCAAAAAATTGGCATATCATACCATGATTTTCCATATTAGTTTAATACATGATATGAGGCATTCATGTTCATTTTCCCCTCGGTATCAAACCCTAACCCTCTTCTAGTACGCATGCTCAAATATTTGTGAAATATTTGTGAAATATATGGTGGCATTTTAATAGGGTATTTTTTGTTGCAAGCCAATGCCCAAACCTCTTCTTCAATGTGCATTTTTTGTAAACTATGTTTCACCTTCAATGATGATATGCTATAATTACTTTATACAACAAAAATTTATGTATTGTGTAAGCCCCAAACTTTCAACATTAAACCTCAAAGGCAAAACAATTTGTGTGTCTTTCCAATCCATGTCAATCACATGTTATTTAGCCAACATTTGCAAAAAACATGCCAAGTTATACCATAATTGTTTTAGTTGTCATTTGGTGGTTGGTCTCATTGTTGTGAATCTTTGTTAGTTTCATGATGGTCATTGCAATCATGTGCATGGAGTGAAGTTTTTTGTTGTTGGGTGTGTTTAGAGTTCATTAGGGTTTAAATTTTCAAGCTCCATGTTGTGTGAATGGATTCTAATACATTCTTGGGTTGTGATTTTGAATAGGTTATTGGGGGGAAAAAAGTATAACTTATTAATAATATAATAAACAACTTAATTTAACAACTAACAAATACCATGGATAAATCACAAGTCAAATAGACTATGAATGAAAAACTTAGTACTAAACACAAAGCCATTTGGAGTGTGCAATTGCAAGAGCTACCAAAAACCATAAATTATAGGTTCTTCATCATTGCAACACACCTGTTTGGGTTTCTTTGCACTCAACAATCCTATTTTTGTGGTTAATATTTAGGTTATTCAAAGTATTAGATGTGTTTTATGCCACCCATGTCAAAGGTCTTTTAACAACCATTAAACATGATCAAGGAAAATTTTTTTAAACAATCCTTTGCATAACATCAGAAGGATCAAAATATGCATCAATAATGTCCATGTTTTTGCCCTAATTTGTTACAAATAAAAACTAAAGGTGGTTAAGGAATCTAGTTGAATGTTTTACAAGAAGGGAAGAAAAAGAAAAAGAAATAAATTATTACAATCATTGAATTTTTTTCTAACCTTTATAAGCCCAATTACATGGGTCAACAACAATTCATAGAAGATTTAGTTTTATTCAATGCAAAAGGGTACTTGTCACTTTGTCACTAATTGACAATCCTTCGTTGTAGCATCTCATGATGTGGAAATGTAAAAGATCAAAGTTTCCATCTTGCAAATTGTCAATCCAAGAACATGTCCCCAATATGTTAACTAAAATGATGAGTGATATGCACTCCCAACCATCGTACAATGTACAATTGCCATTACTTATTTTGACCTCTCAATGTCCAAAACAAGGTTTGATACATTTGTTCTTGTGTTAAATGTTATTAATGTTGATTAGGTACCCTATCACATTATAGTGCTTTAATTGTTTTTTATGCACCATTACAACTTGCTTCAGCTTTCAATCAGACTTATTTTGCCATGCAATGTCCAAGGCATGAAAATATGCCATAAAAAATAAGAAGATAAGGGTTGGGATGAAGGGAGTCAATTTGGTTTTTAAAATTTTACTTTATAGAAAACCAATACATAGACAAAAGAATCTAAAAAGGGCAGCTAAAATTGGGGATTAGCTTGCAAAAAGGTTGGCTTCAAGGTGCGAAAAATTGAAAACACCCATTAAAACAACATTTGTTTCCAAGGTTGTTTTATTTAAAAGACATTAAAGTTTTGTACAACCATAAAACCTTTATTATAGCCAACAAATTTCCAAATTGTAAACTTGATTACCCTTAGGCAAGACACATAGGAAATTATAAAAATTATCACTAAAATCTTTAATTGTGTTATGAAGCAATGCATTTTGAACCAAACCAAGGGTATTCGTTACTATCTAATGCCTATTAGAAGTCTTTCTAGTTATATTAAACTATAGGTTGAATACCAAGCTTGAATAATCATGAACCCACCTTGACAATATGTGAAAATTTTGACCAAATTTTTTTTTAAAATTGTGTGTTAAAATGGGCCTTGAGGTCATCAAAATGTGGAGCCCCTCTTTGGCATTTGCAATCTACTAACTATTACACACAATATGAATGCCCTCCAACTAGATAAATGTTCAATAAATGCCTTTAGTGCGTCATGGTATACACAAGCATAAATAAGACATGGGTTGTTGTAGAAAAGTATGATCAACAAGTTTTTGTGCCTTTCTTATTAAGGTGGTCAAGCATTTGAACCTTTGGCGTGTAGCAAGCCCTACCTTTCAACCTTTAGCATTGACAACTCCTTATGGAAAGTTGAAGCATTAACTAACAAGGCCAATCTTTCTTTGGTGAAATTTGAGTTATCATTGTATTGACAAATTGTTGTGAATGAAATTGACTTGAAATCACCCATGGAATGGTGAAATATCATGAGAAACAATTCCTTAAATGTTGCATTCCATGTTTGGGTATTTTAGGATTTCAATTTGAAATTGAATGAATGCTAATGTTATTAACATATTGACAAGTTTGCAACAACGTTGGTTGGGAGTGTAAATCTTGAACAAGCTAATGATGATCATGAAGAATTAACTAAATAATGCAAGGATGGGATGTGTTTTTACTTCTAATGGGGCAATGAAATTTTTTGTTGTCAAAAAACAATTACTCGATGATTATGAGGACAAAGACTTGCCTTTTGGTTCAATCTTTATCCGACCTTTACATCACATGTGCCCTTATTATGGTGTGGGTTGGAATATTATTAAAAATAATTTGAACAACTTTAACAAAGGTAATTTTTAGAATAAGGGTGGTTTGAGCCCACTTTTGCAATATTTTAAATGTGACAGTAAAGGTGGTGTTTGGTATGGGTGCCATATGGAACAATTGAAGGAAAAAAATATTCACATTTACCAAATGAAATGTTTGGTCTAGGGGTGGTTTGGGCTCATTTTTTCAAGATTCCAACAACACAAGGAAAGACAAATGTTGGTTATGGGGGTGTTTTGGGTTAGTTAAAAGAAAATTTGAACAACAAAAACAAGGGAAAATATTTGGTTAAAGAGATGAGTTTGTCACATTTAAAAACATGTTATTGACCATCAATAAAGAAATCCTATAATGCATAAACATCACCAAAGGCAATTTTATCTTTGGATTCAACAAACATCCACATTTATTGGCAACATGGGTGCAAATTCTTTAAGGTTTACCAAAATCTTGTCACATCGTCATGGTTTTTTGTTTTTTTTACCTATTCATTTTTTACCATGTAAAAACACATTTATGATTAATTATCGTGGAATTTAAAATTGTAATAATCTAAATATAGTCCTTTTGAAAAATTTGACAACTTTTGATTCATATTTTTTTATGGGGATCAAAATATAGGGTAAAAGAGGACTGCAACAAAGACTATGCCATTTTCATCTTGTGTGGTACACCTTAAAGGATTTTCACCCTAAATTTGATTTTTGGATGAACTACAAACATAAACATTTATTAGCAACCCAAATGAGAAACCACCAAGTCAATTCCCCCATTCTTGAACATCTTGCATTTCCCACCAAAAATTCCAACAAGACAATAAATTACAAAGGCAAAGTTAAATTGATTATGCAATAATACTTTCATTTTATCCCCAATAATAATACTACATTTTTACAAAATATATCCTCCCTACCAAACTTACCATAGAAGATAAACTATAATTTTTTTTTAGAACTTCTAGTTCTTGGTGCAATAAGGTTGAGAACTAAAAGGGTCAACATGTCATGGAACATACTTTGCGTTCATTTTGTGATCTTCCAAATGGTCAAATTAAATCTAGAAAAATAGGCCTAGGAGGATTACTAGTAAAAAAATTGGATGTAATAGTCATTGTTTGGACTTTAATTATGCAAGAATGTAGCATGTCCATATCCCTACACTAGTTAAAGATGAAGATTACATAGTTAATGTATACAAAATTTACAAGATTTTTGGGAGATAAATTTTTAAAAAGTGTTTTAACTAGGAAAAAAATTAATATAATTTATAGCACGCTCTTCAAGTTTCAAGAATGTTGAACTATAAATTGCACAATAAATGTTGGATAGGTGGGGTTTTGTTAGGATTTTATATTTTCAAAAGTGAAACATTGAAAGACAATTACATTAAACCTTGCAAACCAAGGACATGCATGACAATGCAAAAGAAGGCCAAATGATTTGTTTGTTGTTAAAGAAAGTTTTTGTTTTTTTTTTCAAAAGGTTTATTCCAAATGGAGTGTCTTTAAACAATTGACATTTATTAATTCTAGATGGACATGGTAATCATGTAACCCTAGAAACAATATAACAAGCCCAAGAATTTGGATTAGACGTGATCACTATGCCCGCCCATACATCTCGTGCCCTTTGATCTTTAAATATTTCTTATTTTAAATCATTCAAAATAACATTTAAAAATATGGAGTTAAACAAGATTGAAACTTAGTTATATTAGTGGACCAGGCCTTAGACCATGCACTCACAAAACATATCATTGGGTTAAAATTTATTTAGCTACAAGTATTTGGCCCTATAACCCCAAGGTAATGGACAACTAGATTCAACCTTCAACTTTACATAATGTAACACCAAACAATGAAAGAGGTGAGGAAGATTAGATGTTAGATGAGCAACATGATTACGAACAACAACGTGAAGATGAATTAGATGTTGTAAACCTCCTTCATACACACACATCAAATCATCACACAACAATGTAAAAGGCCTTCCTAATATTAATTTAAAAATGAACCAATAGTATTATCTAGATATGTCTTTTAGCCTTACAATGACAAAGGAAAACTAGAGGAATCAATGTAGTAAACTTAGATGACCCTACCAATTTTAATCAATTATAGGAAAAACAGACCTCTCCAAATCTAACATAGGAATGAATGAACTTGCATAACTTTTTGTTGGTACTTCATTTACTTGCAAAACACACCAAAGGCAAAAAAATCGTTACTCAAATACTCGTAATCACATGTCACACAACTTTTGTAAAATGCTTATAAATATTATGGAAGAAAAATGATGGATAAGATAATTATAAAAGAAATTAAAAAAGTGAAGTGAAAGGAAAAGGAGGAAAAAAGGACTAGTAGATATTGCTTCAATGTGGATCAAAAGAATGGGTAACAAAACGTGTAGTTAAGAAATATGTAAAAGTTGCATTTGCTATATAATTTGGTCTATAACATTTGTTAAAGAGGTTGGAAATCATTTCCACCAAAGTTTCAAGGCAAGGTACAACTTGCATAAAAATCAAGGGCTAAAATGCTTGCACAAAAGCACATTGCAGCAAGGTTACATCATTTTATTAAATGATGAAATTGAAAAAGGGGGAAGGGCCAATAAATTCAAAACGCCATACCAACAACAAAACAATTTTCAAGAAGAAGAAGGTTAACAACAAGATCAGTAATAAGACCATGAAGAGGAGGGCTAGCAACAAAACTAAGAACAAAATTGCAAAAAGGAATAGTGTTAACAACAAGACCAATAAAACTACAAAGAAGAGAGGTAGCAACATGATGAATAAGATCACAAAAAGGAGGAGGGCTATATGAAAAAGAAGATGGCGAACAACATAATGAATAACAAAACAATGTGAAAAGGAGGAGGGTTAGCAACAAGACCAACACCAAGATTATTACAAAGAGGAAAATAACGTAAATTCATTCACAGTTGGGGTTCCAAAAGGAGAGATTAATTAGACAAGGACTACAAAGGAAAATTTTAGACTTGGGTAGGCATGGTCAAGTAGACAAAGAATGTTCCTTGTCACAAAAAATTACAAGTAGACACACAAAAAATTCATGCATTGAAAGTAGAAATATTATTTTACTAAATGATTAAGATGAAGATAAACTTTCATTTTACTATTATAACTTTGAAAGATGATCATTTTCATGTAGATTTAAGTAGATTTTACAAAATTGCATCTACTTGTAGGTAGTGTCCAATCTTACAAAATGTGTTGCAAGTAGATGAAATATTAAACATTTTCTACTTTCAAGTTATGAAGGCCTTAAAAAATACTTTTGTACTATAAAATTATACATGTTATAATCATAATACATAAAACCTTTAGTATAAAAGTAGGTTTGAACATCGACCCAATCAAGTTCAAATCTATTTCTCACTATTTATGATACCAAAGTTTTCAAATTTTGTATTCAACTTTACCATAAACTAAATGGAGGACCATATTTTTTCATATTTCTACTTACAAAAATTTTTAATCTATTTTCATGTGTTTATATTTTTAAAAATTGTTATTTTTTAACTAAATTTTGGGAGGATTAGTTTTTTTGTCTACTTGATCATGCTTACACCCACTTTCATAATGTTAATATATTACAATTATGGTGTACTTTTGTATTTCAATTATTAGATTATTGACTCTATTTTTTAATTCAATAATTATTGGATGTTGTGTCAAAGTCCTTTTGAATCCTTGACTAATTTTGTGGCATAAAATAATGCAATTGATTTCAAAACTCTACACAAGAAATATATATTTCTATTTATGCAACTACATGTTCATTAAATTAACATGATAAAAAGAATCATGTGAAAACTTCAAAGTCTTGAATTTTTGAAATAAAGTGTTACAAAGAAAATCATTTGGCTAGTTGTTTATATTCATTCAATTAACTTTTTAAAAATCTAAATGTAGGTCACATGTGAAGGAAATAATCATACAAAAAAACATGTTTAGTTGATTTTAGAAGCTTATTTTGGCATTTTTTTGTTATTCTTGTAAACCAAAATATTGATGCACAATTAAGTATGCATGTGAAAAATGACCACCACCACATGAATTATTTTCTTTTGAACTATTCGATTTTTTCATTAAAATTTGTTCCATGTAAACATTGTTTGCAAAAAAAAAGATGTAACAAATCATGGAGTCTTTTTTCCTTTTTTTTGGAAGTCAAATCATGAAGATGCCCACATACAAGTTTACAAGATGATGATCAACACCAAGATAACCACTAGAAGGAGGACAATTTGCAAGTTCAAAACATTAGGACCAACACCAAGATGACCTCAAAGAGAAGGACTACTTATAACTCTAAGGCATGAAGACCAACAACAAGATGGTAGTGAAAAAGAGGAGGGCTAGTAGGCTAACATCTTCACAAAGGTAAAAATCATGACCTAGTGCTTGAACATCACAATCACACCCTTGTGAAAGCAAAGGCATAACTGAAAATTTTGGGTACTACAGGGCTGAGTTGAAAGGAGGACAATGAATGGCAACAAAATGGTGTTTTGCTTGAATAGAATCATTGCCCACTACACCCATTAACCCATTGCAAATGGGCATTTCGAAAGTTAAGGTTCTTCAAACTTTCAAAGGTTGATGCTCATTGATTTGTTTATCCTTCTTTAGTATGAAACCTACCATTGAACACAAAAAAAAACATTAAACACACTTTTATTCATTTTGCAAGTGATGGGGTAAGCAATGTCTATTGGTGAAGATGTGATTCTTTGATATAAGTGAAGAAAATTTTGTCATGCATTTTCAAGTGTACAAGGGAATATTTTGGGAAATGTTTTTACTCTTCAAACTTTGAATGACCATAATTTTTGAATTTTTTTTTAGTGATTCAAATGGCCATGGACATGCATGGAAACTTCTACAACTTTTCTTTATACTCCAAAAATATTGAATGGCTAATGAATAAACACAAATTTGCCGATACACTAAATATATGGACTAGTGTTGTGCAAGTATAATGTTTTTGAAATATTTGAAGGTAAGGGTATATACAAATTTTCAATTTATTTACTAAATGAGTAAAGATATACTATGATTTTGTTTTCATTAGGGTAGAATCTGGGTAAACAATTTTTATAAATTTGGGTAGATGGGTAGAGTTTGAGTACCCCTATCATATACCCCTAGTTAGGATGAATTATTTTATTTTATTTTATAATTAAAAAAATTCTCACACTTTGGAATTTATTTAGACAATTTTCATAGGCCTAAATCTAGTGGGACAATGCACACATGTGGTTATCAAATTACATAATAAGATTGCAGAAAATTATTTAAATTTTTAATTCTTAAACATACATAAAATGAGAGTCCATTGAAATCAATTTGGACAACATGCCACTTGCTCTACTAAACATAAATCAAAATTTAAAAATCAAAATTTGTCATATCAACAAGCTCAAAATGATGATTTAATTGATTTTCAAACTCATCTTCAATATGATTTAAGAAATTTGTTCCAACATCCCCAAAGTCATCAAATGACACATATCTTTTCAACATTGGACACCTTGCACAACAATCACACATAAAATTGGTGACAATTTTAGAGTTTATGTTGTAATTGTAGGATTTTGGTGAGACTTACCCTAATAAAATTTACCTAGGTTTGAAATCATACCTAACTTCAAGTATAAATATTTTTGAGATATACCCAAGGTTATGAAAAGAGTATTTTTTGCAAATTTATATACCTTTGGATATGCATTTGACTACCATATATTGATTTTTTTTAAAAAGGGTAAAATAAATAATGTACCTACCCATACTCAATGGATATATTTGGGCAAATGTCTCCTCATTTCAAGTGTGATCAATTTATTAATCCACCATTTGTACTAATGGAAGCAAGGTCAAGTTAGCCCATGATTGAACTTCAAAGGGCCAATTATGGATTAAATAATCGATCACCAAATTATGGTTTAGGATTCATCTCTCTTTTATATTTTGAAGTAAAATGTGGCATGGGCTACTTATGTCCCACATATGTTCTTTTCTTTCCATTTAGGAAATAAAAGATGTGACCCATCTGAGCTACCAATCAATGACCATAATATATA
>Ga0116230_10008528_pt1 | contig 10103 bp, 6 predicted proteins | sample S1TSphfallax_3_FD_88678 | JGI IMG/M metagenome (GOLD analysis project Ga0116230, IMG submission 88678) | Host-associated microbial communities from peat moss isolated from Minnesota, USA - S1T2_Fd - Sphagnum fallax MG | ecosystem: Host-associated > Plants > Peat moss > Unclassified | place: USA...
AAGCCTCCATGACCTTTCCTTGAGCTTGTTCCCCTTGCCCAATGGAAGCTTCGAAATCCTCCCCTCCAATCAATGGCCTCCTCATCCTTCAAGAGCCAACGAGAATTGAGAATGATTTGCCCTCTAATTGATTTTAGGATGAGAATTCTTGGGCCCAATGAGACACAAAAAATTATTTCATCCTCAAATCAAATAGGATGACAATCTTCATGACTAATGGGATTGAAGGACTCATCCTTTCCCTTATCTTGGATATCTTGATGAGGTATTTGAGTTTGATCCTTATCCTTTTCGTTAGTTGACCCTCACATCTTACTTCTTCATCCTAATTATTTTAAGTAACTAACTACTAGGAAAATTTATCGGTAGTAACAAATAAACATCCTTGAGTCCTTACTTGACTAAATAAATTCAATGGTTGATGTAACATCCCCGCGTACCATTTACTCTTTTGATATCCCCTACTTATTTTTTTCTTCCATGCACTAATTAACTATGTAGTACATAGTAAATTGGAATTAAAATTTGCATCACAAAATCCCTCACATACTTCTAGATCCACTATCGAAATTAAGGTTCGATGAATCCATTAAATCTAGGATGTTCAAGTTTTCATGAGGTTCTGTTGTCACTCCCACACCTTACGCCTACCCTAATTTATTAAATAAAAAAGCTTCGACCCCTTCTGAACGTAAGTACCACATTGTTTCTGCTACCCTCTTGGTTTTTGTTGATGCAAGTGAAAATTTAGTCATGGTGGATGATGTCGCTACGCCCTTGAATCCTCTAGGTTCACTAGTAGAAAAAGAAGAGCTTGAAGAAGCACTGCTTGACGTGAATGTCTTTCAACGGTCGTGCGAAGAAGAACCATCCAAAAGAGTGGTGCACACTCGAGTCGATCGTTCGGCATGGGATCGTCGATTGTCTCCTAACCCGCAAGCCTTAATAGTCTATTTAGAATTTTCCCCTGCTTGTGGAGCCGCACCATAAAGGTTTGAAGAGTGTCAATGTGAAGATAATGATGTTCGTCATCATTGTCAAACTTGGGTTCTTGGTGATGGCCATTATCGTTGGTTGTAAGGCCTAATCAACCCCCTTTCCATGGAGCATCGAGCCGAATACCTAGCTCACACCATTCGTCGCATTCTGGAGTTTTTGCAATTGTGATCTATCCCCTTAAAGTTGTTTACTAAGTTATAATTCACTAGAGGCCACTTAGGTGGAAATGTTAATATTTAAGTTTGATTTTGATTCTATTTAAGAGTCTAATAGAAGTGAAGACTAAATAAAGATGTATTAGGATTGCATCCTAAAAATCTTTCAAGTACATCATTTGTGCTTGAAGATTATTCTACAAACTAATTTAATATTGTCATGACGAAATGTTATTGTTAATTATGGGCTTATATTCCCAATATATCAATAAAATCCCATTTAATTTTACATCCCCTTTCACTTCGCTACAACATAAAAGGATAATGTACTTAAAAATGTTTACTAGGTCCTAAAATTAATTAAGCCTTACATCAATTTAAATAAAAGAGTCTTCTACATTGAAATATCCAAAGGCTAATTCAACTTTTAATAATTATTACTTGGAAATTTATCAAGATTCAAATCATTAACACTAAGGAAAACTATGGAATTAAAACTTAACAATTTGTGGTATTATAATCCATGACTCACATCTACTATAGGTCTCAAGTTTCGATAATTATGCTGCCTTCCACTATACAATGCCTTGTCGCCTACAACAAAAAACAATTAACACATACATATTATTCACCATTACAATGCTTCTTGTGAGAATGCATAAACAATCCATATAGATTCCTTTTTAGTTGTGAATAGTTATTTGAAACTTGGTTGGGTAAATTTAGTTAGCAACCATCAAACTTTTATATTTTTATGGCAACAATGTTATATGCCAAGTTGGAATTGTCATGTGAACGCATTAAAGATACACCACCTCGATTGCCCTGTGCCATTAGAATGAAGGACCCACGCCAATAGTCATAGTTGAGCAACCTCCAAATTGCACTTCATGCGCCAAGAAATGGACCAGCATGGTTTGTAGAAATGGTGTTCCTGAACTTGCACAATGAGGAGCACCTTCTAACTAGAGTATCTTGAAAGGAATTGATCATGTTATAGGTAGTGTTCTAAAACTATCGACACAATGTTAATGATAACTATCAACACATTGTTGATCTAGATCGACACACTTAATGCATAAAAAAATAACACACATGAAAATAATCATATGCTTGAGCATGTACAAGCAATCTAGCAACATGAACTTGTGTAATGGTGACTACATTTTCCCTTGGTGCATCCTTTGGCAATGATGTGTCTATTTGGGCTCTGACATGCATCACATTGTTATGGGTGGTTGTGTGTTATGCATCAATTGATATGTGACCCCTGCATTAAAATCCAAAAAGAATTGCCCCAAGCTTTTTCTTAATGCATGATTGTGTGATCAAAACATGTCTTTCCTAGAATGGTCCATTGAAAAAACATCATTTTCCATTAATGCAAGGGGGCTTTGTGCTACTATGTAATCTGGTGACAAGTTCAAATTCAAAAATGTACATACAACTCATCTTTACAAATATTGTGTAATTAATTAGTTTTTGAAATGAAAGGGGTTAAAATATCTAATATGAATAATTCATAATTCCATAAATAGTCTTTAATTATGGTAAGTCCATAGTAAGTTTCAAAGTTATATTGTGTTTTTTAAGATATGGGTTTGATTTGTAGGATTTGGAAAAATTAGTTTTAGAGTTGTATTCTTTTTTTTTTCCCAATATAAAATCTGAACCAAAAATGAAAGGAAATTCATTGCAAATTGAAATAACATGTTTTGGTTTTCATTTGGCTTCTATGGATTCTTTTTAGGTTTACATATAAACTTTAGTTTGAACTAATGTTGTGTTGGTAACCAAAAACATGGGTTCATGGTCTTGGTTTTGGTTCCAAGTATGCGAATCTTAAGTAAATTTGAGTCAATACCAGTGTTGGGCCATTCTTTGAATCTTTATTGAGCCATCAATTTCATTTTTTTAAATGTTACAAAATCCAAGAACTACCAAATCTCAATTCTTTGGAAAAATCAAAATTAAAAAAAGGCCCTAATACTGCAATTATTCAAAAGTTTAAAAACATCAAAAGATTTTCATGAAAGAGTTGGCAAAAGGACTGATATCTTTTGGCCAATTATTTGATTTTTTACATTTTTTAAATAACTATGGTTACATTCAAATATTGATTTTTTTGGTTTTTATGATCAATTGTTCAATGTATGTATAACTAAGTCAAGAACTGATGGGTATTTGTTATTCTCTTTAAAAATCATCCAACACTAGCCCTTACCTTGGTTCACCAAGTTGGAACCAGATCTAGGGGTCCTCCATAATGAAGGAATCAACCCCCTATGTACAACTCTACATCTATGGAACTAGAATTGAGTTTGGTTCTTGATTAGCTAGAATAATCAAATCCAAGCAAGGTTGTTGACAAATGCACAATTCCCATCCCAGTTTCATAGTTGGGGTTTTTGGATAAGGGCCAAATGGGTTGGGCTCTATGTTGGCAAAGGGGGGATAAATTGGGATTTTAGGAGTGTTCTTGAGGGTAGATTTGAGATCCTTTATGACCAAAAGGGGTCAATTGGCAAAGGTATGGTTGTTTTGGGTGGATTTGGTAAGTAGATTTGGGGTGATGCTACAAAAGAATAATGGAAAAGTTGGAAAAGTTTGAAGCTTCATTCCATGGGGGCAAAAGATGGCATCACCTCAAATTTTAATTTTGGGGACTTGAAAATCATGCTTAAATGAAAAAATGACAATCTATAAAATAATATCCAAGGGCCTACCATGCAAGGCCCAAAATACATAAACCCATTGTTTTCTATATTAGAAATCTACATTGGTGGGCATGGTCAAAGCAATTGTGAGATGAACTATGCTTTAGGTAACATGAATCACAAATATGAAACTTGGGGTATTCATTCATGTTTCAGTTACTTAGATGAGGTGTATACCAATGACAGAATGTTCATACTGTGAAATAACTTGATTGGCTCATTGAAAAGAAAAAAAACTACATTATGGATGCCCCCCAAAATTTGGATGCACATGAAGTTACTTCACTTTTAGACCATTTTGGTATATGAAAGGGGGATAACATTTGCCACCACATATGGGATAAAGATGAATTGTTAAATGATGGGTGTTAGGAACACATTTGGGCCACGGGAAAATGTTGAAATCCTTTTTGGAACCCATTGGGAATATAATGGGAACAAGAAAGAGGAGGACGCCATTTGCCAATGTGGCCGGGATAATAGATAGGTATCATTGGGAACATGTTGGGGAACACATGTTGAAATTTGGGATCATGTTGGGAAGCCTAGTGGGAACCCATTGCTAAATTATAGGCAATGTGGTGGGAACACATTGGGAATAAAGGGAAAATGAAAATATCATTTTCCCTAACCCTAACTCTAAATGAAATAAAAATTTGGGGCACCTTGACAACATGTAGAGCCTTTTTATTAGGTAAGCATAGTTTTTTATTTTATTTATTGGAAAACCAGCATGTTCATTCACAAAAACCAAGTTGTTTGGGAGTAATATTTATTTCCAACCATTTGCAACTAGGTTGTTACCCACTTATAAACATGGGGGTGCTTATTTGTAAGAAAAGAAAACTAATTAATGGGAAAAGGGAGCCTACTCCCCATGTTGTGACACCACCCAATACTTATATTTATTGGCTTCCCATGTGTGGTATTGTTTTGGTTAGTTGGCATAATTATACCTTGGTCATTAGGTTTGGATCCCTTTGGAATGTTTCTTGTGTCACCCACTAACACCAATTTTTATTATTTGTGATCATTGTGCATGAATACATGGTAAGCTACTCATTGCCTACCATGGTTTGTGCATGTTCCTAGGTCTACACAATAGATGACTTCTTATGTTTACATAATCTTCCTACAATGACCCAACATTTCTATCAACTTTTGAACATATTAACTTGATTTCAAGATATGGAAAGGATTTTTCATGGAAAAGTGACTCAAATTTGTCAAATTTTTAATTTGAAAAAAAATGTAAATTACGAGACTTTTATATTAAGTTCAATAGTATATAAATTATATTTTTTCTTATCTTCATATGTATGATATAACCAAATTTAACTACATTATTTTCTAGATGGTCATCACTTTCGCTACTTCACAAAATCCCAACAAGAAGCCCTACCACAAATGGTTCCATTTTCTATGCATCAAATGTCCCCTCCTCTAAAGGTGCACATGTCTGTCCTTGTTGACATGCTAGAATCGAACACTTCTCCTTTGCACATGGTCCACACCTTGCCTATTCTAGGAAGCAGTTTGTAGGCAATAAAAAATAAATTGTTATGATTTGTCAATTGACTCCCCTTAACCCATCCATGGTTCCACACCACACATATTTGGAGCTAGTATTGTGGATGGAGCATGAGTGACACTAGCTAGTTTTTATTGACAAAGCATGAATGACACATCCCAGAGTAGTCGAACAATGTCAAGTTTAAATAACACTATTAGAAGGAAACACCACCATAGATAGTAGAGATTTATTTAAAACCTTCCTTTATGATTGGCTGCAAACTACCAAGAATTATGCCTCCACTAAGAAAATAATAAATAATTGTTATTGTGGATTGGTAGACACCCTTCATCCATGAATATTTGCAATGCTTTTAAAGGAGCAATCCGATGGGTTCTAGACTTCCCATGGTACCAACATGGTTGTTCGTTCATCCAAAGCCACCCACATGATTTATTTTTTATGAGCCCCCAAAAAATTATAAACTCTGCTTATCATAAAATACCATTATTTTAAAAAGTATGGGTTCTTTTGCAGGGAGATATTTGAAAGTAAACTATATGGAAAAATTGTTTATAATATAAAACTAGGTCTTAATTGAACAATTACAAGATTTTTATATTTAATATCGTGGATATGTGTTATAATTGGGTAACATAAATGTGAGGTGGGTGGTAATGAACAATTGTGGAAATATAAAGTTTCATGGTATAACAAGAAGGCCCAACATGCATAAATATGATGCGTCCAACTTTCTCTTTGGGCAAGGGACATATTTTCATATTTTTCCCTTGTTCCCAATGTTTTCCCATCATGTTCCCATTGGATAACACGTACATCAAGGGTTCCGCATGTACCCAAGTTTATGCCCAAGACATTCAAAATAGGACTTCATTTTGTTCTCATGTGGTTGAATTCTCATCTATGTATACTGTGGTAGGGTGGGCCATAATTGACATACCACAATTTTTCATCTTTTCCATATGGGGCTCAAAGAGGCTGTTCTATTGGGGAATGGCCAATGTCCCAAATCATTACTGATAAGCCAATCAATATGGTACCTTCAAAGAAAACTAAAATAGCATGAACATGCACATGAAGTGATTAGAATGGACAGTCTATCGAGTTACTCAAAAAAGGAATATAAGCCCAAACTAATAAATGTAACAAGCAGTTTTGGAGATGAAAATTTCTTGGGTGAAAGTAGAATCAATTAAACACTTAGTATGCATTCATGAGCCATTACCCAACACATAGTTTGTTTTTCCAAGAGGTGCATTTATGTAAGAGTGCTTGATGATAATGGTTTTTTTATAAAGAAATTGTGTTTGTAACCAAAGTGGTTAGAAGATGCAAAAAAATGGTGATTCTCCTCAACCAAATTTAACCAATGTTGAATATAAACCATACATGGAGTAGAAAAATTTAATGATTCTTCTATATTGTTGGCAACACACTCAAAACCAAATGTAAAAAAATGGGGATTTTTATTGTGTTTTCTTTTAGTCTTTGATGATTGAAACCTTTGCAAGGTAATTTAATTGTTCAGATTTCATTTTTATTTTTTTTTATTGGAATTTATCTACCAATCAATGTTGATTGCTGGTTCAGACAAATTTGATGACGAGTTTATGAATGAGGCTCGTTTTTAAGAAAAACAATTGACTTGGAGCTAATCCATGCACTAATTGACATGAATCACACCAACTTTTTTTTCTTGGAAAACTAATGAAAAAATGCACCACAAAAGTTAAAAGAAATATATTTTGTTGTAGTTTTGTCGAATTTGACCAAACCTCTTAATAGAATTCACTAGACCTATACATGTTTCTCTGTTTTCCCCAAATTTTTTTATGTTTTGAGACTTTTACAATAACTTGTGACCATCAAATGCTAAATCCATTTGGGATCATTGCCACATGTGCCCCATCACCAAAAGGGGAAAAAAAAGGGTTGAATCACAATGTGAAGAAAAAGAACTTTGCTGAAAAATACATGTGAGACCATCCATATTTATTCCATTTTTACGTGGAATCTTATTTTAATAATGCATTTTAATTATTACCAATTTACTGATGTACACAAAGAAATTAGTGTAATAAATATGCTTTAATAGGTCTCAATGTTTTTAATTGGACAATCATAAGATTGATCTAGGTGGTTTACTATTAGTAGTCCCCCCACCCAACTATAATATCAATCATAATTTTATCAATGGAGCTACAAAAGGTAGATAAACCTTTGACTTGAAAAATATTTTTGTAGGATCGCATATTGAAACATCATTTTTCAGGATCATATATTGAGCATCATTAGAGATGTTTTGAAAAGAAATGCATGTTGGCGAAATTTCACACGAAAAAAAACACTACCTAAATGAGGAAGTGGGATATTCGCACACTCACTACATTTGAACTTGGGTATATTGAATCCTTGTCCAATATTGGGTTCAAAATGTTCATGATGGGCTAGAATCAAGCAACCAACCTTATTTCTACTGGTGAAATGTCTCCTAAAATATAAATAGACAACAAAAAATGTGAAAATGGACTGATTTCGGATGGTTTCCATCACTTGAAGTTGAAAAAAAATATTGAAAATTTCCATATTTGTATGTTGTTTTTTTAATGCTTAGTTGTGAATATAAAAAGTTCATACATGAATTGTTCTTCAAATCTAGTATATAGCCAAATTTAGCTTAATCTTTAAGTAGATGATCACCATTTTCTATACATCTTATTGTGGATGATCGCCACTTAGGCTATATTGAGAAAATTTGGAAAATAACCTTGGACCCAACCATCCTTGCTTTTACAACTAGACCATGTCATGTGTATTTGGAAATGCATTATCAAGGTAGTACATATGTTACATTGCTCTAATTGAGCATGAATGGTACTTGCCCCCATGTATAAAACTAGGTTTAACAACATCAAGTCAAAGAACCTATAGCCTAGGTGCATGAGGAACATAAGGGAGCCTTGAAGGGACCCACTATGATCTAGGTGGAATAATGTGGGACATTTTGGAACAAGACGTAAATGGAAAATCCATACTTTCGACCCCAAATGCCCCAAAAATTTGGGGCCTCTTCAATGTGTGTTGCACCTACTCATAGATTGCATTGGGATTTTGTTTAGCTTTGCCCATTAAAAAAGAGTATGTACCAATGCAAAATTTGGGGATAAAATCTTTGCTCCATTTGGACCAAGTGGAGGTGACAGTTGTGCATGGACATCTAGAGCAATGTCGTAGAATTGCTTCCATTGGAGAAAGAGATTCTAGATTGTTGAATGGAAGTTTTAATTTGAACCTCCATTCGATTACCAAAACCGTTACAAATGGGTTAGAAAAAAATGTTTGTTTAGGGAATTAAAAAAAAACCATGGGGTGGGGGTGGGATGGCACCCAAATTTTGACTTAGGCTTGGGGTAAAACCTAAAACACTTACAAGCTCCCAAAAGGCCATGAAAGTGGGTAGGGAAAGGCAATAAATTTTCTGGCTTGGGCTAGAGGTAAAAATCAAATTATTCTATGTGTTGGACACAAGACATGGGGTATTGGCTTAGGTTGGGGTAAGAAATTAAAATATTTTATGTGCTAGACATAAGACATGGGTTATGGGGTTGGGTTAGGGTAAGAAATAAAATATTTTATCTTTAATGGATGTTAGGGAGTAAAATATTAACATGTGCTTGAAATAAATATATTAGAACGTTATATGTCTTGGGACCTCAAGACATGGATTATTAGCTTGAGCCTAGGGTAAGAATTAGAATATTTTACGTCATAGGACCCTGAGCAATTTAGGGTACATTTTGACCTAGGCCTTATGTAACATGTGGTCAATTTTGGTTGAAAAACCAAATGGCCCATGGTCAAATTGTTATGGTGGCCTAGGCCTTGGGCCACCACATCATAAGCAAATGCATTTGTGCTTGCCCTCAAGTACCTTAGGGTTATATTGCCCAAAACTAGTTTTCTTTCAATGTTGCCCACATATTATGCATAAGATTTGTTCATGTTCATTATTCAAACATTGATTTTTTGTCTCCTTTGGGATTCGGGGTGGGGCAAAATGGGTTTTGGGGCTTTGGTGGGGGGGGGGAGGGGGTTCTCTATACCCACCAACCTACGCAGTGTACATACCTACATAGGTCACCTATCCACCTACTTAAGCCACTTCTCTACCTACTTAGGTTACCGACCTTCCCACCTTCTAACTCACTTCCCCCACCCTTCACCCCAAAGGCGAAAAGAATTTGAAAAAAATAAAAATTAAGGGTAAGGAAGGAATGAATTTTTTACATTCATTGGTAGCATTGAAAAATATATATATATATATATATTGGACAAATTGTCCTTAGGCTACCAAGAGGCTTGGACAAGGTGGCTTGAAATGTGGGACACATTAGCCTAAGGTCATTCAGTGCCTTGGAAATAATTAACCATATAATGCCTAGGTCCCAGACTATATGAAGTTTCAAGACATGGAATATTCCAAGTTTAATACCACAAGCCCAAACCATTATTCCATGTCTTGCAGTCTTAAACATAAAATATTATAGTCTCTACCCCAAGCATGAGCAAATACTTCAGACCTTCTACCACTAAAAATCTAAACCCACTAAAACGTCACTAACTACACTAAGTGGTGACCCGAGGTTGTCACCACTAGAGGATAAAAAAAATAGTTAACTTAGAGGTTGTCACAACCCG
>Ga0116230_10008529_pt1 | contig 10102 bp, 9 predicted proteins | sample S1TSphfallax_3_FD_88678 | JGI IMG/M metagenome (GOLD analysis project Ga0116230, IMG submission 88678) | Host-associated microbial communities from peat moss isolated from Minnesota, USA - S1T2_Fd - Sphagnum fallax MG | ecosystem: Host-associated > Plants > Peat moss > Unclassified | place: USA...
GCCGATATGGAGCATCGGCACGTCCATCCGCTGGCCGGCGAGTGCGGCGCGCGGCGAGGTGCGCGCCCAATAGGCGGCGTCGGGTGCTTCGTTCTCCACCCAATCGGTGAAATGCCCGTACTTCCGGTAGCGGCGCAGCACGTCCGGATAGGCGGGCGTCTCGTCCTGCAACGGCAGCGCGCGGGCCGCGCGGGACAAAGCCCGGAGGGCTTCATCGTCCTTCTCGTAGCCAGCGCGGATCGCGGCCATCTGGATGCCCCAGCCGATGCCGTCCGCCAGCCGCAACGCGCCGCCCTCATAGGCCCAGTCGCCATGCAGGTCCCAGCCCACCATCACCGGCGCCAACGCGCCCAATGCTGGTAGGGCGGGTGCTGATAGGGCGGGCGCTGAAGCGCCGCCGGCCAGCGCCAGCAACTGCGTCATCCCCTGGTAGGAGAAGCCATACATGCCGACGCGGCCTGTCGAACCGGGCAGCGCCGACGCCCAGGCGACGCTATCGGCGCCGTCCTCGCGCTCGGCCTCGAAGGCGCGGAACGTGCCTTCCGAGGAGCCCGTGCCGCGCACATCCTGGATCACGACGATATAGCCCTGCGCCGCGTACCACCGCGGATGCGCGAAGACGACGGTCGACGCGATCCGCCGCCCGTAGGGCTGGCGCATGAGCAGCACCGGATAAGGACCGCCCTCGGCCGGGCGATAGAGGTCGGCATCCAGCCGCACCCCGTCGCGGGTGGTCATGGACACTGTTTCGGGACCGGTCACGCGCAGCATCAGGCCTCCACAAACGTCGGAAAACGCAGCCGCGGCCGCACCTCCGCCGCGAAGAGAGCGAGCGACCGGCGCACCGCGTCGGGCGCCATCCCCGGCAGCTGGGGCATGATGTCGAGCCGGTCGATGCCCGTCAGCTCGATATGGGCGTTCAGGGCCGAAACAACAAAGTCGGGCGTGCCGGCGAAGAAATCCAGTTGCCGGCGCCGCTCGGCGGGCGTGGGGGCGGTCGGCGGCAGCAGCCCATCCGCCACCGCCTGCGCGTGGTAGTTCTTGTAGCCGAAGTTGCCGAAATAGAACTCGGTCGCCTCGGCACAGTCCGCCTCCGCCTCGGCCATGGTCTCAGCCACGAAGGCGAGCCGCGCCCCGCGCACCTCGCCCCGGCCGCCCTCCGCCCGGTAGCGGCGGACATACTCCGCCTGGCGCAGCCCGATCTCGGCCTGGCCGATGACGAGGTTGAGGCCATGCTGGGCCGCGAAGGCGAGCGTCGGCGCATCCCTCGCCGCGACCCAGATCTGCCCGATCACCTCGGGGCAAGGCGCGAGCGAAAACGGCACGTCGCCCGCCGGGGTATCGCCGCGCAGATAGCCGAGGATATCGGCGAGCAGCGCCCGGTAGCGCGTCGCCTTCTCCTCGCGGGTCTCGGTGGCGCCGGGCAGCGTCGGCCCCTGTCCGAGGCCGAATTCCACCCGCCCCGGCGCCAGCAGGGACAGCATCGCCATCTCCTCGGCGGAGCGCCGGGCGGCATTCGTCGAGAGGATCTTCACCCCCGTGCCGACGGCGATGCGGCTCGTCACGGCCGCGACATGAGCGAGGAACACCTCGGCCGCCGGGACCCGCCCATGGAAGGTGCCGGGGGCGCCCGGCGGCAGGTGATGCTCGCCGATCCAGACCGAGGCGAAGCCCTGCGCCTCGGCATGGCGGATCGTCTCGATGGCCGTCGTGATGGCCTCGCGGTCCGGCATGCCGACCGCCGCCCACATCTGGTTGAAGATACCAATAGGAACGGTCATGCGGGGCGGCCCGAATGGCGCGCCCAGGGCATCGCCCAGCGCTCGATCAGCACCACGATCCCCACCAGCGCCATGCTGGAGAGCGTGCCGATGATCACCGCCGCCCAGACCTCCGCATTGCGGTATTGCGAACTCTCGAAGACGATGAGGTAGCCGAGGCCGCGATCCGCCGCGACCCATTCCGCCACGATGGCCGCGACGAAGCAGCTGCAGGCGGAGAACTTCAGCGCCGTGAAGATGAAGGGGAGTGCGGCCGGCAGGCGCACCATCCAGAGCCGCTGGAAGCCGCTGGCGGAGAGGCTGTGCAGCAGTTCGCCCACCTCGGCATCCGCGCTGCGCAGGCCGCGCATGCCGTTCACCAGCATGGGGAAGAAGACGAGGAAGATGGCGACGAGGATCTTCGGCTCCATCCCGTTGCCGAACCCGATGATGAGCGCCGGGGTGACGGCGACGATGGGGATGGACTGCGCCGCCATCGCGAGCGGGAGCACGGAGCGCCGGCTGGTGGGCGAGCCCACGAAGATGATGGCGAGGGCCAGCCCGATGGCATTGCCGATGACAAGGCCCGTGATGGCCTCGGTCGCGGTGACGCCCGCATTGTAGGCGAGCGTGCCGGCATCATTCCAGAACACCCCCGCCACGGCGATGGGCGAGGGCAGCACCAGCGGGTCGATCCAGCCGAGCGCCGTGACCGCCCACCACAGCGCCAGCACAACCGCAAAGACGGCAATGGGGCCGAGCACTTTCATGACGTGCTCTCGCGCGGAGCCCAGGGCATCGCCCACCGCTCGGCAAGCGTCACGAGGCCTACCAGCAGCAGCGTGAGCACGGCCGTCACGACGACCGCCGCCCAGAGCGCCGGGATTTTGAAATACTGGCCCGAGATCACGATGAGATAGCCGAGCCCGACATTGGAGCCGATCCACTCCCCGACGATCGCGGTGATGAAGGCGGCGGAGGCGCTGACCTTGAGCGCCGCGAACATGTACGGGAGCGCGGCCGGAAGCTCGATCATCCGCAGGCGTTGCGCGGACGTGGCCGAGAGGCTGTGGAGAAGTTCGTGGTAGCCGATATCGGCTTCCCGCAAGCCCCGCGTCATGTTGATGAGCATCGGGAAGAAGGCGGCGATGGAGACGACCGTGAGGATCGAGGGCAGGCCCCGCCCGATGAGCAGCACGATGAGCGGCGTGATCGCGGCGAGGGGCACCGCTTGGCTTGCGAGCGCCAGCGGAAAAAAGCACTGACGCAGCCAGCGGGATGAGGCGAGCAGGATCGCCGCCCCCACGCCGAGCAGGCTGCCGATGGCGAATCCGCCCACGGCTTCCATCGTTGTCGCCGTGCCGTGGCGCAGCAACTCGGAGGCGTTGGCGACGAGCGCCTTCAGCAGCACGAGGGGCGGCGGCAGGAGATAATTGGGGATGATGCCGTGCGCGCTCATCCAGGCCCAGACGCCGACGATGACGACGACGAGCACGCCGGGCGGCAGCAATACCGAGACTGCGTTCTGCCGGGTCATGCCGTGTATTCTGAGGTGGAGCGCCAGGGGCGGCGCGCGAAATGCGCCGTTTTCGCCCGCCGGGTCAGGCTGTCGGCTGCGCGGCGCGAGCGTGCCATCACGGCGCCCTCATCAACCGTCGTCATTCGTCCGGCACGCATGACCACGACACCGTCGATCAGCACCGTTGTCACCTCATGGCCGAGCGCCGAGTAGACCAGGGCGGAAACCGGATGGTGGACCGGCGCCATCGCGGGGCCGCTGGTGTCGATGATCGCGATGTCGGCTTTCTTGCCCACCTCGATCGAGCCGATCTCGTGGTCAAGCCCGATGGCGCGGGCGCCGTCGATGGTTGCCATCTCCAGCGCCTTTTCGGCGGTGATGATGGTCGGGTCGCGGTGGAACCCCTTCTGGATGAGGGCCGCGAACTTCATCGCCTGGAACAGGCTGTGGTTGTTGCTGCTCGCCGGCCCGTCCGAGCCCAGCCCCACGGTGACGCCGGCCGCGAGCATTTCCGGGATCGGCGGCACGCCGGAGGCGAGATACATGTTGCTGCAGGGATTGTGGGACACGCGCGTGTCGTGCCGTCGCAGAAGACCGATGTCGCGCGTGGCGCATTGCACGCAATGAACGGCGAGCACGTCCGGCCCGAGGAAGCCGATGTCGCTGAGCAACTCGGTGTCCGTGCAGCGGAACCTTGCCTGGGACTGCTCGATCTCGAAATTTGTCTCGGCGACATGGATGGTGATGAAGGCGCGCTCCTCGTCCGCGAGCGCACGCGTGCGCCGCAGCGTTGCCTCGTCGAGCGCCCATATCATGCTGGGGGCCAGACCCACCTGCACCCGCCCGCCCGGGCGGTTGTGGCTGCGCATCAACGCTTGCGCATCGGCGAGCGCCGCGTCCGGCGTTTCGATCAGTTCAGCCGGGATGTCGAACTCCGCGCCGGCCGTGATGAAGCCGCGGCAGACACGCCCTCGGATCCCTGTCGCCTCGAAGGCGTCGATGACCGGACGCGTCAGGCCCGGACGCGGATGCGCATACATGAAATCGACGAGCGAGGTCACGCCGGACCGGATGGATTCGACGCAGCCATGCAGCGCCGCCGCCGCCACGTCCTCCTCGGTCAGCTCGACGGCCGAAGGCCCGGTCATGCAGGTGAACCAGTCCTTCAGCACGCGGTCGTCCCCCAGACCCTTGAGCAGGGTCTGGAAGAGATGCGTATGCGTGTTCACCATGCCGGGGATGATGATCCGTCCGCCGCAGTCGATGACTTCGGCGACCGGGTTGGCTGCGCAAAGCTGGCGGCGTGTGCCGATGGCCGCGATGCGGTCACCCTCGATCAGGATGCTGGCCTCATCGAGCACGGACCGCTTGCGGTCCATCGTGACGACCCATCCGTCCGCCAGGATAATGCTCATCGAACGATGCTCATCGCGGCCGATCCATTTCAGAACTTCGGCATGTCGGCTTGCTCGAGGATCGAGGTCGTCAGGATGGGCGCGGTCGGGATGACGGTGGAGGTGACGCCGGCCGCCTTCAGGTTCGCCGCCGTCTCGTCCCAGATCGAGGGGTCAAGCCAGAGGATGCCTTTCTCCGCTGTCAGCGGGCTCTTCATATAGTTGACCTGCTGCTCGGCCTGGAAGACCTGCTGCGTGCGGTCGAGCCCATCGACGAGGTTCTGGTCGATGATCCAATTCGCCGCCGCCTTCGGATCCTTGTAGAAGCTCACCCAGCCTTCCGCGGTGGCATGGAGAAACTTCACCAGCGTCGCCTGGTTTTCAGGCTTGTCGAAGTAGCTTTCCTTGACGAAGAAGGAATCCGCCTGGGCGTTGAGGCCGTATTTGCCGAGCGGCAGAACCGTGGTCGGGATGCCCGCCTGTTGCACCAGCAAAGGCTCGTTGAAGGCGAAGGTCGTGATCTCGCAGGAGATGCGCCCGGCGATCAGGAGCGACACGTCGTTCGGGCCGATCGTCGTTGTCTTGACATCATCGACCGGCACGTCGTTCTTGGCGAGGAAGAGCTTATAGTATGGCTCGGCATTGACCTTGACGCCGACCATCTTGCCTTTGAGATCGGCGGGCACGGTGACGCCGCTATCCTTGCGGCAGGTCATGGCGATGGGCTGGGTCTGGAACTGGCCCGCGAAGACCTTGAACTGCTCGCCCTGTCCCGCGCCGGCGAGGATCGCCTCCGGATTGTCGATGCCGATCGTCGCGATGCCGGCGGCGACCATCTGCACCTGATCGACACCCTGGCCCGCTGGGATCAGCGTTACGTCCAGGCCGGCTGCCTTATAGAAGCCGGCGTGCAAAGCGTATTCCGGGCCGTACATCTCGACATCCGGAATATAGCCGAGCACCACGGAAAGCTTGGTCATGCCAGCTGCCTGAGCCGAGCCGGCGGCTGCGCCGAGCATGGCGGCACCGGCCAGAAGCGAGGTCATCCAGTGATTCCGCGAACGCATCTCAGTTTCCTTCTGTAAGGGGGGCTATTCCGCCATGCTATGGCCGAGCGCGTGCCGCACCTCGGCTTCCAGGCGGCCAAAACGTGGGTCATCCCGCATCTCGGGCGTGCGGTGGTGACCAAAGCCTACATCGATCCGCCGCGTGATCCGTCCCGGTCGCGGTGACATGACAACGACGGTGTCGGAGAGGATGATCGCTTCGCTGATGGAATGCGTGACGAGCAGCAGCGTCGCCTTCGTTTCCTCCAGGATGCGCAGCAGCTCGAAATTCAGCCGGTCGCGCGTCAGTTCGTCGAGCGCGCCGAAGGGTTCGTCCATGAAGAGATAGGCGGGTTTCAGCGTCAACGCCCGCGCGATCGCCGCGCGCTGGCGCATGCCGCCCGAAAGCTCGGAAGGGTAGGCGCGTTCGAACCCCTTGAGGCCGACCATCTCGATCGCTTCCTCGGCGCGGCGGCGGCGCTCGGCACGATCCACGCGCGCGACCTCCAGCCCCAGCTCAACATTGCCGAGCACCTTGCGCCAGGGCAGCATGACGGCGCTCTGGCTGACGAGAGCGAAGCGACGGGCGGCGCGGGCCTGCGCCGGTGTCATGCCGCCGAGAAGCGCGGTGCCGCCGGTGGGCTTCACGATATCCGACAGGATGCGCAGCAGCGTCGACTTGCCGCAGCCGGAGGCGCCGATGAGCGAAACCCAGGATCCGCCGGGAACGTCGAGATCGCAACCGGAGAGCGCGGTCACCACCTGATTGCCCCGGCGATAGACCATCTCGACATTGCGGATGGAGAGCCCCTCCGCCGCACCGGGCGGTGTTGCGGCGCGGGCGAGGCTGCCCGCCGATATTGCGCCACCGAGGGGCAGAGACAGACTCATGCCCCGGACTTCACGCCATGAGGGCGGAGCATGAAGGTGAGGCCGAAACTCGCCGCGAGATCGCAGTTGAAGTGATCGGTCTCGTTGGTGTCGTCGAGTTCGAGGTTGAAGAAGCTCATCGTGGCGGGCTCGAAATAGGGGCCGGCGTGCCAGGTGCCTCGGCTGAGCAGCACGCCGACGCCGCCGGGAATGGTGAAGGCGCGGATGGCCTCGGGGTCCGGCGTCGTCCTGGTCTCATCCGGCGGGGCGACGGCGAGCAGCCAGCTTTCGCCCTGGGTGGAGGCCAGGACCTGCGTCGCCGCGCTGTGGCGGGTGATGCGGGAGACGGCGAGGCCGCGATTGTTCAGCGCCATGATGTAGAAGCGAGGGCGGCCGCCGCTGAGATCGAGCGCGCTATCCACCGACGGGATCGGGGCGCCGTCCGGCGTCGGCTCGATCAGAGCGCCGAAGGGGGCAAAACCTGCCGCGGTAATGGGCAGGGCGGGCAGGTCATGGACAGGCGGTGATGCGAAATCAGCCATGGCGACCTCGGGGTGATGCCGTAAAAGGCGGCAGTGCTTCGCATGCTCTGCCAGGCTGGCTGAAAATGGAACAATCTTTTTGCGCGCGTTGTGCTGCCTAAACGGCAGCGGTCAACCGCGAAAAAGGCTCGTATGGAGGTGCGGTCACCAGAGGGAGCCTGAGCGCCATGAGCCAGAATGCCAAGCAGGGGCCGTCGTCCCATTGGTGGTGGGATCTGTCCACGCGGGAGTTCGCGGATCTCGATATGAGCGAAATCGTCGCCATCCTGCCGGTGGGCGCGGTGGAGCAGCACGGGCCGCACCTGCCGGTGCGAGTGGATGCCGCAATCAACGCGGGCATCCTGGCGCGTGCGGTGGCGCTGATGCCGCCCGAGTTGCCGGCGCTGGTGATGCCGGCGCTGCCTGTCGGCAAGTCGAACGAGCACCTCGCTTTCCCCGGCACGCTCAGCCTGCCCTATGACCTGCTCGCGCGGCTCTGGTTCGAGGTCGCGAAGAGCGCGTGGCGGGCGGGCGTCCGGCGGATCATCCTGTTCAACTCCCATGGCGGGCAGCCGCAGGTGATGGAGATCGTCTGCCGGGAGCTGCGCGTGGAACTGGGCATGTTCGCGGTGGGCGCGAGTTGGTTCCGCACCATCGACAGCAGCGACCTCTACAGCGCCGGCGAGCTCAAGCACGGGATTCATGGCGGCGAGGCGGAGACATCGGTGATGCTGCATCTCCACCCCGATCTGGTCGCGATGGACCATGCCGCGGATTTCGTGCCCCGCTCGGTCGCGATGGAGCGGGACTACAAGCTGCTGACGCCGGAGGGTGGCGTGGGTTTTGGTTGGCAGGCGCAGGACCTGTGCGCGGCGGGGGCCTGCGGCAATGCGGCGGCGGCGGATGCGGCGCGCGGGGCCGAGCAGGTCGAGCGCGCGGCGCGGGCGTTGCTGGGGTTGATCGACGAGGTGCGGGCCTATCCGCTGGCGGCGGTGACGGCGAAGACGGCCTTCAACGCGGGGGCGTGATCAGGCGGCGCGGAGAGCGGCGGCGCCCGTGATCAGGCGCCGGCGGTCGCGGCGATCGCGGTCTTGATCTGCTCCGCCAGCAGGCTTGTCAGTGCATCCACACCACGGTCCCGCCCGATCAGCATGAGCGTCTGCACCCGTCCGCGCAGCTCGTGCACCGGCACATAGGCCAGCCGGTCGGCGCGCTTCTCCCACTCGATGTCGAAGGGCGTCAGGAAGGTGATCGCCTGGTCAAGCATCGCCGCATGACGCATCACCTCGATGGAATTCGTCTCCAATGCCGGCTCCACCTGCAGCGAGATTGCCGCGAAAGCCTCGTTGAGATACGGGCGGATCGCCATCCCTTCCTCGGCGATGATCAGCGGATAGTCGGTGCAGTCGGTCAGGCGAAGCACACTGCGCCCGGCGAGCGGATGGTCGGGCGCCATCACCGCGCCGAGGCGCCCGACACCCGAGCCCACCACCCTCAGCGCCGGATCGCGCGGAAAATCGAAGCCCAGGCCGAGGTCGGCCTCGCCCGCCGCGACAGCGGCCATGATGTCCGCCCCCGTCGGCAGCAGCCGCAGCGTCAGCTTGACCCGCGGCGAGTTGCGGCGGAAATCGACCGCGATTCGCGGCACCATGTTGGCGGCCAGCCCGCTCATGATGGCGAGCGTAATCTCCCCCCGGCGCAGGCCTTTCAGCTCCTCGATCCGGCGCTGCACCCGGTCCATATCCTTCAGCGTCTGGCGCACATGACGGATCATGATCTCGCCCGCCGTCGTCAGCATCAGCTTGCGCGGCAGGCGCAGGAACAGCGGCGTGCCGAGTTCGGCCTCCAGCGCCAGGATCTGGCGGTTGATGGCGGAGGAGGCAACGTTGAGCCGCGCCGAAGCCTTCCGCATGGAGCCGAGACGGGCGACCTCATCGAGGTAGCTGAGCAGGCGGCTATGCAGCATGGGCGGCTCTCCGGCGGCAGCACGATCGGGCGATGCGTCCCCTTTTAGGCAGCGGTCCACGCTCGATTCAATGCTTTTCCCGCGGCTCTCTCTGCTGTCTTATGGCGTGCCAACCCGCGCAGGAGCGACACCGCGATGCTGACAACCAGGCAGAAGACGCTGCGGCATTTCTGGTACCCCACGCTGCGCGTGGATGAGGTGGCGACCGGACCCAAACCGTTCCGCCTGATGGGCGAGGACATCGTGCTGTTCCTGACGGCAGACGGCACGCCTGCCGCCCTTGAGGATCGCTGTTGCCACCGCACCGCGAAGCTCTCGAAGGGCTGGTGCGACGAGGGCCGCATCGTTTGCGGATACCACGGCTGGACCTATCAGGCCGACGGCCTGCTCGTGCGCATTCCGCAATTCGACCCCGAGCAGCCGTTTCCGAAGCACCGGGTCAAGCCGTATCGCGCGGCCGCCCGTTACGGCTACGTGTGGGTGGCGCTGGAGGAGCCGCTGGCGCCCATCTTCGACATTCCCGAGGACACCGATCCCGGATTTCGCCGCATCTTCCAGTTCTACGAGAGCTGGAACACGGCGCCGCTGCGGCTGATGGAGAACTCCTTCGACAACGCGCATTTCGCCTTCGTGCATCAGGCGACCTTCGGCGACGTGAAGCAGCCCAAGCCAAAAAGCTATGCGATCGAGGAGACCGATTACGGCTTCAAGGCAACGACGGTGGTGGACATCCTCAACCCACCGGCGGCCCATGCGGTGACGGGCACGACCGATCCCACGACGACGCGGAGCATGGTCAACCACTGGTACATGCCCTTTGCGCGGCGGATGGACATGACATATCCCAGCGGCATCCGCCATATCATCATCAACGTCGCGACCCCGGTGGAGGATGGCGAGATCAGGCTGGTGCAGCTGCTCTATCGCAACGACACCGAGGCCGATTGCTCGACGGAGAAGCTCATCGCCTGGGACGCGACCATCGTGCGGGAGGACAAGGACGTGCTGGAATCGACCAGCCCGGAC
>Ga0116230_10008530_pt1 | contig 10102 bp, 14 predicted proteins | sample S1TSphfallax_3_FD_88678 | JGI IMG/M metagenome (GOLD analysis project Ga0116230, IMG submission 88678) | Host-associated microbial communities from peat moss isolated from Minnesota, USA - S1T2_Fd - Sphagnum fallax MG | ecosystem: Host-associated > Plants > Peat moss > Unclassified | place...
AAACAAATGTTCCATGAAAAGCTTTATTTTATTTTTCAAAAAATTCCCCAGATTTTCATTATCACAAATTGAGGGAAAAGAAAAACCCCCTTGATGTTTACAATAAATACATTATCTTTCATTTTCAAAAATTCTTGTTTTTTAATTATATAAATTAAAATATTCCATAGGTTAGTATATATATAATTCTTGTTTAAATCTTTCAACTTAGTTTAAAGTTATCAATTATAAGAAAATAAAAATTTGGGGGAAAAAGAAAAGAAAAAAAAAACACCCATCTTTTTATGTTAGTGACCAATCAGATATTTTTCCCTTCTACCCAAAATTTGCTCCTATGTTAGTAACTTAATTTCGGGTCAGATCGGGTCGGGTCGCATGGAATCAGATCGGACCAGTTTTTTCTCCGGGCGTCTTCGGCTTCGTCCGATCGTGCTCGGGTCGGGTCGCATGGGCGTCGAATCGGACCGGTTGTTTCTCCGGGCGTCTTCGTCTTCCTCCGCTCGCGCTCATCGAGGAGGGGCGCGACGAGGGTCTTTTCCTGCAGCGCAATTTGCTCGTAGTAAGGAAGGATTCGTCGGCCTCCTCGAGCAGATTCTCAAGGAGTTTCTGCTTGCATTGCATTTTCTCCTTGTTTCTTTTTCGGGGAGAGCTTTTACAGCGGAGAATTTGGGCCTGTTTTTAGTTTTTTCAAAGGATTTAAGCCTTCCTGGTATCTATCGCGTACAGCTTTCGATTTCAGGAATTGTTCGACTTCTCTTTCGCTCGCGGATTTTATCTACTTCTTTTGCTTTCGCAGAGTAATTTTTTCGCTGTCGTTTTTTTTTTTGGATGCGTTTTGGTGTTCTAGCTGTGGTTTGGTGTCGGGGGCGATGGCGGCATCTTTTCTCGACAAGATCGGCAATCTTTTTGGAGGCGGCGACACTCTTCCTTGGACGGATTCAGAGATGATCGCCGTAAGTTGCGACACCTTGTTCATTGCGAGGGAGCTAGTGCTGTTCCCGTAACTCTTCTTCTTCTTCTTCTTCTTCTTCTTGCGTGAAGAATCCGTCTTCGGAAACTTTGCTTTCTCCTCCGCCGCTTACGCACACGAACGGCTCTGCGTCCCGCTTACATCTGGAATGATTCTGATGGCGTTCCACCATGGAATTCGAGCGCCAATTTCACAGTTTTCCCATCTGTTCTGGGGGATTGCGCTGTTCTTGTGCACTTCTCTGCAAACCTCTAGATTCTCTTGTAGCCCTTTTTTCTTCTTTTTCCAGATATAGTGGAAGAAGAAGCAGAGGAGATTTTTCGCCGCGGATCTGACAGCAGAAAATGGGATGACTTGTGAGGGAAAATGTGCAGACTTGTGAGGTGGATGCCAACAATAAGGCAGGGGTTTCAGGAGAGTTAGGCAACAAGAATGACAGCATAATGAGGTTGGCCTGGGCCTTGGTTCATTCACACCATCCCTCTGATGTGCAGCGCGGTATAGCTATGCTTGAAGGTAGAACAATCCTCATTTTATAATGTATCTCTCTCTCTCTCTCTCTCTCTGTGGGTCAACATAGCTCTCCTCTGACTTCCAACTGCAGATCTTCTGATCTGTAACAATGCCACATATGGTACCGAATAGGTGGTGTGAAACCCTAATGTTGCATTGTTTGCTGTATAGCTGCTTTTGATCATTTGCTGCAAGATCTTGCCATCTTTCCTAGTCACACGTAGAGGGAGATCCACTACATTAGAATCATCATATGGCAGGATGGGAATGCCCATTTCAGTTTCATTCACAGCCTATGAGTATATGTTTGGTGTATCTGCAGCATCCTTGTCAGATGGCCGAGGTGGAGTGCCAGAAAAGAGGGAGATCCTGTATCTGCTTGCAGTGGGTCAGTTTCGAGCTGCTGAGTATGCAAGAAGCCGACGTTTGGTCGACCAGGCTCTGCAGGTGGGCTATCTGTCTGCTCTTTTCAGGATTGTGCAGAAATCTAGTATAGAAATATTTTGAGGAACAGGAAGGCCCTCATGATTGATTAGGGGTTTATGAGGTTTGCCAATAATTGTGTCCTTACTACATTTTCTTGTTTTGGTGGCTGCAGATTTCCCCAGACTTTCGGCAAGCCTCTGCTCTCAAGCAAATGATTGAAGATAAAATTGCAAAAGGTAGAACCATGCATTTGCACTCTGATCTTCTCATAGTCTCTGTTGTTTTTCCATGTCAAAGATTGCTATGGTCAGAAGGTCAGAAGACAGATGACAGACAACTGAAAATTAGAAGAGCCTTCTTGAGAATTTCTCATCTTGTTTTGCACTTTGCTACTATAAAAGTCTATTTGATAGCTGCATGACACAAGTCAACCTGCAAATGATTGATCTGTATGATTGAATCAAATGATTTAATAGTGGGGTTTGCTTTTTCAGATGGTATTATAGGAGTCGGTTTGGCAGCTGGAGTGGTGGCTCTTGTGGCAAGTGGAATTGTTGCAGCAGTGGCAGGACCACGTTCGCACAGGAAGTAGAACAAAGAATTTCCAGCAGATGCTCAAGCAGTGTACATTGTCTTCAGGATTGGAGTTTGCTTGAGTTGTTTTATAATGACACCCCCCCTCAAGTACATCAGAGTTGCAGTTCAATAAGCATAATTTGATTGTGTGGATTGTGGTTTCATACACAATTCAACATGAAATGACATCTACATTTTGACTCTGGTTTTTTCTGTCATGCAGTTGAAGGATATGTTGAGGGTGCCAAGGCCCAGCCAGTACCCCTCTATGTAGGCCTCTCTACACTTTAGGCTCAGATGCTTGCTTTTACTGGGACAAGCTAAAATGAAATGAAGCTTACCCTGACAAGTTTGCTGCAGCTTCACTGAAGACACTATTAGCTCTCTAGAGTTGCTGTCTTTGAAGGCCGACATCATGACTAAATCTTCCCATTGCTGCCAGAAACTCAGGATGCAGATGGGTCTCCCAAATGTTTGGTGGCTACTTATCTACAGCTACTGTTGGGAACTGATGAAGTCAGTAGTCACAGCTATCATTTGCAATAAATATGATGGTCCAGCGCTTTGCAAGCAACTCTCATAAGGTTATGATTTATCTCCCATGGAATCACAAAATGGAGAGGTTCTTCATTATGCATCATCTGTCTTAGGCACTGGAGGTGCCAATTTACTTCCCACAAACTCAATTTCATGGAATATTGTTATCTTTGAATTTCAAGACAAAGAAACCATTGCTTTTCATCCCATCTTTCTTGTGAGTTCCTCATCACATAAACAGAGAACTTGAATGGCATAAAAGCACACATGCTACAACTGATTCCATGGAACATTGTGAATGTTTTGTCCACACATGAAAGGGGAACTGGCAGTGCTCCATCCAACATTGAGTACAACGATACATAGTCAAGGCAAAAGCGTTTCAAGGAAGCTGAATTAGTGTCAAAACCAGTCTTTTAAATGCCACTTGGTTACAACATGATGGGAGAATTTGGAAGGGCATGAAAAACCATGCCCTGACACCTACACATTGATGTACAAGCTACCTAAATGGTTGGCTCATCTACCTTGTAAAAGGATGATGGAGAGAAAGCGAACACAAATCTCTGCTTCTGCAATCTGAAAGGACAGAGAGCAATGAACACTTGCAGAACTAAGAATGAAAGTTAACAATACTATCATGTAACAATTCAAAAGTGAAAGAAATATGTTACAGGTAATGTGAATAGTGAGACAAGATGCAAAAAGATAATTCAGTCCCAGTGTCCCAGTGCTTTTGAGTATATGTGCACTTTCAGAACTAGAACAGCATGTTAGAGTTGTGCATTTGACGTGCCTTATTGATCCCCATATCTTTCTTTTCCAAACCATGGGTGTGTGTTCACCAACTTGCGTTGCTTCCAGTTGCCATGAGAGGCAAAGTCATTGTGTTTGCTTTAGCCTTTCAGGTATGCCTTGAGAGTGAACACCGGTGGCCCATCCTGCACAAGATGGAACCCATGTGGCATTAAACCTCTTTGTTCACTGTTGCATCAATTCCCCTTGTCTATATATACATAACTCCATGAGCAAAACCTGTGTCTCTTCTGACTTACCACAAGGGTTTCTTTACCTTCCCAAGTTCTTGGTTGAGACGCTGCCTGACGACTGTAGTATGCTGCAGCAATCTCTCCATTGATGTGTAGCTTGGAAGGTGTGCATGTGCTGCACATATCAGACACACTTGTCACCACTTAAGCAAAGTTATGCAGCTCCCAACCCATCGATGAAGAAGCACCAACAGGATTAGTAGAGCAAAAAAGGGTATTGTTAAACAAGACCCCCCCTCTTACCAAGAATAGCACAATTCAAAGAATCTGCCACACTCTGCCGGTGGTCCATTGAGAGCAAGAAAAACATGGGTGACTTCTCTGGCTCCTCATATGCTAGCAATGCAATGCAATCCTGCATAATCAGTAAAACCAAAACAACAACTCCATTCAGGCAATGGATCCAACAGCAACATGAGCAGGATTTAGATCTCTGTGGATACCCTATCAATATTTCACAATTTAGCCATTTTATCTGCGGTTATGGAATGATGTATCCATCAACCTTATCATGTCCAAGTACACCAAGTCGAGCCAAAAGCTATAATTGAAAGAAGCATAACCTACTTGAAGTTTTTCCCGGTAGCAATCTTGTTTGCCAAATGGTCGAAGCTCTTTCTGTGCAAACTCCAATGCACCTGCACTGCAATATGGAAAACGATCACTTCTTTCTTGTCAGTTCTGGTTTTCATGTGCAAGAGGTTTTCACATTCTACTGAAGAATTACACATGAATTTTTATTTTTAGCATATACCTATTGCAGGGGTTAAGATAGGGAAGACAAAGTTCCATACCAGTCCTTGGCACGAACAAGTTCTACAAAATGCAGGGTGAGAAGATCAAAGTGGACATCCTGGTTGGTTGAAAGAAGGTCAACAGCCAGCTCATTTGTGAGCTCTATTGCCTTCAAAACGTTGCCCTCCAACACATGGTTGTAAATTGCTGCATGCACTCACTTACATCAGAAACAAATATATACAGACTTCAATTCCTTCATTTCTTCCACAGCAACAGAGCACACAACAAAGCACCATATGGATGCTCAAGCAAATCTTGAAGTATCCAAGAGACTTTAGGTCAGAAGCAGGGCAACATACGCTTTCTTTTGTCAATATCAACAGAGCAGTCTGCAGTCCGCTTCATGCCTGAGCAGGCAATAAATGTCTCGGCAGTTTCCTTGAAGCAGTTGTGCACAAGATATGAAAGCACAATCTTAAGCACCTCGCTGTCACTGACCTTCTGCCCCCATTCCAGACCCAAACTGTGGCTCAGTGCCCCCCCCCCCACCAAGCTTCCTTTTCCAGATCAAACATCACACATTTTTGTTTTCTTGATAACAGACACAGCATCAAACCCAAATGCTATGGGGATTGATAGCACTCTTTGATCTCACTACACTCACAAGTGGATTTCATGCACAAAACCTCAAGCAAGTACAAAAGCTAACACGTTGTTACGCAGAATAAAAGAGAACCCAGGACCAGCATTCCTCAAAAATTTGTAAACATCCAAGTTCCTTGCTACCCAAAAGGATCGGGCAACTAGAATGCCCATCTTCACAAGGAGGTCTTAAGCTCTGAACCCTAAAAGTAGAAGAAGGATGACTGAAAAAGTCTAGCTTTTATCCTCTTCTTCTGCTTCTTCTTATTTTTCCTTTTTCAGATCAGATCGGGAATTCCTCTTTGCAAGAGTCGCAAATCCAAACATAATCAACGATGTCCAGACTTGCAAAACAGGAGAAAAACACACGAAAGAAAAAGAAGGAAGGGGGTGGAGAGTGTGCGTGTTTGTTTGTGCGTACCAAGTTGTCATACTCCTGGGGGTCTAAATCCATCCCTCTCCGTTTCTTGCGCCTGCGTTTGTTGCGCGTGCCACCCTCAATCGTGCCTGACTCCTTCGCAATTGTGGCACCGCCACCGATCCCACAAACAAATCCCCACACTCGCTACACCCTCCTCCAACAAAAAGTGTTCCAAACCCTAACCCTAATTCCAGAGCTTCTTCTTCTTCCTCCAACAGAGATCCGTTTTACACCCCCGCTGATTGTCGTGTGTCTACTCGAATTCTTTCCAACACTATTGCAGGAAGTAGAGAAGCCGATCCCTGCTTGCTGTTGGGAACTTCAACCTGTCAGCGGCTTTTAATCCATCACGATGCTAAGTATCAGCGAACTCTTCTGCTGCTGCGTCTTGAGACAATTCCTCTTGTTTGTTGAGGTTTTTTGGTCAGAGATGTTTGTTTTCTTTCTTGATTTTCTTCTGTCAGTATCTGTCAAATTTCTATTTCTTTGTGTGTGTGTGTGTGTGTGTATCTGTCTGTCTGTCTCATATAAAAAAGCTGAACAAATATTCATACAATTTTCCAACAAGTTGTATTGTGCAATCTCGGTTGATACTCAATACACATTTTTGCTGTGGAATTCTCCCCCACTAAATTGGGTGTCTTTCATAATTTTTGAAAAGGTGCCAATTGAGAAACCATCCTCATGATGATGATGATGATGATGAGGACCAAACAATACCCTCTTCCGTTCTTCTTCTTCAATAATTTTTTTGGACTCTAGAGTCTTCAGTTTAGTGTGTTTGCAGAGAGAATGAGTGGCAATTGATTTTCTGGTCTACTAGGTGATGATTACATTTTTCTTCTGATATGCCATAAAGAAAATACTTCTATTGTTGCAATATGGGTTTTAATTAGAACTCACAAATGTGAATCAAATGCTAAACAAGCTGGAGAAGAAAGAAAAAAAATGCACAACCCAACAGCCAAAAATTGGAGCAATGACAATATTTCTCCATTCCCATTTATGGGATACCATTACCAACTCTTTTATAACTGTCATAATAAGAGCATCAAGGAGTTAACCTGCTCTCTCTCACCACACACTAGATGCACAGCTTGAGGCAAGTTTTTGTAAAGAGATCAATTGAAACTTTTTCCATGCAGTGCTCATCCCTTGGATTCCTCTAGACTTGACCATGAGTGTAGCATTCATGGCAAGGCACCATCTAGTGATGGCTTCAAATCACTAGTGGACAAATCTAAACATGCAAGAGTTGAGAATGGAAGACTTCGACCATGGAAGCATACTTTGCGACTGACAAATAAACAAGCCACTCATCATTGCATAATAGCTCTTCTCCTTTTGGCAGGTTCAAACTATTGTTGGTCTGGTATTGACTTTTGAACATACTATCCTGGTCGTGGTATTTGTGTACCTACTTTCAAACTTTTCATACCAGACTGGTTCTGTTATTGGATCCAAGACCTGATTTTTTCAGCTAGTAACTTGAGGCAGAATTTGATCAAACAAAAGTAGGCTAGAAAAGGAAACTATATGTCTAGCTGTCACCCACAAATTAGTCCCCAATTCAAGCCAAAATTGTATACCTACCAAATCTTACACAGATGCCAGAGTGAACCAGGCAGCAACCAGCACATCACATCCATTGCAAGCTTCTTATGACTCAGCTGTGAAGGAACCTCATTGGTGTTGGATGTCGGTTTTCACCTTGGTAATCTACCCTGTAACATATAGGTCCTGTAAGTAGGTAGGAGAGAAGATTGGTGGCTGCCTAGGTAAGTAGATGTAAATGCATATAGATGTGCACAGAACCTGTCCACTCCATCCCTCAAGGTGGGCTGGTGGCTGTTGGTTTGTTCTGCCCCTAAAAATGGGGCATATTCCTGCCCACAGAACCATGGCCACTTAAACCCTAAACAGATATCCTTCACCCAGAACAAAAAGCCCTTAACCACAGTAATATCATCCCCACCATCACACCACAGACCACAGCTTCACATTGGCAATGAACATTGATGTTGCACTATTGGGAACTCTAGATCCTGGAGGCTAATAAATCTTCTCCCTTGGAAATCTCACTTGACTCGTCCAACTTGATTCTTCAAGCAGAACTGGTAGAAACAATTGACTGAAGAAAAAGCCAATCTCTGCAATAAAGGATGTGGAATTGCTGTGCCAATTGCCTGAGGGATTCAAATACTAACAGTGTATCAATGCATGAACAAGCCAAAAAATGTTGCCTGCTACCAGGTTTGTACCTTTGAGCTTTCAGGGTACTTCTATTTGACAGTATGATCTTAATGGAAAGTGACAGTATTTTAAATTTGTACAGTTTCTTCTACCTCTTGCTGCTGAGAATAAACTGCTCTCCTCCCCTAAACTGCCTACTTTGGATTGCAATTTTTGATTTATGATAAATACTGATCAAAGATTCACATGAATGAGCTAAGAACATAACAAGGAACTGCTATCAGATTCCAGGTTGTGACCCAAATTTGTTGGTCTGTTTGATGCTGAAGAACTGTTTTAGTTGGAGAAAAAGAACCTTGTTGTCAACAGCCTTAAGTTTTTTGAGATGGCCATCACTTGATCAGCCTACTTTGGAACCATTGTGTTGCTCTGTAATAACAGTTCTCTCCTTCATGTGCTTCTCCTTGAACTTGATGGCAGTGTACCAAACACCACCTGCTGTGTTGAAAGTTACACCTAAAAGAATAAACACTGTTGCTTTCACCCCTCCAAAAACAAAGAATCCCATTACCTGCACACCATTGGCAAGAGAGGAGATGAGGAACAAGCACTTGGATGAATATAGCATTTCAGCTGATAGGGGTCAATATCCTTAACCTGCTTCACAAATGTCCACTGCTGACAAGATGTTCCAAAGCATACTACAGAAAAGAGACAGAAATTTTTCAAAGGCAACTTCATCAGAAATTGTACCGTGCCAAGAACACTACGGAGTGTGCCCACAATAGTGGTAGTCAGAGCTGAATTGCAAAGGGTGCAGAGAAACAAGCAGTAGTTTAACAGTGACCCCATGAGCAGGGATGCAGCAAGAAGAGGCAGAAACATGAGAGATGCTCTGGATTCCACTATAATTTTCTCTGCAGCATCCCACACCTCTCCTGTTGCAAAAATTACCCCTATCAGCACTGGCAAGGACAGTATGCCATTGTAAAGCAGAAGCTCCATTGAGTTAAACCCTGCATACAATTGAGTACTCACAAGATCAAAAATGGTGAGAGCAGAGTGACCACTACTATCATGAACATCCAATAGATCCATTGTGATAGGGGTGTCAAGCATTTCTACATCCATCATGGGGACCAGGTAAGGAATTATCACTCAATGACATGTGGTTGCTATCAACAGCAATTCACATAACTCACCCTTCTCACTCCCTGATCTTTCAACCAGCAAAAGGTAGGTGCTTTGCAAAGCACAGCTGATGAATGCAGCAGAGTAGCCACTCCATTCAAAGCTCAAGTCTCCAATCCCCGCCATAATACAACCTGTTGAATCACATCAGCATGCTTCAGCTCCAAGTAATGAGAGCACACAGGCTTTTCACATAAAACCAAAGGATAGGGCACAGCACAATTCACGAAAAAGAAAAGAGAGCCAACCTGACACAACAGTCAACACAGAGAGAGTAACCTCTTTGGACGGTGGTGCACCACCCAAGATAAATTTTGCTATCAATACCATCACCGGGGTCAACCGCTTGAGAACATGATATACAGGAATACTTAAGGACTTCACTGCTGCCAAAGCAAATGCAACATTTGTGTTGTAGAAAAACACCACAGGGCAAAGTGCCTTGGCAGCTCTGAGTTGCAACGGTTGCACAGTTGCCAAGCCCCAAGCCTTCATTGCATAGACGACCAAAATTGATGCTACCATTTGTAATGTAAGGAAAGAATTTGGATAGGGCCATTGCATGAGAACTGCCTGTCACACATTTTACACACAAGAAGAAGATCCCTTGTCTCAGAGGTCATGGGCAAAGACAAAGAAGATCACCATATACAAAATTCACAAACAAGCTCAGACACCAAAAGGAGAGAAGAAAAGCAGCACACACACCTTGTTGACAAAGCCCATAAGAAGCCCAACAAAACCATAAGCAGAAGCAGAAGCAGCACTCATGAGATGCTGGGAGTAGAGTGATCTCAGATGGTCAGTTTGTTCTTCATTCATTTGATGCTGCTGCTGCTGTTGCTG
>Ga0116230_10008531_pt1 | contig 10102 bp, 8 predicted proteins | sample S1TSphfallax_3_FD_88678 | JGI IMG/M metagenome (GOLD analysis project Ga0116230, IMG submission 88678) | Host-associated microbial communities from peat moss isolated from Minnesota, USA - S1T2_Fd - Sphagnum fallax MG | ecosystem: Host-associated > Plants > Peat moss > Unclassified | place: USA...
CGGAAGCGGTCTGCAGCCCAGAATGTCCCATTGGGATAGACGGCTCCATGTCAGCGAAGCCACAGACCGCGAAACTCACTTAACTGTCACGTCGACCGCCACCGCCGAGCCGCCGGTCCCGGTGGTGATCGTGGTTGCCAGCAGCGAACCGACCGCCGTCCCGCTCGCCACCGTCGCCGAGAACTGCTGCGTCTTGCTCGCTCCCGCATCGAGCGAGATGCCCCAATACAACTCCTCCCCCGCCGTGCACGGCCACGAGGGTCCCGTGCACCCCGCGCCACCCGCCTGCGCCTGCGTTACCGTCACGCCATTCGGCACGCTCGCATACGCGTCAAACCCCGTGTAGCTCGTCGTCGGATTCGACAACGTGATCTGGTACGTCACCGTCTCTCCCGCAACCACCGGATCCGGCGTCGCACTCACCCCAATGTCCACCGGGTCCGTGTTCGCGACGAAGGCTTCGGTTCCGGCCGTCGCGCCGACGAGACCGCTGGCCGACGGCTGCAACTGGGCGGTCAGCGATAAAATCGTGCCCGCGCTCAGTCCGGCGGGCACGGTGAGATCCACTGTCTGCGATCCGCTCGCCCCGGACGCGAGCGTCAATGGCCCCCAAGTCACGCTGCCACTGCCGACGCTGCCGCCCGAGGTCAGCGCAACCACCTTCAGGGAACTTGGGAACGTGAAGCTCAAGCTCCCCGTGATCGTCGAAATGCCGGTGTTGCTGTACTCGAGGGTGCAACTCAACTCCCCCGGAGAATTGACGGAGGCCGCGGGGCATGCAACGCCTACATTGAGTCCGCCCACTGATCGGACCAAGGACTGCTCCTTGGTGACCGCCACGGTAGAGATGCCCGTGACGACGGTGGTGGAGATTGCGGTGCCATCTTTGGGGGCTGCCTTCTCGAGTTGGGCCGAGAACTGCTGCGTCTTGCTCGCCCCCGCATCTAGCGAGATGCCCCAATACAAGTCATCCCCCGCCGTGCACGGCCACGAGGGTCCCGTGCACCCCGCGCCGCCGGCCTGCGCCTGGGTCACCGTCGTGCCGTTCGGCACGCTCGCTTGGAGGGTAAACCCACTGTAAGCGTTACCGGTGTTCGTTGCAGTAATCTGATAGGTGACCGTGCCGCCGCCCGCCACCGGGCTGGCGCTTTGGCTGACCGCGAGTTCGACGTGTGCTGTGGGGGACGATGCCCGCGCGATCGGCATCGAGGCTGCACCGAACGCCAGGAGCGCGCACAGTGTGAGGCATCGGGTAACAAGGTATCTGGCTATCATGTCGGCACATCCCTGATTTTTTGGCACGATGAATTAAGCGCATCTCCCGCGTTGAGAGTCATCTCCAAACCCTCACCATTGCATCACCAATGCGCTAAATTCTCGTGAAATTCCGAAGACAGGACTGTCACAAAAGTGAAAAGCGAAAAACCATCGTCCCTTTTTCGCTACCGATTTGGCAGCGCCGAATTCGACGAGTCGCGCTTTGAATTGACGGTGGGTGGCGTGGCGGCGGACGTGCAGCGCAAGCCGCTGGAGTTGCTTGCAATGCTGCTGCAACATATCGATGAGGTGGTCACCCGCGACGAACTGCTCGAGTCCGTGTGGGAAGGTCGCCCGACGGTGGAGCACGTCGTCGCCAATGCGATGGCCAAATTGCGCACGGCGCTCGGCGAGGACAATGCCGCGTGGATCGTCACCCAACCGCGGGTGGGCTATCGGTTAAAGGGTCCGGTGGAGCGCGTCGCGGTGGGCCGCCATTTCGCGAGTGCGCTCGACTTGCGCGCCGGGCTTGCCGTGCCCGCCGCGAACATTTCACCCTGGTCTCACCCATCAGCCAGTCGGAGCAGAGCGAAGTTTGGCTGGCCCGGCATCGGAAGACCGGCGAACTGCGCGTGTACAAATTCAGTCCCGGCGGCCAGCAACTCGCGACCCTCAAGCGCGAGGCGACGCTGTTCCGGGTGTTGCGCAATGGTCTTGGCGAGCGCGCCGATTTCGTGCGCATCATCGATTGGAATTTCGAGGCAGCACCGTTTTTTTTGGAATGCGCCTATGTGGGCCCCAATCTGGCCACGTGGGCGCACACCGAAGGTCGGCTCGCGCCCTTGTCCCCCGCTGAGCGGCTGACGTTGTTCCTGCAGATCGCCGATGCCATCGCCGCAGCGCACAGCATCGGCGTGCTGCACAAGGACTTGAAACCGGCCAATGTCATGGTGGAACCGGCGCCCGGCGGCTGGCAGATGCGCATCGGTGATTTCGGCAGCGGCCGACTCATCGAACTGGATCGGCTCGAAGCGCTCGGCATCACGCGGCTGGGGATGACCGTGACGCACGCAGTCGGCACCGACTCGGCGTCGGTCACACCGCTGTATGTGGCGCCCGAATTGCTCTCGGGGCAGGAGCCGACGGCGCAAAGCGATGTGTACGCCCTCGGGCTGATCCTCTACCAAATGCTGCATGGCGATTTACGCAAGCCCCTGGTGTCCGGTTGGGAGCGCGATATCGAAGACGAACTCCTTCGCGAGGACATTGCGAAAGCCACCGACGGCGACCCAACACAGCGACTGGCCACGGTAGCGGCACTCACGGAACGGCTGCGGACACTCGAGCAGCGGCGCGCAGAACGTCAGCAAAAGGCCGAGCTCGCGGCTGCGGCGGCGGAACTTCGCGCCGCCGTGCAAAGCAGCCGTGCCCGGCGCCCGTGGATCATCGCCGCATTGGCGACTCTCGCGATCGGTCTTACGGTCGCTTCCTGGCTGTACGTACGCGAATTGCGCACCTATCGCCAATTGCTCGCCTCCGAGCGCGAAGCCCGCGAACAAAGCCGGCGTGCCGTGGAAGTCACGCGATTTCTCAACGACTACGTGCTGAGTTCCGGAGATCCGTTCTTGGGCGAGGCGCATCAGCAGCGCACCATCAAGGAAGCGCTGGACGATGCCGCCTCCAGTCTGCAGGGGCGATTCCCCAACGACCCGATGACCGAGGCATCCATCCGAATGGCATTGGGGTCCGTTTACATCCGCATCATCGAAAGCGCCGAGGCGGAAACCCAGTGGCGGCGCGTCGTCGAACTGCTGGCCCTCGAAGTCGGGCCCGCCGATGCGCGGCTGATCGAAAGCCGTTATTGGCTCGCCGAGGCGCTCACGCTGCAATCGAAGTTTGCGGAGGCCAAGAGCGTGTTGACCCTTGCCGACAGTGGACGGGCGGTCCTCGGTGCCGATGACCCGACCTTGCAGGTCGTGGCCCAACGCAGCTGGGGTATTTATTTTATGGACCAGCAGCAATGCGACCAGGCCATACCCCATCTCGAAGCCGCGACGCGGCTATTGCGCTCGAATCGCCCCCTCGACCAGCCCTTCCTCGATCTCATGCAGATCACCTTGGGTCAGTGCTATACGGGCGAGAGCCGCTTCAAGGATTCGGAGCGAATAGCCGCGGAGCTCCTTGATGATCTTGCGCACCGGGTCAAGCCCAGCAAATTGACCATCGCACTCGCGCAGTACGTGCACGGCGAATCGCTCATGTATCAGGAACGGTACAAGGATGCGGAACCAGAAATCGAAGAGGCATACCGCGTAACGCTCAACAAATTGGGGCTGGACAATATGCGCACCCTCATGATCCTCAATGTGCGCTGCACTTTCTATTCGATGACGGCGCGGCGCGAGGACAGCCTCGCCTGTCTGCAACAATCGTACGCGGCCACGCGCCAACACTACGGCAGCAATAACATAGTCACCTGGGCCGCCCTCGCCAACTTGGGCGTCGCGCAGGCTGATCTCGGCAGAGAACGAGAGGCCGTGCGTTCGCTCGCCGACGGGCATGCGGGGTTGATACGTACCCTCGGGCCGAACAAGTCATTTACTTCGTACGCGGCCTATCACCTCGCCCGCTGCCTGCAACGGCTCGGCGAAGTCGACCGAGCGTCAAAGCTCGCACAGGCCCTGGATGCTAAAACTCTCGAGGAAACCGAACCCGGCGCGCCGTGGGATGCGCGACTTGCGCTGCTTCGCGGCGAAATCTTGCTGCGCCAACACCACCCGACGGACGCGGTGCCGCTGCTGCGTGCAGCGGCCCGGGTCACCGCCGACAAAGACCCGGGCGGGGTAGTGGCGCATGAAGCCCAGGCGGCGTTGAACACGGCGCGGACGCTCTGACGTATATGGCCTGGACGTTATCTTGCCCTTGAACTTTTGAAAGATGCGTTACGCTCGGTCGCGCTCGAATCCTAGTCCTTCACCGCGTCGACGGGCGACAGTCGCGAGCTCATGGCCTCACAGGTGTTCTTGCATAACACCAGAAATATGCCGAACAACAGCTTGGAGTCGGCAACGACGGTCAGCAGCATGTCGCCACCTGTGCCGGGTATGGCCATCATGATGCACTTGCCTTGGGTGCCCTCGATGATGAGGTTGCGGTAGCTGCCGAGTTCCGTTTCCTCGACCACCGCCGCGCCCAGTGCCTGCATCGAGCTGACCATCGCCGCCAATCGGCGATGCGACTCGGCGCTGCGGCGCGTCGAGGCCACTTCGAACCCATCCGATGTGCATACCTGCGCCGCCAGGATGCCCGCATTGGCCGCGAGCATCTCGAGTTCGTCGCTCAACATCTGCCCGTAGTCCTGGCGCAGCTGCGCGGCATTCTTGCTTATCATGAAGGTACTCAAACGGACTCGGCGTCCGAGACTTCCAGCATATTGAACAGCACATCGAGGACCATGAGTACGTCCTCCGATTTTCTCACATCCACGGCGAACACCGGCAGCATCAAATCGCGCTCCGCCAGATACTGGTAATAATCATCGATCGACGGCCGCTGATGTGACTCGGTGCGACCGACGGCGATGACCACGCCGCCGATGTCGACGAATTGCCTGAAACTATCCAGATAAACCGCCAGATCCTCGAACGGATCGGGACGGCTGTTGTCGACCAGAATGATGACGCCAATGGCGCCCTTGGCGACGATTTTCCAGAGGAAGGAAAAGCGTTGTTGTCCGGGGGTGCCGTACAACCGGAGCACATGCCCGCCGTCCAAGCTCACCTCGCCGTAGTCGAACCCGACGGTGGTGGTCGCTTTGTTGAACAGCGCTCGGTCCGTATTCGCCGCTTCGGTCTTCACCATTTTGATACCGCTGACCGCCGCGATCGCGGTGGTCTTGCCGGCACCCATGGTCCCCGTGAAGAGGATCTTGTGTTCTTGAGGTGCTTCAGGCGGTGCTTCAGGCATCATTGCTGGCGATCCCCAGGGCTCTGCGAAAAACTTGAAATAGTGCGTGGCGCGGCCCGGCGGACGGCTTCTTCGGTTTGCTGGCCGCCGCGGCGGCGTCGCTGATCTTGAGGTACCCGCATAGGCTCGCGGCGTTGACGAACGCGAGCACCATTGAGGAATCCAGCTGGGTCGCCGCGCTGATCGCCTGAATTCCGGACCGCGGTCGGGATAGTGCCGCGGCGATCCGCCGATGGTCGGCCGAGTGATGCAGCATCTGGAATTCAGGGAATTGCTTGAGGCGGAACGTGCTGTCCGCCTTGATCCATGGCAATAGACCAATGCGGCCGGAGCGCAGACCGACCAGCCATTGCAGCATGCGAATGGGCTTGCGCTGATCCGCCTGCGGCACCTGGCCCACGGTGATCGGCACCAATTCGAGCTCGGCATGGGGGTCGAACTGCACCAGATGCAGCAGTGAGTCTTCGAAAATAAACGATTTCTCGTGCGGCGCGACATACACGGGCCGGTCCGATAATCCGTTGATGCGCCAGGCCAGATTGTCGCCGGATTCGACGTCGCGGAGTAATTTGGCCAGCTCCACCAGTTTGTTGCCCGCGGGGGCGCTGGGTATTTCCGCGGCCGACGTCGAGTTGCCGCTGGGTATCCGCATTTCCACTCGTTTCAGCAACTCGAGCAAGTTTGCCAGGCGGATGGGCCATGCCAGCTTCTCGCATTCGAAGGCCACCGAATCCGCTTCGCCAACCACCGCGGCAATGACTTGATCAGTCTTCCTATCAGGATCGGCAACGAATTGCTGCGCGACCTCGCTATCCGGAGAGACCAGAACGAGGTTCGCCGTATGGGGTTCGCCCATGCACCAGCGCGCCTCCACGTCGCGGTTCGAGACGATGGCGATCATCACCGCTTTGAATCGTTTCACATCCGCTGCGGACAAACCCACATGGCTGATATGCAACTCCCTCACGGCGACGGCCCGGCCGGCGTCTGGTACCGGGCCGCGAGCGGCCGGCTCACCCTGCGCGCTGCCAATGAGTCCACACTCAAGCGACCGCTTCGATGGTCTGCATCGCCGCACGGGATTCGGTCATGGCAAGGCCAATGCTCACCGATTTTCGATAGACGAAGCACGAGGCGTGATTCTGGTTCTTCCTCGACCGGAGAAACACGTGGACGAGATGATCGCTCGTGACCAGGATCTCCTGGAAGTAATGCCGGCGCTCACCCGCCATGCCGCGCGCCTGATCGAACGCCCTTTCGATCCCGGCGACATTCGGACCTTGAAACATGTCGGCGCTGGCTACGGCGAGGAAGTCCAGCAGCTCCTGAGGATACGCATCGAGCGTTTTCATGCCGATGATCACGCCCGCGACGAGATCAACATAGCCCGCGGCCACGCACTGCGAATTCGATGAAATTGCCGATTGCAAAGCTGCGTCGACCGTCATGGCGTTTTGCCCCGAGTCTGTTCCTTAGGGCCGCAAGGGTAACGAAGTGCGGGCCTGCTCTGTGCGATCAATATCGCAAATGAAAGCATCGCGAGTAATCGCGGTCACTATTTCGGTCATGACGCAGCGCAATTCTGTAAGGGTTTTCCTTAACGTAATCATTGCGCTGATTTTCCGCGGATTTATTTCGCGTGGTCGCTGTGTCTAAAGACCACTGCGTGGTGCCTGGAAGTCTCCGTTATTGCTACCGCCCTCACATAGCAACCGAGACTTCTGGGATATGTTACTTGCCGGCCACGAGCCGGAAATCTTCGTTCTGCTCGCACACCGATACAAATTGAAACACCACCTTATTAGGAGAAGTTGATGGCGAACGTAAACGAAGTTCTGAAGGATTTGCTGCGGACTGATGGCGCGCTCTGCGGGGCCTTGGTCGATTCCAACAGCGGTATGATGCTCGGCAGCGCCGGCACCGGCTTGGATCTCGAAGCCGCCGCGGCGGGCAACACCGAGGTCGTCCGCGCGAAGATGAAAACCATGAAGATGCTCGGTCTCAACGAAGCGATCGAGGATATCTTGATCACGCTCGGGACCCAGTATCACATCATACGGCCCGTGAGGGCGAAGGTCGGTCTCTTCATCTACCTCGTGCTCGACAAGGCCAAAGCCAATCTCGCCATGGCGCGTCGCGCCTGCGTCGAAAGCGAAAACCAATTGATTATGAATTGACGCTCACTCCGCAAACGGATCCAACGACGCACACCGGCTGACGAACTCGACCACCGGTCCGGCGCATTGCGCAGCCCGGGACTGCAGCAGTAGATGGGGGCCGTCGATTTCCGTCAACTGCGCGGTGCGCGCGTTCGTCTGAATCCAGCGGGCGGCGCGCCGGGATATCAGGCGATCGGTGCGCCCATGCAGAATCAGCATCGGCAGCGCGATGCGCCGCACCGCGCTGGTGGCATCACACGAGAGCAACTCGGCCACGCGCCGTCGGAGCACAGAATCGGCCACGAGGGCCATCGCGCGTTCTGAATTGGCGGGTGCGCGCGTCCGTCTGAGCGAACCCCAGAGCAGCGGCGCGCGCAGCCATCGGGGCAGCAGTTTGATGGGCAGGAACTGCACCAGCGGCCGGGCCCATGTCAACCACGGAAAGGGATTGCGTGCGAAGCTTGCGCACAGGATGACGCCCACCAAGCCGCGCGGCGGATTCGCCGCGATCCGGATCGCGATCGGCCCGGAAAATGATTCACCTAGCAGCACGAAGCGACGATCCGTGGGCAGCAGCGAGCGCACCACCCGCACCAGCTCGTCATACCCCTGCGGCAGTTGCGTGGCATAGGACACGATCGTGGTGTCGAGCCGCGGTAACAGCGTATTGGCAAAATCGACTAGTCGTTTGCCCGTGCCGTCGAGTCCCGGCAGCATGACCAACATCGGGCGCTGCATTTCAATTGACGGCATCCGGTGGATCCAATGGGGTGCGCGTCCAATTGCCGTCACTCTGCCGGACAAGTTCGTAAGACGGCCAGTAATGTTTGTCGAGTTTCAAGGTGATGACGTCCGTCTGACCATTCCAGCTGATCGTCTGCAACCGCACCGACGCGCGGTCCGGCTTGCCCCGTACGACCTTGATGAACGCATCCAGATCCGGCGTCGGCTGACCGTCGACCTGCACGATGCGCCGGCCGGCATACAGCCCGTAGTGCGTGGCGGGAGAACCATAGAAGAAGAACGAGACGAACACGCCGTAGGGCGCGATGCCGCGCTGCGCGGCCATCGCCCGGTGCGGCGCTTGCAGCGTGGCGCCGGCCCAGATGACCAGCCGGTCGATGTCGCGGCCGTTGAGTGCCACCGTCTTCATGGTGAAGGTTTTCTCGGCACCGTCGCGCCACACCGTGACCGACACCGAAGGCTTTTGCACCGCGCGCTCGACCTCACGAAAACGGTTGACCACGTTGCCGTCGATGGCGAGGAGCAGGTCGCCCGGCTGCACCAACGTGGCGGCGGCGGAACCGGCCACCAATCGATCCACGGAGAGCACCTGTCGGCGCTGCTCGTCGTGTTTTTCGAAGCGTCGCACCCAATCGTCGGGCAGTCCGAGGCGGCGCGCATCAGCCAGCGACTCCACGTCGAACTCCGCCTCGAAGGAGTAAAGTGGCTTGCCGTTCTCCACCACTGCGATCATTTCCTGCACCAGTTCGGCCGGAATGCCCCGGTTCATTTGTTCCAGGTCGCGCTGCGACTCGAACGCGAAGCTCGACCACAGCGCCACCACGTCACCCTTGTCGTCGGCAAGCACGCCGTCGACATCAGCCGGCGGATTTACCAGGCTCACGACTTCCAGATTGCTGTCGCGAAAACGCAGCGTGCGTGACAGCGGAAACATCACCGGATCGACACCCGCCACCTCGGTCTTCTGCGACACGATGCGCGAGTCGGCGCGCTCGCCGACCACCCAGACGTCCGCACCCGGCTTCAACTGGGTGTCGAGCAGCGTCGCCGCATGCACCGGCGTGTCGCCGATCGATTTCGGATCGTAGGAGACCATCGCCAGATTGTGCAACGGATGGATGTATTCCACCTTCCCGGGCACCTCCACCGTACCATTGAAAGTCACCCGCACGTCGCCCATCGCCAGCGGCACGGTATTACGATCGATCACCACCAGACCGCGCGCCGCATCGACGATCAGGCCGGTGCCGTGATAATTCTTCTCCGTGACGCCGGATGCGGAGTACGGCATGTCGAAGGTCACCTGTACCAACGACGGGGCCAGCCGATCGATGCGCGGATCTCCTGTCTTCGAGAATTGCGTCGAGGCGGGGGCCACCGCGTGCGGCAGCGGTCCGGCGCTCAAGTTCACGCACGGCCATATGCCGAGCGTGTCGTCGCGTTTGCACTTGCGCGCCGGAAACCATTTGCGATCCATGCGGATGACTTTCAACTGCTGCGCGTGCGGATCCTCGAGCGTCACATAGCGCACCGGCGCCCGTGCACCGTCCGCAAGTCCGGCGAGTGCCGTTTCGAAGTCGGCCAGTTTCAGGATTTTGTGGCCGTCGAACGAACTGATGAGCGCGCCGTGCGGGATGCCGGCGCTGCCGAACACATAGCCGGGATTGGCGACGTACACGCCCTCGATCGGCAGGTTGTAATGCCGCGCCTGTTCATAAGACAACGTATGCACCACCGCCTCACCGAACTCGAGGTACTCGTCCGGCGTGATCGAATTCAAGTCTTGCACCTCGATTGAGTGCTTGAGCGTCGCGGCGCCGCGCTGCACCTCGATGTTCACGGCTTTGCCGACGGCATCGTCGAGCAGGTCTTCCAAGGTGAAGAACTCGGGCACCGGTTTGCCGTCGATCGCCACCAGAATGTCCCCCGGGGCGAGCACACCGTCCGACACGGAACCGGGCAGCACGTCGTCCACC
>Ga0116230_10008532_pt1 | contig 10102 bp, 7 predicted proteins | sample S1TSphfallax_3_FD_88678 | JGI IMG/M metagenome (GOLD analysis project Ga0116230, IMG submission 88678) | Host-associated microbial communities from peat moss isolated from Minnesota, USA - S1T2_Fd - Sphagnum fallax MG | ecosystem: Host-associated > Plants > Peat moss > Unclassified | place: USA...
ACGCGATCCCGCCGTATCGCCGTACGATCGGTGTCCGACAATGCCGCGCAGTCCCGTCCGTCGATCAGCACCTCGCCGCCATCGGGTTTTTCCAGCAGCCCCGCCAGATGCAGCAGCGTCGATTTGCCGGTGCCCGAAGGCGCCACCAGCGCTACGATCTCGCCTGCGCGCAAATCCAGATCCACGCCGCGCAACACAGGCAGGTCGCCGAATTCGCCGCGAAACGTGCGCTGCACGTTCCGCAGGCTCAGCGGATTACTCATGCCGCAGCGCCTCCACCGGATCGGTGCGTGCGGCACGCCAGCTTGGATAAAGGGTAGCGATCAACGACAGGAACAACGCCATCGCCACCACCTGCATCACGGTCGCCGGCTCCATTTTCGCCGGCAAATGCGTCAGGTAATAAACCTCCGGGTCGAACAGCGTGGTGCCCGTGGCACTTTGCAGCCACACGCGCAGCCGTTCGATATTCAGGCAGAACACCACGCCGATCAGCGTGCCGACCACGGTGCCGGTCACGCCCACCGAAGCACCGCACATCAGGAAAATCCGCATGATGGCGCCGCGGCTCGCGCCCAGCGTGCGCAGCACAGCAATATCGCCGGTCTTGTCCTTCACCAGCATGATCATGGACGAAACCACGTTGAACGCGGCCACGATGATGATCAGCGTCAGGATCAGAAACATCACGTTCTGCTCCACCGTCACCGCGGCGAAGAAACTGTCATTGCTCTGCGTCCAGTCGATCACCCGGATCGGTTCGCCGGCCAGCGTGCGCGTAATGGCGCGGTTCACGGTGGAAACGTGTTCGGGGTCCCGCACCATCACTTCGATTTGCGTCGCGGCACCAGGTTTCTGAAAGAAGATTTGCGCCGCTTCAATGGGAAGAAAAGTGAAGGTGCTGTCGTATTCGTTCATGCCGGCCTGAAAGATGGCCACAATACGATAGGCCCGCACCCGCGGAACGGTGCCGAAGGCGGTAATGGCGCCATCGGGCGAAAGCAGGGTGATCTTGTTGCCCACTTCCAGGCCGAATCGCTCGGCCAGTGTCAGGCCAATGGCGATCGCGTCATTGCCGTGGAAATTATCCAGCGATCCGGCGCGGATCGTGTTGGCGATGGAAGGGAGATGGCGCAGATCATCCTGCGAAATCCCACGCACCACGCCACCGGAATTCTCGCCGTTTCCGCTCAGCAGCACCTGGCCTTCCACGATGGGCTGGGCAGAGAGCACGCCGGGAATGGCATCGATCTCGGTCGCCAGTTTTTCGTAATCATGCAGACCCGCGCTGCTGGTGGCATAGACGCCAAGATGGCCGTTCAGGCCCAGGATGCGGGAGAGCAGATCATCCTTGAAGCCGCTCATCACCGCCATGACGATAATCAGTGTCGCCACGCCCAGGGCGATGCCGATCAGCGAGAATATCGCAATGATGGAGACGAATCGTTCGCCTTTGCGTGCCCGCAGATACCGCCCCGCAATGGCCCGCTCAAATGGCCCAAACATCCCCAACGACCCGACACTCCAAACAAAAGACCGGCTGCGGCTGGTAAAGACAGGAAGGTCTTCTTTTTTGAAAAAAAGAAGCAAAAAACTTTTGGCCTATAGCACCCGGGATAACGCGGATTCCACCGACACTTCCTCGCGGGTGCCGGTGGCGCGGTTTTTCAGTTCAACCGTGCCCGCCGCCACGCCGCGCGGGCCCACGATGATCTGCCACGGATGCCCCATCAAATCCGCGTCCGCGAACTTGCCCCCCGCCCGCTCGTCGCGATCATCCAGCAAGGCCGCACCGCCGAACTTGGCGTAAATATCCTCACACACACGGTCACATCCCGCATCGCCCACCCGCAAATTCAGGATCGCGGCGCGGAACGGCGCCACCGCCGCCGGCCAGATGATGCCAGCCTCGTCGTGGGAGGCCTCGATGATGGAGCCCACAAGACGCGATACCCCGATGCCGTAGCTGCCCATCTCCGGCGTAATCGTCTTGCCGTCCGGCCCGGCCACACGAAAATTCATCTTATCGCTGTATTTCGTGCCAAAATAGAAGATCTGGCCAACCTCTATACCGCGCCCTGAACGCCGGTTCGCCGCAGGCACCGCCTCCCAGCGCGCCTCATCGTGCTTTTCCTCGGTCGCCGCGTAATAGGAATTGATCAGGCCATGGAAGGCCGCCAAATCCTCGTGATTCTCATAGGAAAAGTCGGATTTCAGATAGTCCAACTCCTCCAGCGTGGAATCGTAGAAAACCTGGCTCTCGCCGGTCGGGGCCAGCACAATGAATTCATGGCTCAGTTCGCCGCCAATGGGGCCGGTATCGGCCAGCATCGGGATGGCACGCACGCCCATGCGCTGGAAGGTGCGCATATAGCTCAGCATCATGCGGCGATAACTCGCCAGCGCGCTCTCATAGTCCCGGTCGAAGCTGTAACCATCCTTCATGAAGAACTCGCGGCCGCGCATCACCCCGAAGCGGGGGCGCACCTCATCGCGGAACTTCCACTGGATCTGGTACAGCATCTGCGGCAATTCGCGGTACGATTTGATCGATTGGCGCGCCAGATCGGTGATCAGCTCCTCATTGGTCGGCGCGTACAGCAAGTCACGCTCATGGCGGTCGCGAATGCGCAGCATTTCGGGGCCGTAGGCGTCGTAGCGGCCGCTCTCGCGCCACAAATCGGCGCTCTGCAAAGTCGGCATCAGCATTTCCTGCGCGCCGGCTGCCGCCTGCTCCTCACGCACCAGCGTGGCAATGTTGTCCAAAACGCGCAGGCCCGCCGGCAGCCAGGCGTAAATGCCGGAAGCGACCTGCCGCACAAGCCCGGCGCGCAGCATGAGCCGATGCGAGGCGATCTGCGCCTCGGCGGGTGTTTCCTTCAGGGTGGGAATGAAACTGCGGGAGAGGCGCATAAAGGTGAACGTCCTGGGCAAGCGAGGGGGCGAAGCGGGCCGCAACCTAGCTTGCGCGCGCGGAGGAAGCCAGCGCGGCCAAAGCGGCGGCGCCTAGCCGGCCCCGTTGGGCCAGGCGGCAACCCACAAAGTGCCGCCGCGCAGCCCGGCAATAGAAAAAGCGACAGATGGCCTCATTTTGCGGCAATTTGAAGCAGAATCAGGTTGACGACGCAACATTGCTGCGTCGCACAACAACGCAGCGCACGAAAACATCAGAATTTCAGCATCACTCATTGGAATTACTGATGACGTGATGGGTTTTCCCTGCTAGCACAAGAAAAGGCCCTGCACACCGGCGGCGGCAGGGCCAAGTTTAGGGAGGAAACGCCAGTCACACGGCAGGAGGAGGAAAGCCCTCGTCCTGCCGGTGATCATCCCAGGCCCCTCCCCCCGCCGTCCAGATAATTCATAGGCTTTCGAGCACTTAAATCGCCACCACAGACAAATTTTGCCTAAAATCTGGGCAAGTAACGCCCTCTTGCGTGTAGTTTTCAGGCATTGCCAGTATACCGTGGCGAAAGCTGAGCCACCCGCTCTCAATCACCACGACAATCACGCCCCAGATCAGCAGCGTAACCGCGGTGGTGATCACAAGCTTGCGGCCCAGGCGCGGCCGCTCCGGCACACCGCGCCAGCCGGTCGCGGAATCGGGCTCCGCGACCGGGTGGGTGCCAAGCGGCAACACGGCAAACAGCACCGTCCACCAGATCAGCACGAACAGCACGCAGGCGGTGAACCAGCCCATTAAGGAAGAGTGTTCTTTTTTGAAAAAAAGAACCAAAAAACTTTTGTTCCCGGGCGCACGCTGCCGGCAAGTCCGCGACAGCCCAGCAAAAGTCTTTTGCTTCTTTTCTTCAAAAAAGAAGACCTTTCTGCCCTGATCTCAAACACGCAGCAAATGCACATCCACCATCGGCTTCTTGCCCAGCTTGCGCCCCACAATCTTGCGCAGCGCCGCGCGGGCAGCGTCGGCAAGGGCGGAATCGTCGCGGCGCAGCGGGGCAGGCAGGTCGGCCAAGGCGGCGCCGAAATCCCGGCTCAGGCGCTCGGTCTCAGGGTCCTCGGGCTCAAACAGGCCGGGGGCGGTCACCCGGGCCCGGCCCATGATGCGGCCGGTGGCATCCACCGCCAGGCTGCCAACCACCACGCCGTTGAACAGCATCCGGCGCCGCGCCGCCATCACGCCGCCCTGCAACGGCACAACCCGGTTGCCGTCCAGCGCCAGGCGGCCAACCGGCGCGCTGTCCGTCACCTGGGGCCGGCCGGGATACAGGGTCAGCACGTCGCCGTTTTCCAGCATCAGCGGCGTCGCGCCCAGCTCCTGCGCCAGCGCCGCATGGGCGGAAAGATGCCGCCACTCGCCATGCACGGGCACGGCGTATTGCGGGCGCACCAGGCGATACAGGCGGCGCAGCTCGTCGCGCGCCGGGTGGCCGCTCACATGCACCATGTGGTCGTCGTCGGTCATCACGCGCACGCCGCGGCGCACCAGATTGTCCTGCACCAGGCCGATGGCCTTCTCATTGCCGGGGATCATGCGGGAGGAGAAGATCACCGTATCCCCTTCCCCCAGCGCGATGTTGGGGTGGGTGTCGGCCGCCACGCGCGCCAGCGCGCTGCGCGCCTCGCCCTGGCTGCCGGTGATCAGGATCAGCAGATTATCGTCCGGCACGTCATTGGCGCCATCCTCGCTGACGAATTGCGGGATGGTGCTCAAATAGCCGGTTTCACGTGCGGCGGATTCCAGGTTGCGCAAGGACCGGCCAACCAGTGCCACGGACCGCCCCGCATCGCGGGCCGCCAGTGCCACGCTTTCCACGCGGGCGACGTTGCTGGCAAAGCACGTCACGGCAATCCGGCCCTCGATGGATTTGATCAGGGTCGACAGCGACCGGCGGACATCGCCTTCCGATCCCGAATGGCCCTCCACCAGCGCGTTTGTGCTGTCGCATACCATGGCCAGCACGCCCTGATCCCCAAGAGCGGAAAAAGCGGCTTCATCGGTCGGCGGCCCCACCAGGGGGTGCGGATCGAGCTTCCAGTCGCCGGTATGCACGATCAGGCCATACGGCGTGCGGATGGCCAGCGCCTGCGCTTCCGGCGTGGAGTGGGCCACGCGCAGAAATTGCAGCTTGAACGGGCCGAGCTCGAAGGATCCGCCGGGCGGGATGACGTTGATCTTCACCTCGTTGACGAGATGGGCTTCCGTCAGCTTGCGGCGCAACACCGCGGCGGTGAAGGGTGTGGCGAACACCGGGCATTTCAGTTGGCGCCATAAATGCGCAACCGCACCCACGTGATCCTCATGCGCATGCGTAATCACCAGGCCCAGCAGCTTGTCGCGCCGTTCGGCGATATAGGCCGGGTCGGGCATGATCACATCGGCTTCGGGCAGTTCGTTGCCGCCGAAGCCGATGCCGCAATCAACCGCCAGGTAGGTGCCGTCGCATCGGTACAAGTTGAGATTCATGCCAATCTCGCCCGTCCCGCCCAGGGGCAGGAAGGATAGTTCGCCGGTATGTGCGTCCATTAATCGCCTTCAATCGTTCTTGTTTTGTCACGGGGTAATCTGGGGGTGGGGTTGCGTTCCGCCAACATGCGGAGACCATCTAGGGTGAGATCCGGATCGATCCGGTCGAATATTTCGGTGCCTTCGGAGAACAGCGGCGCCAGGCCGCCGGTGGCGACCACTTTTGCCGGCACATCCATCTCGCGGCGGATGCGCGTCACCAGGCCCTCGATCAGGCCGATATAGCCCCAATACACGCCGGATTGCATGGCAGATACGGTTCCGCTGCCGATCACCGCCTGCGGTCGGCCTATGCCGATTCGCGGCAGACGGGCGGCGGCCTGGTGTAGGGCTTCGATGGAAAGGTTTATCCCCGGGGCGATGGCTCCGCCGAGATAGGCGCCATCCTGTCCTACCACATCGAAGGTGGTCGCGGTGCCGAAATCGATGACGATCAGCGCCGATTTGAAATGGTGATAGGCGGACAGCGCGTTCAACAGGCGGTCCGCCCCCACATCCTCGGGGTTATCCACGCGGATATCGAAACCCCAATCCAAAGTGGCACGGGCCACGAGCGGTTCAACCATGAACCATTCACGGCAGAGCCGCCGCAAATGGTACAGCGCCGCGGGCACCACGGTGCCGATCACCGCGCCACTGACGAGATCCGGCGAGAGCTTGCTATGGGTGAGCAAGGTGAGCAGCCACACCGCGTATTCATCCGATGTGCGCTGCGGCTCGGTCGCAATGCGCCAGATCCCCGCCCATTTCCGCCCATCATGCACCGCGAAAACGACGTTCGTATTTCCGGCATCCACGACTAACAGCATGGCGTAGCGCCAAAGGTAAAAGTTCTTTGCTTCTTTCTTTCAAGAAAGAAGGCCTTCTTTTTTGAAAAAAAGAAGCAAAAAACTTTTGTCCTTTTGGTCATGACACGAACACTTCGGCGGAGGTGATCGGGCATGGGTGGTTGTGCAGGAGGAGGGCGCCGGCCGGGGTGAGGCCGGCGAAGGTGCCGGTAAACCGGGAGCCCGGAATCCGTATGTCCAGCGCGGTGCCGATGGGATGGGCGCGGGCGAGCCAGGCAGCGGCGATCGCGTCGGTCGGCAGATGGGCGTGCGCGTCCAACGCATGGGTGATGGCGGAAGCGATGGCGCCAGGGGCGGGCGCCGGAAGCGGCAGGTGAGCGGTGGCGCGGCCGGGAATGGCCGGCGCGGCCGCGAGATTGGCGCCCAGGCCAATCACCACCCAGTCGAGCAGGTCATGCGCGCCCAGTTGCGTATCGATCAGAATACCGGCGAGCTTTCCGCCGTTCAGCAGCACGTCATTGGGCCATTTCAGCATCAGGCCCGGCGCATAGGGGCTCAGGGCGGTGTGCAGGGCCACGGCCGCGAGCAGAGACCAGCGACCCGGGTCGGGCGCCACGTGACCCGGCCGGACGAGAAGCGAAAGATTGAGGTTGCCGGCGGGGGCGGACCACACGCGGCCCCGGCTGCCGCGCCCGGCACTCTGGCGGTCGGCGAGGATGGCAAGATGGCCACCCTGCCCTGCCCTTGCCGCCTCGATGGCGCGATCCTGCGTGGACGCGATCTCGCCATGATGCTCCCACCGCCAGACATGCGGCGGCCCGGCCATCACCCGAACAAGGCCTTCGCGGCATGGGTGGCAGCACCCAGAAACGGCGCCGCAAAAACCATGAAGGCGAAGGTGAACGCCCCCGTGGCGAGCGCCACGAAGGAGAGCGCGCCGGAGCGCGCATCGAACGGCGCCTCGGCCGGATCGAAGAACATCACCTTGATCACGCGCAGATAATAGAAGCAGCCAACCACGCTTGTCAGCACACCGATGATGGCGAGGCTGTACATGCCCGCATCGATAGCGGCCTGGAACACCAGAAGCTTGCCGAAGAAGCCGGCCATGGGCGGAATGCCGGCCATGCTGAACATGAAGATGGCCATCAGCACGGCCAGCGTGAGGTCGTTGCGGGCCAGGCCGCCCAGATCGCTGATCTTTTCAATGGCCAGGCCGCGACGGCGCATGGCGATGATACAGGCGAAAGCGCCGGCGGACATCACCACATAGGTGAGCAGATACACCAGCACGCCGCGCACGCCGGTTTCCGTACCCGCTGCCAGCCCGATCAGCGCATAACCCATATGGCCGATAGAGGAATAGGCCATCAGCCGCTTGATATTGGTTTGCGCGATAGCGGCGAAACTTCCCAGCAGCATGGAGGCAATGGAGACGAACACGATGATCAGCTGCCACTGAACGGCCACATGCCCGAACGGGCCGAACATCACGCGCAGCAGCACCACGAACGGCGCCACTTTCGGCGCGGTGCTCATCAACGCCGTCACCGATGTGGGCGCGCCTTCATACACATCGGGCGTCCACATATGGAACGGCACGGCGGAGAGCTTGAAGGCCAGGCCGGTAATGATGAAAGCGATGCCGACGATCAGGCCGGTGGAGGTGGAAACCGGATTGGCCGCCGCCTGGGCGATATGCCCGAAATCCATCGATCCCGAAAACCCGTAGGTGAGCGAGATGCCATACAGCAGCAAGCCCGACGCCAACGCGCTCAGCACAAAATATTTCAGCCCGGCCTCGGATGACCGGATGTCGTCCCGTGCGAAAGCGGCGAGCACATAGATCGCCAGCGATTGCAGCTCCAGGCCCATATACAGCGTCATCAGGTTATCGGCCGAGGCCATCACCATCATACCGACGCTGCTGAGCAGCATCAGCACCGGGAATTCAAAGCGATTGATGCCCTGCCGGTCGTTGTAATCCAGCGAGAGAATGGCGCACAGCGCCGTTCCGGCCAGGATCAGCAGCTTGGCATAGCGGGCGAAGGCATCGGTGATGAACAGGCCGCTATAGCCGGTGGCCGGGGGAACGCCCACCACGAGCACGGCGGTGATGGCGCAGGCAGCGAGCGCCGCCATGGTGCACATCACCGTACTGTCGGTTTTCTGCAGCACGCCGGCCACGAGAATGCCCATGGCGCACAGGGCGAGAAAAATCTCCGGCAGGGCAAGGGCGAAATTCATCGGGCAATACTCAGTGTCGCTCTGGCGATCCGGGTCGCGTGGTGCGCCAGGATCATGGCCTGGTCATGCGACTGCACCATCGCGCCGACGCTGGATTCGAAAAAGCTGGTGAAGCTGGAGGGATAGATGCCCAGCCACAGGGTCAGCACCACCAGCGGGGCGAAGATGGTGATTTCCCGCGGCGAGAGATCCAGGATGGATTTCAGATCCGCGCGGGTGATGCGGCCGAAGATGATCCGGCGATAGAGGTACAGCATGTAGGCCGCCCCCAGGATCATCCCAAAACTGCCCAGCAGAGCCAGCCAGAAATTCACCCGCAGGGCGCCCACGAGGACAAGGAATTCACCCACGAAGCCGGAGGTGCCGGGCAGCCCGATCGAGCCCATGGTGAACAGCATGAACACGAAGGCATAGGCCGGCATACGGTCGCCCAGGCCGCCATAACGGGAAATCTCGCGCGTATGCATGCGGTCGTAAATGACGCCGACGCAGAGGAAAAGCGCGGCGGAGACGACGCCGTGCGAAATCATCTGGAACAGCGCGCCATCGATCCCCTGAATATTCAGCGTGAAGATGCCGATCACCACCACGCCCATATGCGCGATGGAGGAATACGCGATCAGCTTCTTCATATCCTGCTGCGCGAGCGCCACCAGCGAGGTGTAGATCACCGCAATCACGCCCAACGCGAACATCACAGGCGCGAACTGCGCCGCCGCAATGGGCAGCATGGGCACGGAAAACCGCAGAAAACCGTAGCCGCCCATCTTCAGCAGCACCCCGGCCAGAATCACCGAACCGGCGGTGGGCGCTTCCACATGCGCATCCGGCAGCCAGGTATGCACCGGCCACATCGGCACCTTCACGGCGAAGGAGGCAAGAAAAGCCAGGAACAGCCAGAACTGCATCTCGGCGCTGAAGGGGGTTTTCAGCAGCACGGTGATGTCGGTGGTGCCCGCCTGCCGCCACATGGCCAGCAACGCCAGCAGCATGAGAACGGAGCCGGCAAAGGTGTACAGGAAGAATTTGATCGAGGCATACACACGGCGCGGACCGCCCCAGATGCCGATGATGAGATACATCGGGATCAGAACGCCCTCGAAGAACATGTAGAACAGCAGGAAATCGGTGGCGGAGAACATGCCCACCATCATCGTCTCCAGGATGAGGAAGGCGGCCATGTATTCGCGCACCCGCATCTTCACGCTGTCCCAACTCGCCAGAATGCAGATCGGGGTGAGCGCGGTGGCCAGCAGCACGAACAGCACGGAAATACCGTCCACCCCCATGCGGTAGCCGATACCCAGCGCGGGCAGCCAATCCACCGATTCGACGAACTGGTAGCCGGGTTCGTGCAGATCGAAGCCGGTCCACAGAACCAGGGAAATGCCGAAGGTGATCAGGCTGGTCCACAGCGCCGTCCAGCGGGCATTCTGCGCGACGGCGCCCTCCTCGCCGCGCAGGGTGGCCAGCAACACCACACCCACCAGCGGCAGGAACGTGACCAGGGAGAGAACCGGAAAACCGGCGGCGTCGGATGCGGTCACTGGGTTCACCGGGCAATCAGAAAAAGGCTGACCAT
>Ga0116230_10008533_pt1 | contig 10101 bp, 9 predicted proteins | sample S1TSphfallax_3_FD_88678 | JGI IMG/M metagenome (GOLD analysis project Ga0116230, IMG submission 88678) | Host-associated microbial communities from peat moss isolated from Minnesota, USA - S1T2_Fd - Sphagnum fallax MG | ecosystem: Host-associated > Plants > Peat moss > Unclassified | place: USA...
AAGGAATTTGGCCGCAGGCCAAAGGGGGGACACGAGCCAGGAAGACTCCCACACCGACCCCTGCTCAGACCAGGCCGGCACGCCACAACCCGCCCACCCAGCGATGACCAGGCCGGCACGCCACAACCCGCCCACCCAGCGATGACCAGGCCGGCACGCCACAACCCGCCAACCCAGCGGTGACCAGGCCGGCACGCCACAACCCGCCAACCCGGCGAGCACCAAGCCGGCACTCAATGATTCGCCTCCAAGTCCTGCGACTGCGCGCAGGATGACAGTCGCGCACGCTCACCCCAGGAAATCGCGCAAGCGCTGCGCCACCGCGGCTGGCTGGTCGTGGTGCAGCATGTGGCCGCAGTCGTCGAGCAGCAGCCGTTCGACCTGGGGCACTTGCGCCAGCCGGGCCTCGAACTCGGCGCGCGGGTAGCGGGTGCCCCAGAACTTGGCGACGTCCGTGTTCGCGCCCTCCATCCACAGCACCGGTGCGACGATGCAGCGCCAGGCGGCCAGCACCTCCTCCACGCGGTAAGGCACCGGGTTGACGAGCTTGTGCGCCGGGTCGCCCTGGACGTGCCAGCGGCCGTCGGCGCGCCGTTCCGACCAGTGCGGCGCGAGCCAGTCGGCCTTGTCCTGCGGCAGCCGCGGGTTGTTCTTGCGCAGGCGCGCGGCGACCTCGTCGACCGAGGCGTAGGAGCGCAGCGGCGCGGGGGTTTTCAGCTCGTCCAGCCACCGGGCGAGCCTGGCGGGCGCCTGGGCCGCCGCCGAATCCGGCAGGCCGAAGCCTTCGAGATTGACCAGCCGCCGGACGCGCGCCGGGCGCACGCCGGCATAGCTCATCACGACGTTGCCGCCCATGCTGTGGCCGACCAGGTCCACCGGCGCCTGGGGCGAGAGCGTGTCGACGACGGCGTCGAGGTCGGCCAGGTAGTCGGGGAACCAGAACGCGTCGGCGCCGCCGCCAGTGCTGCCGCCGAAGCCGCGCCAGTCGAGCGCGACCACGTGCCGCGTCGGGCCCTCGAGTGCGGCCAGTGCGTCGACGATGAACTGGTAGGACGCGCCGACGTCCATCCAGCCGTGCGTGAGCACCAGCGTCGGCCGCGCGGCGGTCGCGAGCGCGGCGTCGCCCCATTCGCGCAGCTGGTACTGGACGGTGCGGACGGGAACGAGGCGGGTGCGCGCCGGGCGCAGTTCGGTGTAGGCGAGGGACATGCTGCCGCACTGTAGGGGAGAACGGGCGCCCACGCGACAATGGTTCCATGAGCCTATCCAGCACCCGGCCGCGCGCCGCCGTCCGTTTCGCCACGCGCGAGGACGTTCCCGTCATCGTCGCGCTGATCCGCGAGCTCGCCGTCTACGAGCGCCTCGAGCACCTGGCCACGGCCACGCCCGAGCGGCTGGAGCCGCAGCTGTTCGGCGAGCGTCCGGCCTGCGAATGCCTGATCGCCGAGCAGGACGGCGAGCCGGTGGGCTTCGCGCTGTTCTTCCACAATTTCTCCACCTTCCTGTGCCAGAAGGGGCTTTACCTGGAGGACTTGTTCGTGCGGCCGGCGGCGCGCGGCACCGGACTCGGCAAGCTGCTGCTGCAACGGCTGGCGCAGGTCGCCGTCGAGCGCGATTGCGGCCGCTTCGAGTGGTCGGTGCTGGACTGGAACGTCGACGCGCAGGCGTTCTACCAGCGCATGGGCGCGGTGATGCTGGACGAATGGCGCATCTGCCGCGTGACCGGCGAGGCCTTGAAGGCGCTGGGCGCGCCGACCAGGTAGGCGCCGAACCATGAGCCGCCAAGACCACTACGCCAGTCTCCACGGCGATTTCGCCTGGAACGTGCCCGAGCGATTCAACATCGCCGAGATGTGCCTGAACCGCTGGGCGCGCGATACCCCCGGGGCTGTCGCGATCCTGCAGGATGCGGGCACGGCGCCGGCGCTGCCGTTCACCTACGCGACGCTGCAACGCGACGCGCACCGGCTGTCCAATGCGCTGGGCTCGCTGGGCGTGGCGCGCGGCGACCGCGTCGCGGTGATCATGCCGCAGCGCCCGCAGACGGCCATCGCGCTGATGGCGGTGTTCCAGATGGGCGCCATCGCCGTGCCCTTGTCCACCTTGTTCGGCGCCGAGGCGCTGCAGTCGCGGCTCAACGACAGCGGCGCCCGGGTGGCGATCGTCGACGAGGGCTCGGCCGAGTTGATCGCCGCGTTGCGCGAGGCCTGCCCGGCGCTGCAGAAGGTGATGGGCGCCGGCGCGGCCGACAGCGCGGGCGACGTCTCGTGGAGCGGCTCGCTGGCCGCGGCCGCCGCCGATTTCGAGCCCACCGACACGCGTGCGGACGACCCCGCGCTGCTGATCTACACCAGCGGCACCACCGGCCCGGCCAAGGGCGCGGTGATCCCGCACCGCGCGCTGATCGGCAACCTGAGCGGCTTCATCGCGAGCCAGAACTGGTTCGAGGGCGAGGGCCCGTTCTGGAGCCCGGCCGACTGGGCCTGGACCGGCGGCCTCTGGGACGCGCTGTTGCCCACGCTTTATTTCGGCCGCACCATCGTCGCCTCGCGCGCCCGCTTCGACGCCGAGCTCGCGCTCAAGCTGATGGAGCGCCACCAGGTCACCCACACCTTCCTGTTTCCGACCGCGCTCAAGGCGATGATGCGCGTCGCCCCCGAGCCGCGCAGCAGCCATCCCCGGCTCGCGCTGAAATGCATCATGAGCGCCGGCGAGGCGGTCGGCGAGGGCGTGTTCGCGTACTGCCGCGACAAGCTGGGCATCGTCGTCAACGAGATGTTCGGCCAGACCGAGATGAACTACGTCGTCGGCAACTGCGGCCACTACCGCACGCGCGGCGGCCAGCGGGCGCCGGGCTGGCCGCCGCGCGCCGGCAGCATGGGACGCGCGTACCCGGGCCATCGCATCGCCGTCATCGACGACGACGGCCAGGTCTGCCCGCCGGGAGTCGCTGGCGACATCGCCGTGCATCCGCGCGACATCCACGGGCAGCGCGATCCGATCTTCTTTCTCGGCTACTGGCACAACGAGCGCGCCACGCACGCCAAGTTCACCGGGGTGCCGTTCGAGTCGTGGTGCCGCACCGGCGACCGGGCGGTGATGGATGCCGACGGCTACCTCTGGTACCAGGGCCGCAGCGACGACCAGTTCAAGACCTCGGGCTACCGCGTCGGGCCCACCGAGATCGAGGACTGCCTGGCCCGCCACCCGGCCGTGGCCCAGGTGGCCGTGGTGCCCAAGCCCGATGCGGAGCGCGGCGCGGTGGTCAAGGCCTTCATCATCCCGGCCGTGGGCGTGGTGGCAGACGCGCAGCTGGTCGAGGACCTGCAACAGCTGGTGCGCAGCCGGCTCGCGCCCTACGAGACGCCCAAGGACATCGAGTTCGTGCAGTCGCTGCCGATGACGGCCACCGGCAAGCTGCAGCGCAATGTGCTCAAGCAGCTGGAGATCGATCGGGCGGCCGGCGCCACGCGCTCGGCCTGACGCACGCGCCGGTATGCGGGCGCGAGGCGGCGCTCCAAGTCGGAAAGAGTTCGCACTTTGCGGGTCGGTTCGTACTTGGGGCGCTCAGCAGTTGCCGCGAAGAAATGCTCACGCGAGCTTTTCAAAGCGCGCCACTGGAAGACATCTCTGGCCTGCTCGCCCAAGTTGCGCCAGTACGCAGAGATGCGTACAGTCCGCATATGGCGCAACTGCCGCAACAGCTTGATGACCGACCTTACGCGACTTTGGCACTACAGCCGCCCGCAACTGGCGCAGAGCTTGGCACGACGCCTGATCGCGCACGAGCGCTTCGCGATGTTCGGCCCTCGACAGACCGGCAAGACGACGCTCTTGCGCGACGAGGTGATGCCAGAGCTCGTCAAAGCAGGCGTCCTGCCGGTCTACATCGAGTGCTGGGCCGATCGCTCCGATCCGCTGGCCAGCATCAACTACGCGCTGCAGCGCGAGCTCTCCAACATCGAAGTTCCGAAGAGTGGCGTCAAGCGGGCGGCCAAGACCCCGGTCAAGAAGCTGGGCGCACTCGGAATGAGTGTCGAATTCGGCGACGACGCACGGCGGACACCGGCTGCCACGCCGCACCTGTTGTTCGACAGCCTCCTGAACAGTCTGCTCGACGCGTCCGGCAGCGACGTCGTGCTGATCTTCGACGAGTTCCAGGTGGTCGCCAAGGTCAAGGACGGCGACAACATCGGCGCCGCGATCCGCGCGGCGCTCACCCAGGTCTCCAGGCGCGTGGGCGCCATCTTCAGCGGCTCATCCGACACCGAGCTCCTGCGCATGTTCTCGCAGGCGCAGACGCCGCTATACGGCTTCGCTTCCGCCGAGGCGTACGAACTGCTCGACGTCGACTTCGTCGGTCACGTGGCCAGGCAGTTCAAGGCAGCCACGAAGCGCGACCTGGGCCAGGTCGATGCGCAACGTGTGTTCGACCTCATGGGCCACCAACCGGAGCCCTTCCTCCAGGCCGTATCGATCACGATGGCCAAGCCAGCCTGGACGCTGGATATGGCCATCGCCGACATGCTCAGTCCCATGGCGAAGTCCAAATGGTCCATCGCCTGGTACGACCTGACGCCGCTGCAGCGCGCGGCCCTCATGCTCGTGTTCGACGGCAAACCCCCCAGCAGCGCGGACAGCCGCGCATGGGCGGCTCGAGAGACGAAGCAAAAGAGTGTCGTTGCCTCGACCATCATGCGAGCGCACGAAGCCCTCATGGACAAGCAGCTGATCGTGCGCGACCCCGTGGGCAGGCAGTTCAAGCTGATCGACCCCGTCATGACAGCCTGGCTGAAGGCGAACAAGAACCTGAGCTGCGTCGACCCGGCATGAGCGGGACTACGAGCCTATCGCACGGCCATGTTTGCGCCAACGCAGGCGCCACCGCCGCCGTCCGTGTCCCTTCGATCCCTTCGGCGGCGTGATGGCGCCGCCGCCTCCGCACCGCCGCTTCCGAAGACTGACGCCTGGTCGATACCCACGCGATTGGAGAGTCCGGACGGCTCGCCGGCTGCAGAGACCCTATAGTCCGGCGAACACGCCCGCATCGGGCGCCACCACTGCCAGGGAGTGCCCATGACTCGCCACGCCACCGATCCTCGTTCCGCTGTCGCCCTCTACTGGGACTTCGAGAACCTGCACGCCTCGCTGGTCGAGCAGCAAGCGGGCGAGGGCGCCTATGCGAAGCCGGACGCGCGTTTTCGCGTGCAGGAGCCGCTGGTGGACGTGTCCGTCATCCTGGCGCTGGCGGCCGGGCTGGGCCCGCTGGCGATCAACCGGGCGTACGCCAACTGGCAATACCTCGGGCGGTATCGCGACGCCTTGCTGCAGGGGGCGATGGACCTGGTGCAGATGTTCCCGCCGGGCGCGTCGGCCAAGAACGGCGCGGACATCCGGCTGTGCCTGGATGCGATGGACGACGTCGCTCGCTTCGCGCACGTCGGCACCGTGGTGGTGGTGGGCGGCGACAGCGATTTCATGCCGCTGGCGCAGCGGCTGAAGGCGGCTGGCATCGTGCTGGTCGGCGTGGGCGCGCGCGCCAACACCAATCGGCATTGGGCCGCGAGCTGCCATGCGTTCCACTACTACGACACCCTGGTCGCACCGAGCCCGGCGGCCGTCCCCGCGGCGGTGGTCCAGCCCGCCGCCTTCGACGACGACGCCGAGGCGACGGTGAGCTTGCCGCGCTCGCCGCTGTGCCAGTAAGAATCGCACCAATGGCCCGCAAGAACCACGTCAGCGAAACCCCCGCCACGCAGTGGCTGCGCGCGCACGGCGTCGCCTTCACGGAGCATGTCTACGACTACGTCGAGCACGGCGGCACCGCCGAGTCGTCGGCGCAGCTGGGCGTGCCCGAGCACGCGGTCGTCAAGACGCTGGTGATGCAGGACGAGGCCGCGCGGCCGCTGGTGGTGCTGATGCACGGCGACAAGACCGTGTCCACCAAGAACCTGGCGCGCGCGATCGGCTGCAAGTCGGTCGAGCCCTGCAAGCCCGAGGTGGCGCAACGCCACAGCGGCTACCAGGTCGGCGGCACCTCGCCGTTCGGCTTCCGCAAGGACGTGCCGGTGTACGTGCAGGAAACCATCCTGGCGCTGCCCCGCATCCTGATCAACGGCGGACGCCGCGGCTACCTGGTCGGGCTGGCGCCTGCCGTGTTGACCGAGAAGCTGATGGCCAAGCCGGTGCAGTGCGCCAACTGAGCTTGCGAGACGGCACGGAAAGCGGTGTCAGAAAGCGGTGTCAGGTCTTGAATGTTGCACGGCAAGGCCTTGGCGATCGGGTCGGTGCCGAGCGTGCAACATTCAAGACCTGACACCATGCGGAGCTGCCGCCGTGCAAGATTCAAGACCTGACACCGGGGCAGTCCGCAGGATGACGTCTCGGCATGCCCGCGGCTCAGCTGCTCAGGGCCGTCAGCAGCTTCGCGCCGTCGGGCGAGCCCCAGCCGGTGCAGGGATCCCAGCCCGGCTTGGCGCTGTAGGCGCCGTTGTTGCCGGAGGTGATGTCGTGGGTCACGCCCTTGCCGGACAGCGAGCCGTACAGCATCGGGTTGAGGAAACCCACCGGGTGCCCGAGCTTCTGGTTCAGCAGCGCGATCAGGCCGGCCCACAGCGGCGCGACGGCGCTGGTGCCGCCGATGACCAGGTTCTGGCCGTCGACGCGAACCTCGTAGCCGGTGTTGGGGTCGGCGTCGCCGGCCACGTCCGGCACGCCCCGGCCCGTCTTGCCGCCGGTGGCGGCGCTGACCGGCACGCCGGCGTTGGCCTGGTACGCGGGCAGCGGGAAGAAGGCGCTGACGCCGCCGCCGGTGGCGCTGGTGGTGGCGCCTTCGTTCCACACCACCTCGGAGGCGATGGTGGTGGCGCCGGCCGCCACCAGCTTGGTGCCGCCGCAGGCCAGCACGTTGGGGCTGGAGGCCGGGAAATCCACGTGCGGCTGGCCGTCGGACACGCCGTCCGACGAGCCGCTGTCGCCCGCGGCCACGCAGATGGTGACACCCATCGCGGCGGCGGCCTGGAAGGCCTGGTCGTACTGCGTCATCGCCTGCGTGGTCCAGGTGCTTTCGGCCGAGCCCCAGCTGATCGAGATCACCGAAGGCTTGTTCACGGCGTCGTGCACGGCGGTGGTGATGGCGTCCAGGAAGCCCTGCGTGGTGTTGGGCGCGAAGTAGACCGCGATGGCCGCCTTCGGCGCCACCGCGCCGGCCACCTCGATGTCCAGCAGCACCTCGCCGTCGGCGCTGTTGGGGTTGGTGGGATGGTTCTTCGCGTGGTCGACAAGCACCGCCTTGACGGCAGGCGTGGCCAGGCCCAGCGACGCGAAGTAGGTTCGCAGGTCGGCCGGCTTGTAGCCGCCGCCCAGTTCGATGATGCCTATGCATTGGCCGCTGCCGTCGGCGCCGGCCGGGAAGTCGTACAGCTTGGCCAGCGCCGGCGGGGTGAACGCGCTGGGCGCCACCGCACGCACCCCCAGCACCGGCTGGTGGCGCTGGAAATGCGGATCGGCGGCCGGGCGGTCGTCCAGCCCGAACACGCCTTCGACCACGCCGGCCAGGTTGTCGGGCACGCTCACCGTGCCGGTGCGGCCGCGGTAGGTGCCCGAGTCGTGCTGGTACTGCTGCAGGGCGACGCCGAAGGCGGCGTTCATGGCCGTGGTGCTGCCCGACAGCACGACGCTGCGGCGTGCCGCGTCGGATTCGAGCACGGCCAGCCCGTGCGCCTTCGCGAAGGCGGCGACGGCAGCGATGTCCTGCGCGTCGGCGCCGTGCGCCGCCGCGAACTGCTCGCGCGTGAGGTACTGGCGCCGGGCCGGATGGGTGTCGCCGCTGGCGCCGTCGGCGGCCAGCGCCTGCACCACCGGGGCCTTGGAGCGCAGGCGCACCGTGACTTCGATGCGTTCGTCGGGCCGGGCCGGCCCGATGGCCTTCGCGCCTTTCAGCGGCTGGCGTTCACTGCCTGGAATGATGTGTCTGCTGGCCATGATGCTCCTTCGCGTCAGGGTACCGCCGCGGCGGCGTGGCGCTATCGTCTGCCGGGCGCTCGCCGCCGTCCACCCCTAGGCAAAGTAACATCGCGTGTCAAGGCGCGCCGCCTTGTCCGGGCTCGCGCATTGCCGACCCGGGTGCGGCGCGCCGCCAAAAAAAGCTGTGCCGCGCCTCTTGATCGGGGCGCGGGATGGCCCCACTTGAAGTCCGGTCGAGCGCCGGCTCCGAGAGAGCATGATGTCGGTGGCTCTCCGTCTGAAAGGACATGAAGATGAAACGCAAGATGTTGCTGGCGGCCGCCTGTGCCGCCGCCCTGTGGTCTGCCGCGGCGATGGCCCTGCCATCGGCCACCGACGTGCAAGCGGCGGTCAAGGCCGGGGACTTTCCAAAGGCCGAGACCATGATGCAGGAAGTGGTCGCTGCCAAGCCGCAGAGCGCGAAGGCGCACTACCTTTACGCGGAGATCCTGGCGCACGACGCCAAGTTCGCCGACGCCGCCGCGCAGGCGCGCAAGGCGCGCGAGCTCGATCCGCAGCTCAGCTTCACCAACGACCCGGAGAAGTTCCGCAGCTTCGAGCGCCTGCTCGAGCGCGAGCAGGCGGGCCCTACCGCCGCCACGCCGGTGGCGACGACGCACGCCAACCCCGCGCCGCCGGCGATGCGCACCCAGCTTCCGGCGCCCAGTAGCGGCATCCCGGGCTGGGTCTGGGTGGGCGGGCTCGCGCTCATCGCGTTCCTGATCTTCCGCTCGGTGTCGCGCCGCGCGATGGCCAACAACATGGGCGGCGGCGGCTTCGCCCCGCAGGGCGCCGGCTACGGCGTGAACCCCGGCATGCCGCAACCCGGCTACGGCCCGGGGTATGCCCCTGGCTACGGCCAGGCGCCTGGCAGCGGACTGCTGCGCACCGGCCTGGCCGCGGGCGCGGGCGTGGCCGGCGGCATGTTGCTCGAGAAGATGCTCGAGGGCAATCGCCACGAGGAGAACTACGGCAACAACCTCGGCGCCCAAGGCGGCGGGTACGACAATGGCTCCAGCCAGGCGGCCAGCGAACTGGAGAACCGGCCGATCGACTTCGGCTCCGGCGGCAACGACTGGGGTGGCGACGCCGGCGGCGGCTCGGACAGCTTCTCGTCCGGCAGCGACGACGGCGGCGGCTGGTAAGCGCGAACCGAACGAAACGGGGCCTGGCCCCGTTTTTTTACGCCTGCGCCGCGCCGCTCACCAGCCTTCGCTGCCTGGCTCGCCCTTGAACGGCCCGGCCAGCTCCGGCGTGATCCAGCCGCCATAGAAGCCGCCCGGCTGGGGAGTGACGGGGGCGCCGGCGACACTGCATTCCAGCGCATGGCAGTAGAACGCGACGCCGTCGCGCAGCAGTTCGGAGCCGGGCAGCGGGCACGGATAGCTCCACGCCACCTTGTCGAGCCGGCGCGCGCCGTGCACCAGCGACCAGTAGCGCGAGCGCCCTTTCCATTCGCACAGCGAAGTGCCTTCGGCGGGCTGCAGCAGGCCGGGCGTGATGTCGGCCAGCGGGATGTAGAAGCTGGGCGGGTGCGAGGTCTCCAGCGCGCGGATCGCCCGCACGCTGCGCGCGACCTCCAGCGTGCCCCAGCGGATCACCACCTCGCGCGCGTCGGCCTGCAGCCGCGGCGGCCGGGGATAGTCCCAGACCGATTCCTGGCCGGCGGCCGGCACCTGGGCAAAGGGCGGGCGCGCCTGGCCGCGCCAGGCCCAGTGGGCGCGCGCGGCGGCGAGGTCGGCATCATGGATCGAGTTCGAGGAGCTCATGGCCGCAGGTTACAACGGCCCGGTCGCCCGCGTGTCGCGTGGGGTCGGTGCGGCGTTGCGGCGGCGGGCGTCCCTGCGAATACACTTCGGCTCGTCGAATTCAACGAGGTGCCGTCGGTGGCGATGTTCTGGTCGGTGTGTGTGGTGGTGCTGGCGTACCTGCTCGGCTCGCTGAGCTTCGCCGTGATCGTCTCCAAGGCGATGCGGCTGGACGACCCGCGCTCCTACGGCTCGGGCGACCCCGGCGCCACCAACGTGCTGCGCAGCGGCAACAAGGCGGCGGCCATCCAGACGCTGCTGCTGGACGAGCTCAAGGGCGGAGTAGCGG
>Ga0116230_10008535_pt1 | contig 10101 bp, 10 predicted proteins | sample S1TSphfallax_3_FD_88678 | JGI IMG/M metagenome (GOLD analysis project Ga0116230, IMG submission 88678) | Host-associated microbial communities from peat moss isolated from Minnesota, USA - S1T2_Fd - Sphagnum fallax MG | ecosystem: Host-associated > Plants > Peat moss > Unclassified | place...
GAACCCAAAGCGATCTGGAAATTAAAGGGACGAACGATTGCGACATTCTTTTGTCAAACCAGTCGTCCAGGCGGATTTTGGAAATGTCGCGCGACCAGTTCTGCGCGCGGCGAATTCAAAAACGAAGATCCGGTAGGCTTGGCCGGACATGCTCATATTCCGACAGACTGTGTGCTCAATACGTCCGACGGACACGGCAAAAGTTATTGCTTTTCGAGTCTGCCATCACTGGAAGAGTTTGAAGATAAAAGGTCAGAGGTACTTCAAAAAGCGCAAGCCTTTTGGGCCGGGAGCCACGTTTCAGCGCAGCAAATAGCCGAGTGAATGGAGCCAAGGATCTCTGGAAGTATTCACCGCTAAAGCGACACTGGCTGGCCTTGCAAGAGCTAAGTATTACCTTCGCAATATCTGCAAAGCGGGCAGCAAAATGCTACGGAAAAAGGTGCTTGGCTTTTATCGATAATCGCTGCTGCTGTGGCAACACCGACTCCTTATCAACCAGCACCCGCCAAGAGCGCGATATGATAGGTTAGAAACGAGGCGCAATAAGCCAGCGCCAGCATATAGAAGAAGGTGATCGCCATCCATTTCGCGCTGCCGGTTTCGCGGCGGATGACGGCTAAAGTGGACGCGCATTGCGGCGCGAAAATATACCAGGCCAACAGCGAGAGTGCTGTCGCCAGCGTCCATTTATTGGCAAGTGCATGCCCAATCTGTTCGGCGGCCTCCTTGCCGCCCTCGATCGAATAGACGGTCCCTAAAGAGGCCACCGCCACTTCACGTGCTGCCATTCCCGGAATAAGAGCAATGTCGATCTGCCAGTTGAAACCGATTGGCGCGAGAGCGGGCTCAAGAACGTGGCCTATACTGGCAGCAAGGCTGTAGTTGATGGCTGGGTCCGTTGCGCCTTCGGGTGGCCTTGGGAAGGATGCGAGAAACCAGATGAGCACCATCATCGCGAAGATCGTCGTCCCGGCGCGATAGAGGAATGCCTGTGCGCGGCTCAAAAGCGCGATAAGGACGCTGCGCGGACGCGGCAGCTTATAATCCGGTAGCTCCAGCATGAAGGGCGGCGTTGGACTATCCCGCCAAAACACATATTTCAGAACCCATGAAACAGCGAGCGCGCTGCCAATGCCTGCCGCGTAGAGACCGAACATGACGAGGCCTTGCAGTTCGATAATGCCCCACACTTTCCGCGCTGGAATAAAGGCTGCGATGATCATCGTATAAACAGGAATACGGGCGGAACAAGTCATCAGCGGTGCGATCAGGATCGTTGCAAGCCTGTCGCGCCGGTTATCGATGACTCGCGTCGCCATAATGCCTGGGATTGCGCAAGCGAAGCTCGAAAGCAGGGGAATGAAGGCGCGGCCATGGAGGCCAGCGCCGCCCATGATACGATCCATGAGGAATGCGGCGCGCGCCATGTAACCAAAATCTTCCAGAAGCAAGATGAAGGTAAACAAGATCAGGATTTGCGGGAGAAAAACAACGACGCTCCCGACACCGGAAATCACACCGTTTTCAATAAAACTCTCGAATAGGCCATCCGGTAAATGATCGCGTGCAAGCGAACCTAAAAGGTCAAAGCCGCTAGAAATCAGGTCCATCACAGGCTGTGCCCAAGTAAAGACCGCTTGGAACATCGTAAAGAGCAAAAGCAACAGGATCAGCAAGCCCCCGGCAGGGTGAAGGAGAACCTTGTCCAAGCGCTTCGTGAGCGTATCGGGTGCTGCGGGTTTACTGATGACCTGCGCGATAAGAGCATCCGCCTCGCGCTGAATGGCTCTCAGCTCTCGCGGTTCAGGCGGGGTCCAGTTGCTTTCGGTGTTTGCCGACCAATTCGCGGCCGCGAGATCATCAAGCCGGTAGACGAGATCATCGGTGCCGCCGCGCCGGACGGCGGAAGCGGCGATCACATCTATGCCGAGTTCGCTGGAGAGGCGTTTAATATCGATCCCAATACCGCGTCTTTCTGCGATATCGATCATGTTGAGAACGAGCACCAAAGGCCGGCCGACCCGCTTCAATTCGCTGACTAGACGCAAGCCGACGCGTAGATTTGTCGCGTCGGCGACACAGATAATGAGGTCCGGCTGCGCCTCCCCCTCCATCGTTCCGAGCACGATATTACGGGTGATTTCTTCATCCGGGCTGCGTGCGCGCAACGAATAGGTGCCCGGCAGATCGATCAGGGAAATGTCCCAACCGGAGGGTGATTTCAATCGGCCGCTTTTATGTTCGACCGTCACTCCGGGGTAATTCGCAACCTTTTGCTGGCTGCCGGTCAGCGCGTTGAAGAGAGCTGTCTTGCCGCAGTTCGGTGCGCCGACAAGTGCGAAAACGCCAGGTTTTGCGAGCAGCGCTATTTTCAAATGTCTTGCTCCCGGTCCCGCACTAAAATCGCCATGGCTTCGCGCCGCCTAAGGGCCACGGTCGAATTGTTGATTCTGATCGCAATAGGATCGCGGCCGAAAAACCCTTCGTGCAGAACTTCGATCGATACGCCTTCAATGAAACCCAATTCAATCAACCGGCTTTCAAGCTCTTCTGGCGAAATTCCAGAGGCGTTATCGCACGGTTCGATTGCTTCGACAGTGCCGCGATACCCTAAAGGCGCGCTGCCAAGGCGGATTTGATTTAACATGTCGAACTCGGTGAACGTCGGATAACGCTTCTATACTTTGCGTAAGCCCGCGCAGGGTTAAGTTCAACTGTTTCTTGTCTGTTTAGAGTCGATCTAAAATGTTGCTCCACAGTGCCAAAGCTTGAACGAACTTACCCATCCTCATTGCCTGTTTTGCAGCCGCTATAAAAGTGCTTCTCTAAAAAGTAACGAAGATTGAGCGCTTTAGTGAAAACAAAGAGCCGTCATTTTTGAGGCGGGGATGATAACGCTTGCTGCTGCGACACATAGGATAGCAAGACCCACGCCTATACGAGCTCTCGGGATAAGAGCTAAGCGCCGCAAAGTGGATACACCGAGTGCCGCCGCTGTGACGGAAGGAAGTGTACCCAGGCCGAAACCTGCCATCACCATGGCTCCGCCAACACCACTTCCTGTCAGCATTGCATAAAACAAAGCGCCATAAACCATGCCGCAAGGCAGGAGGCCCCATCCGAAACCGCAAACGAATGGCGCGGCAATTCCACCCGCTTCTACAAATGCGGCTGACCGCCGAAACCGCCCATTAACAGGCGCAAGAATTTTGTCGAAAAGCAGAAGCGGGGGTACGAGTCCGATGACGGAGAAACCAATCCAGCCAAGAGCTACCGCGGCTGCCCATCGTAAGATTTGATAGGCAGCGGCATGGTCGAACGCTCCGTAGAAGACCGATCCCACTGACCCTAAGAAAATCCCCGCCATGATATAGGCCGTCACCCGCCCGGATTGAACGAGCAGAAGTGTTTGAGCTCTCCCCTTTTGGCTTGCGGTTGGACTGAAAGCTAACATCAGGCTGGACGCGATCCCGCCGCACATGCCTGCGCAATGCAGACTGCTCGCCAGCCCCATCAAAAGGCCGCTAAAAAGAGTGAGATTATTGATATCCATGTCACGGTTTCATTTATGTCGGGCCGTCTTCCGGTTCCGCGCTCGAATCGATCGCGACCATGACCAATGTCACGAGCATCACAGGAACCGCTGATAACGCCACATAGAATGCCACTTGGATACCAATCATCACACTCCCAATAACGATCAACATCAGCAGGTTTACTATCGTTAACGGAAGTGCTGGCGGGCGCACGAAAGAAACTGCAAAATGAAAAAAGCAATTCGCAACTGCGATGGTCCGAGCTCGTAAATCAAAGTCTGGTTTGCGTGTGCCAATACCCCCCCAAATATTATTGGTGTAAAAGATAAACGCCACAATCAGCCCGCCTAACAGAATCAAGGGCAGGCAAATGATGGCACATGTCGCATAGAACGTTACTCGGACCAAGCTCTGTAATCTGCTCAATAGTATTAGATCACTGTGAAGCCGCCTTGACAGAAATTGGAGAGCGATCACAGCCGACCAAACTACGATGCCGATCAAGGCGCCTTCCAAGCCGTCAATCGCCGCGCCAATAAATAAGGCCATACCTGTATTGAAGAGAAACAGCGTGCCGGATCGAGCCCCAATTGTATGTTTGATATTCAGGTTCATCGGTTACGCTCCGAATATTCGTCATCGAGGAGAATGCGCTCCGCGGCACCGTCGAGGTCGTCATATTGGCCACTTTTGACAGTCCAAAGAAAAGCAAGCAGGCCAAAGCCGCCGAGCAGAAGTGCTATAGGAATTAAGAAAAGGAGTGCTCCCATTATCGCCGCTCCTTCAAGGGTAATCCGGAACGTAACGCATTTAGGGTAACAGTGAGGGAGCTCGCCGACATGGCAATCGCAGCGCCGAGTGGTGTGACGAGACCGATAATTGCGAGCGGCACAAGCGCGATATTATAGAGGGCGGCAAGAACGAGGTTCTGGCGAATGATACGGATGGCTCGAACTGCGGACGCATGAACGACACCGATCGTTTCGAGCCGATCACTCGGCAATATGATATCGGCGGCGCTCTGACTCGCTGGCGCGCCATGGGTAAAGCTGGCAGATACAAAAGCTGCAGCGAGCGCCGGAGCATCATTGAGTCCATCGCCCATCATGAGGACGCGGCGCCCTTCAGAACGCCAATGCTCGATGAGCTCAATTTTTTCAGCGGGCGTTAGGCCGCCATGAACCTCGTCAATATTCAGATTTTCGGCGAAACGCGCTACCGTAGGCTTCCGATCGCCCGATAGAATTGCAATTTTTAAACTCCTAGCGCGCAATTCTTCAATTGCATGTCTTGCGTCCTTTCGCGGCAGGTCTTCAAATGTAAATCGAACTCGCGGCTGGCCTGGACGCGTCAACCACACTTCCGTCGCTTCATCTTCGATTTCATACCCGACGCCACAAAAGCTTGCACGGCCCAAACGGATTTCTCCGAGCGCCGTCAAAAGCGATAGGCCTTGGCCAGGAAACTCGATAACGCCAATCGCTGGTGGCACGTCTGGCGCGTTTTGAGCAATAGCTTGTGCTAGTGGGTGTCGACTGGCCGCAGCCAGTGAAGCCGCGGTTCTTAGCGTCTCGCAATCCTCTGGCAGTGATACGAGAACCGGTCGGCCCTCGCTCAAAGTCCCCGTCTTATCAAACGCGACATGATCAACCGAAGCGAGGCGCTCCAGTGCATCTCCCGATCGCAGCAAGATACCTTGCTTCAAGAGCATTCCGGTCGCTACGATTTGTACCGCTGGAACAGCAAGACCAATGGCGCATGGACAAGCAATGATGAGCACCGTGACCGCATGGAGCAAGGCGGTTACCGCGCCCGTATTTGTAAAGAGGCACCAGCCAGTAAAGGTAAGAAGTGCAACCCCATGGACGATTGGAGTCCATATACGCGCGGCGCGGTCAGCGATTGTAACTGCCGGGCCGCGGGATGTTTCGGCCATCTCAACCAGGCGTACAATCTCGGCGAGGTAACTGCGATCAATCGTATTCGTCGCTTGAAGCCTGAGGGCCGCTGCGCCATTTATACTGCCAGCCAATACAGGTGCGCCCGGAGCCACGGACACTGGGAGGCTTTCACCGGTGACGATCGATACATCAAGCTCCGAACATCCTTCTGTGATAATACCGTCGATTGGTACGCGCTCGCCGGCTTTCACAAGGACAATCATACCGGCTTCCACAGCAGCGGCTGGCAACACGTCGATATGGCCATCGTCCCTGCAAACCGCCGCTCCATGTGCCTTCAGCATCAGGAGCCGCTCGATCGCAGCACGCGAACGGGCTCGAACCCGAAAATCAAGGTATCGGCCGATCAGCAAGACAAAAAGGAGTGTCGGAGCGCTATCAAAATAGACGTCGTGGCCATGCCTCACCAATTCGACAAGGCTCATGACCGTGATCGATAGAACGCCTATTGCGACCGGAACATCGATATTTGTATGCCCGCCTAAGATGGCACGAAGAGCAGAGCGGAAAAAAGGCCGGCCTGCGACGGCGATCGCCGGAAGAGTGACGAGAGCCGATATCCATTGCAGTAATGACTGCGTGGCGGGTGCCATATCCTGCATCTGACCCGTCCAGACGGCGAGTGAGAGCATCATTATATTCGACGAGGCGAAGGCGGCAACGGATAGCGCTCGAAGAAGTTCGCGTCCGCTCTGGAGATCGACTTGAGTCAGATGCTCGGGATCGAAAGGTGTTACGTGATAACCGATGGCCTCGACCGACTCGACAATATTATTCGCATGGTGCCGGTCGCCCTTCCACGTGACTGTCAATCGCCGTAAGGTGAGATTAAGCCGTGCTTCCGTTATAATTGGATCGGCCGTGAGGCGGCCTTCAATTGTCTGGATGCAAGCGGCGCAATAAGCGCCTTCCACCAAAAGATGCAGACGCTTTTGGTCGCCATCTTCTTCGACAAAGGCGCTGATCGAACGCTGTAAATCGGGTGGCCGTTGAGGCAGCACCTGCGGGTCCAGAAGCGCTCCGGCAGCATTCACGGGCTCACCTCGACTTCAATGATCTTATGGATAGCATGGCCATCCTTCGTTACCTTCAGGCGGATAAACCAACGCCCTGGAAGGGGTAGCGTAAACGAAGAGATCTGTTGTCCGGGATTGTCTTCTTTAAAGGTAACAGGCAGCACTTGGGGAAATTCTGTCATCCGCTCAGCGGTCGCGAGCACGGTAGCATCTTTGAGAATGTGGCCGTCTTTATCAGAAAGGTCGAGAGTCATCCGGCCGGTCAGAGAGCTATTCGATATAAAGTGCGATTGAACGGTCCATCCAAGTGCTTTTTCAGCCTCCCGCGCAGCCAGATTTTGGTTGTAATTAAGGCCTTCGGCATAAGGCTGATCAGTGACGACGCCTGTAAAGCTGCGGTACGCCAAAGTGATGAAGCCGCTCTCGAGAATAGCCAGCCCGATAAAAAAACCGACGAAAGCGCGAGGAATCCAGAGATCACGCTTATTCTCATCAGCAGCCTCTACCGACTCCATCATTTTGAAGGACCCCAGAAATAGCTTTCGATCTTGCCGAGGTTTTGACCTGTCGCCGCGTCCGCGAACACAAAAGTGAATGGAACACGGCCAGCGGGGGCATCATCTTTCGGTAAGCTAACCAAGAGCCGGTCACTGGCAGAGCGATCCGCGTCCACAGGTAAGTTTATTGAAGATCCCGTTGCTGGCTTTTGTGATGTGGCTGCGCGAAGCTGAGCATGAGCTAAACCTTCTATGCTGATCTTCACATTGGCAAGGTGAGGCCGTCGATGGGAGAGACGCAGAACATAATCGTTACGGATACTTCCATCAGAGAGGCGAACGAAAGGCGGATTGCGTTCAGAATCCACATCAAGAGTAACGTCGGACATTCTTGCAAGCCCGGCGCCCACCGCCCCAATTGCAAAAATGCAAGCAATCGCGAAGAGCAGCGCCTTAAGACGTAGAAGAGAAACTTTTGCGCGCGTGAAGGAATGGACACCGCTCGCTGATTCTGTATCGAAACAAATCAAGCCAGCCGGTCTGTCAAGGCGGTGCATGATGTCGTCACAGGCATCGATACATAGGCCGCAACCGATGCAACCCATTTGCAAACCATCACGAATGTCGATGCCTGTCGGACAAACATTGACGCAGCGTTGACAATCGATGCAATCGCCTCGTCCTTCATCGGTAGCGTATTCGTGTAATTCAGTTCCTACGACAAGATCGGAGCGTAACGGTACACGCTTCTTGGCTCTTGGTTCGCCGCGCCAAGACCGATAGGTCACAACGAGGCTTTCTATGTCTAGGAGCGCTGCTTGGAAACGCGGCCATGGGCACATGTGCAGGCAAACTCTTTCCCGCGCATAAGCTGCTAATAGCCAAGTCATGCCCGCTATTAAGATCAGCGATGAATAGGCTGCGGGAGAGCCTGTCCCTCTTACGATTTGGCTGGTAAATGTTGGAGCGTCAGCGAAATAAGCTGTGAAAGTAAAGCCTGTGAGGATTGCGATCGCGATCCAGCTCCCTTTTCGCAAGACATTTGCTTGCAAGCTGTTCTGGCCCGCGAACCGCGCGCTCCAGCGATCAATTGCGAAGAAAAAATCCGTCCATACTGTCTGCGGACAGGCAAAACCACACCAGACGCGCCCGGCTAGCGTCGTCGCATAAAACAGAGCGAACGCGGAGAACATCAGGATGCCAGCGGCTAGTGGAAGATCCTGCGGCCAGAACTCGAAGCCGAAGACGAACAACCGGCGGCCCGGTAAGTCGAACAGGATTGCCTGATTGGGCAAGAGATCGCCACGGCTCCACCGGAGCCAAGGCATGACAAAGAAAAGAGTCAGCAAAATAGAGGCAATGACCGTCTTAATACGGCGATAATGACCTTGCACCGCATGAGGTATATGCCGGTTGGGCATGATCCTTGGCGGCCGGACAGGGGCGATACTGGCCGCATCCGTCATCAACGCTCGCCTCCGCCGAGGGTGTGAACATAAACGGCGAGCATGCGGATGAGGCTTTCGTCAAGCTTTGCCCCAAAAGGCGGCATCACGCCCATGCGTGGCCGGGTCACTTGCCGCTTGATCGCATCTTTGCTTCCGCCATAGAGCCAAATCGTATCATTGAGGCGCGGTGCGCCGACATCATGATTGCCTTGACCCTGCTCGCCATGACAGGGAGAGCAGTTCTCCGCGAAGATACTGCTACCAGGCATATTGCTCCTCGTAGCGGATTTCCCCGGATCGGAAAGTGTTAAGACGTAGTCTGCGACCTGATCGATTTGATCAGTGGAAAGTATCTCTCCAAATGTCGGCATGATGCTTTGACGCGTATCGGGATCGTCATTCCGGATACCGTGCTGAATCGTCTGCTGGATCTCTGAGATCTTGCCGCCCCACAACCAGTCGTCATCAATGAGAGAAGGAAACTGCCCGTTCTGGCCGCCAGCGCCGACACCATGACAGGGAGCGCAATTCTCGTTGAAGGCGGCGTGACCGCCATTCACCGCGAAGCGGCGCAGTTCGTCGTCTTGTTCAATCTTCTCCAGCGGCACTGCCATTAATCGCTGCCGCCAATCAGCCTGCGCAGCGCGTGCGCTCTTAAGCTCCTCTGCTAGCTGGCCCTTACTCGTCCACCCAAGAAAACCATGATAGAAACCAGTGGTCGCCGGAAAGGACGGATAAAGCCACATATAGACAAGAGCGATGGCGCAAGAGGCAATGAAGACGGTTACCCACCAGCCTGGAATGGGCGTGGTCAGCTCTTTAATCCCATCCCACTCATGGCCTGTCGTGAGATAGCCACCGACGGGATCACGCTCACGCTCAGCCATCGATATCGTCCTCAATAGCAAAAGGGATACGCGCATTATGATCCATCTGCGAACGGACAGATGGCCGAAAAGCGCGGATGAAGATAATGATGAAGAGAAGACAGGCAACAACGAGCCATCCATCTATCATCATCATGACGAACCAATCGGGCATCAGTCAGTCCTTTTCTTCGAGATGGATGTCGGAGAAGTCCACCATAGTGCCGAGCACTTGGAGATAGGCGATGAGCGCATCCATCTCTGTGAGCCGGTCTGGCTGACCGTCGAAGTCTCCGAGCTTCACCTTCTTATAGCGTGCAAGTAGGCCATCCGCGTTTTCGCCAGTCGCTTGAGCGCGGATATCTTCAGCGGCATGCGCGAGCATATCTGGTGTGTAAGGCACACCGACTTCCGCGAGCGCCCGCATATGCAGGTCTATATCATCGACACGAAGCGACCTATCCTTGAGGAACGCATAGGATGGCATGATCGAAACCGGGACGACGCTTCGCGGATCAGTCAAATGCGCGACATGCCATGCGTTCGAATACTTCGATCCGACGCGGGCGAGATCTGGGCCTGTGCGCTTTGATCCCCATTGGAATGGGTGATCATACATGCTTTCAGCGGCGATCGAGTAATGACCGTAACGTTCGACTTCATCGCGAAACGGACGGATCATTTGGCTATGACACAGGTAACACCCCTCGCGGGTATAGATATTGCGCCCGAGCTGCTCAAGCGGTGTGTAAGGACGGACACCCTTAACAGGCA
>Ga0116230_10008536_pt1 | contig 10100 bp, 4 predicted proteins | sample S1TSphfallax_3_FD_88678 | JGI IMG/M metagenome (GOLD analysis project Ga0116230, IMG submission 88678) | Host-associated microbial communities from peat moss isolated from Minnesota, USA - S1T2_Fd - Sphagnum fallax MG | ecosystem: Host-associated > Plants > Peat moss > Unclassified | place: USA...
CCAGTTCCCATTCTCTATGGGAACAAAGGCACAAAAGGCCAGGTGCTCAAGTAGACTTGGAGTGCATCAAGCTAATTTTTCATGTCAAAACAAGGGTGCACACTGCAGCTTTCTTGGTATTTTTGATAGGACTAGCCACACATAATTAAAGCTTTAAGGACTCAAAATTAGCAAACTTCTCTCAATTTTGGGGCTTGAATGCAGAGTATCATTTTTCTTCTGAGGCGCTGAGGTGCATGATTAGCAGTGCCAGCTTTGGTGGGAAAAACCAAATGAATTGAGATTTTGAACCAAGCAAGGGCAAGTGTTTCTTCACCTTGGGGCTGCATGTTTGTAATGTGTTATATACAATGTAATGGTTGCCATTTGTTCTTCCAAAGGATATTACACTAGGTCCAAATAACCTTATTCACAAAAATGGGAGTGCATTAGATTTTGTCCAATTTGGTTGATTTTAAATATAAAGAAGGATTTATTGATGCTTATTATTATACCAGGATTGAGACAGAGATTTGGCAGTCTTTAAAAATAATAATAAGCATTAATAATATATCATAAAATAAAATTCTAAGATTATTTTGAAAACCCATGGGTCCTCACTATTTTCATTAGGCCCGCCTTTTTGAGGTAGGCTAAAAAAAATACCCCAAGAGCTTAAGCAATATTATTCACAACTATCCATAAAAGATTCTTACAAGATTTTTCATCCAAAATCATTTAGTTGTGCTTAGGACTAAACTACTATAATGTAAACCCAAAGTGACCACCCTTCAAAGTTTGGACCAATGAGGAATTTTTAATTTGTGTGATCCCAATCCCAAGCCCTCCAGTGCACACTGCCCCTAATTCTACAACAATGCTATTAAAAAACAAATCTTCGAAAATAATGATTTCATCAAATCAGTTGTGTGTTTCATTCTCTCCATGATTTTGGTCAAGAGGCTATCAATGCATACAATTAGGTTGAAATTTTTGTTGGTTGTGCCTCAGAGGGAGAAATTTTAGGCTGGTTCTTCATAGGTAAATTACCTAACCATGCCACATGGTGCCATTATTTCTCTTGGTTTTGTTGGCTCCACTTGTAATGGAGAGATTAGAAAACCATTCTAGTTTTCATTTTGTCCCACATTTTGAGGAATGTTCACCAGGTGTTACTATTAAACTATTAAGTTCTTATTTTGGGAACTTCATCGATCATTTCTTATTTGAACTGAGGCCTGCTATTAACTGGCCATTAGGGGGCCAGTCACTACCTCGTAAGAAGCTTGTTCAAACTTGAGTCATAAGCTTGGCAAAACAATTCTGAATGAGCTGCTTGTTTAAGTCTTTGTTCTAAATTCTCAAATGATGCAAAATAATTGCTGAAAAGTTAAAATTTTATCTATGAACTCAACATTCCATGGTGCATCTGAAACTGAGGAAATCTTTTTCAAAGAGAGAATGGAGAATGGATTTGAAAATCTCTTTACCCAGAGTTTTTCTTCCCACCCCCGCCCCCACAAAAATTTGTGATGTAGGCAAAGGGACAATCATCCATAATCTTGAAGATTAAACCCAATTTGACTATATGGAAGTAACCAAAAAAATTCAGCATCCTTTCTAGAATTTGGCTACAACCCCTGGAACCATTGTAGCAGAAATCCGTCAATTTGTAATTATTATTATTTTCGAACTCTAGCAAATTTGTACCAAATGGATCATTTAATGACATTTCACCTAATAATTGCCATTCAACTCTTGAATCCTGTGATAATTCAAAGTCAAATGGCAGGAAAATAAATCTTAAGAAAATTACAGTGCTAAGGGTTTCTTGCAAACTGTGGGTTTTGTTGCAACTGTCTACTCGTCTATTCCAGTGCTCTAGAGAGACAGATCAAGATCTGTACCTTGTTGCATCCTTCTACATGAATTTGGCTGCAACCCACGAAAATGTTGTAGCAGAAATCCAACAATTTCTAATTATTATTGTTTTTCAGCCAGACTATCGAATTTGGACCAAATGGATCATTTGAGGATCTACCTATAATAGCCATTCAACTCTTGAATCTTGCAATAATTCAAAGCCAAACGCATATCTTGAAATGGCAATAAAATAAATCTGAAGGAAATTGCAGTACTAAGGATTTGTTGCAAACTGTGGGTTTTGTTGCAGTCTACTCCAGTAGACTTCTATAGAGACACATGTAGATGTGTACTTTGCATCCTAATTGCCCTGAGCGCTGGCAAGTCACTAACTGCATTGTCGAGAAACAATCTATCTTAACATAATTGCTAGTCAGTTTTCCTGCAAACAGAATTCTTCTTCATGATCGTCCAGTAATGATCTTCATGATCATGCCTCCTGACCACTACTTAGATTCTGTTCTGAGTTTCGGAATTTGAACATATTCCACCAGTTTTTGCTCATTCGCCTCCGGAAGGTCTGGTGACTTTGGACATGTCATAGTTTACGGTTTCCAGCCTCTCCTGATCATCCTCCTTGCTATTCCATTCCTCGTGGGTGCTATGAGCCACATGGTGCGGGTCGTCTTGCACAGCGCCATAGCTCTTACCGCTGTTTTCTGTGGCGGCAGGAATTGTATTAGAAACTGTACTAGTGTCTTGCTGCTGCGCCGTCGATTCAACGTTGTGTTCGGACGGCTGTTTCTGCTCTTGAAGAACAACTTCTTCAGATTCTTCTTGCATGCTCGAGGGGCCGGCCCATCTCTTTGAGCCTACACGGCTCAAGAATCCCAAAACTTCATGTGGCTTCTTCCATAAAGCCGACGACGACACTTGCCTGGAATAGTACACCGACCGCATCAATGCTTGCCCGCCCGACATCAGATTGTACAACCGCTTTGTCGTCACCTGTGTTGCAACTTGTGTAGTAGCCGCCATAGATGATCCTCTTTCACTCTTTTCCTCGAGCTCGTTAAAAAATAATTCTACAGAATCTCAATTAAGCTCCTGGAAGCTGGATCTCCTCGTCCTCTCACCAATCCAAAACCTCCTCCGCTACAATCTGAACACCCCGCCCCCCGAAAAGTAAAATAAAATTCTCCCCTGCTTTTAGCATATAACGCGAAAGTAGAATTCTCGTCTCTTCAGAGGATCTAATCTCCCGCCTAGTGCCCGAACTGAAGGGGGAAAACAGAAGAAAGCCTTGGCAGCTAAATTCTCTGGCTAAATCTTTGAAAAAAATTATTCCTGCATGCTACCAAAACTGAATCACCACTGTCGTGTATGAGAACATGAAGGAAAATCTGCATACAAATTCTGGAAGAGACGAGTGGGATGGGTGCCAGATTTGTAGTGAAGAAACGAAGAAGAATTGCGCAGATTTTCGCAAGAAATTCAGCCAACAAGAAGACGAGCGTTTGTTGTTTGTGAACTGAAGAAGATCGGCCGACGTTTGTCTGCCTTGTGCCAAATGGCGGGAAAATGGAGGTGCCATGCGCTGTGTGACGTGGCGCCACGCGTCTGCTTGTGGCTCTAAAGCATGACAGCTAGCTGGCTCGTGAGACACCTGCTTTAGAGTTTTCTAGAATCTTTGAATGCAAATATATTGAGCGAAAAAAAGGAAAAAGAAACTCTCTTTTGCAAAGATTAAATGAGTGCCAAGAACACCAAGGGTACCTTTTTTTTCAATTTGTGATTTGAAAATTTGGCAATTTTTTCCAAAATATTAGGAAAATTAGTAAAATTTGTTGGAATATCATTATACATCCACGAGGAAATAGCAATGAGTAAAACACAAATTTACAATAAAACCTCCACCAAACCTTAGAATGACACAAGTTGTTATGAACTTTATAGTGTGGCCTGTGCCGTTTGCCCAAGTGTTACCATGTCCTCAACTGATTTTTCCTTTCAAAACCTGGTTTTTTTTAATTTATTTGAATTTTCAGCGGCAGAATGCACTTAAAAATCAATATCTCCCACATTCTGAATCCAAATCTTACCAAAAACTTTCCATTAAATCCTGGTCATCAAGATCTTTCCAACAACACCAAAGGCACACTCCAATTCCTCTGAAATTTTCAGCTATGATTTAAATTAATTTTCAGTGAAGAAATCACTCAATATTCGAGAACTTTTGTACTGCAAAGTCCAAACGTCATGGAACCAAGCCCATGCACCCTCCTCATCAAGAGCTTTCCAAAGACACCAAGAACATGGTCTGAAGCGGTGGATCTCATAACTACAAAACAAACCCTAAACCTTCATAACTAGATTATCCACTCCCAAGCTCTAACCTACTAGGAGGTGAATACCACACATGCAAATGTTGTTATTGCATGCACAAAGTTATGAAACCATGTAAATGTCATCTTCACCTAATTAGAGTGAACATCATATTTAATAAATTACTTAAATGAAGTTAACTCAAGTATTTCATAGTTTCAAAAACTTAAGTGCATGAAATGCAAATATCTAAAGTAAAAATAATTTGATAGGCTGTTGGCATCCAACAAAATTTACAATAAAAAATATATATATTTTGCAAACCTTTTTCAATTTTGTTGGTTTAAAAATATATATATATTCGAAAAAAATTGACATTCAACGGATGAACTAATAAAAAAGGTTCAACCTTGAAAACTAAACCCAAAATAAAATAAAATAATTAAAAATTTATCTAATTAACATAGTAGGCTTACCTACTTACCTCGTTAGGCTTAACTTCATTACCCATTTACACATTAGATGCCATGTTAATTTTGAAATATTCTAAAATGCTACCATAGAACAAGACATCATTTGTTATTAATATTGACCAAATTAATCCCATCTTAGTCACCAACAACACCAACTATGTTTGCATGTGACTAGTTCAACACACTTAATGACATTTAATCATAAATGTCAGATGCAATGACCAATCACAAAAGCCCATTTTTCTTCTAATGTAAGCACACATTGGGAACTTGTAGAACCTGTTATAAACACATTAATAACTTGATGGAAATACAATAGCAACACATTGGGAACAAGAAAAATCCAATGAGAAGGCTAAACATGTGCCCATGATGGCCCATATTTTCACCTTTTGAGGATGGAGAAGGGTAACATGCGGGCTTGAAACTTATTTAGGATTTTGGTGTTCTCACCATGTTCTCAATATTCTTTCCTCATATGTGCAATAGGTCTCATGACATTTTCAATGTGTTTCACAAGTTTTCACGTGTTTTTCAAATCATTTGCACATAACATCACTTTTTATCTCATGATTTTTTTTCAAAATCTTATTTTGATAAATTATATAATTAGTTTGATCAAAGGGAATGGTTACATAATCAAAAATTGGCTTGATGGATAAAGTTACAGGTAGAGGTATAAGTTTTCAACTTCTTTCTAAAGTTGGGTCGGTTGAAGTTATAAATGAAAATTTAGGAAGAAGGTATAGGTTGGGTTAGGTTTTCTCTTCCCCCCCACCCTTACTTCCAACGAATTGTTTTTTCGGTGGGGTGAGAGGAATGTTTGAGGAGGGTAGCATTTGTAAAAATTATGCATGTAAATGTTGCATTTTTCACCTAATTAATTACTCTCAAAATGTTGGCACCTTGTTGCTTGAATTTGCATTTTTTACATTTTTTTCATGGACCATGTGCAAAAAAGAATCATATATGTCAATAACAACACGGAAAAAAATTTGAATGATTTTTTTATTCATATGTACACCCATCAAACATCATAACAAAATGCCTTTCATGAAAAACCTAAACCCAAAATGCGACCAAAAAAAAAATGAGAATTGCCAAATTTCAAATTTCAAAATGAAAATGAAACTAAAATATAAAGATCTTTCCATTTAATTTATATCCATTCAATATTGATGTTCATTTCAAACATGAAAATACCTTATGCACGTTGCTAGAAATTGTTTACATTATCCAAAATTTCAATATACCATATTTAAATTTATTTTATTTCTTAAATACACTATAGAACATTGAATGGTTTTGAAAATAATGTTATTATATGTTCATACATCATATTTTATGAACTAATTTTTATTAATTTCATAATTAAAATGTATTGTGTAATACCCAAAAAATCATATTTTTAGTATTTTTTTTCATTTGGACATAATATGAAAATGATATTACTAATTAAAGTTGATTTTTGGAAAAGTTTTAGTTGCATCTTAATTTAAAATTAAAGTGTAAGTAAAAGGTTTAACCCATATGTTTTGTCTTTGAATCTCATCTCACAAGCCATATAAACAACAAGTTTTTCCTTGATTATTCACCCAGAAATGCATATGCCAATTTGGTACGAGTGGAGAAATGTTTCATCGTAAATGGAAATTGTGACATGAATGAAATATGTTTTGGCTATTCCTTCCTTCTACATTTTCCCTTTCCTACCTATTTGCCTACCTACATAAGTAAGTAGGTGCTAGTTTTCTACCTACCTAGGTAGATGGGTTCTAATTTTCTTAAAACTTTCAATTAAAAAAAACTTGAATGAATGAAATAATTCGAATGAAACAAAAAATATTAAATTATCTGGATTAAATAATTAAAATATTCAAAAAAATTAAGTACTCATATGTTAATGAATTTACTTCTCTGTATCAACTCATCATCAGTCACTAAACAATTGACAAATTCACTAGAACTAAAATTCATTTAATTTACTGTAAAACCTAATGAATTCATTAGTGGATTTGGACTCTTTATGTACTAGTAACACCATACTAGTTCAAACAATTGATGTATAATAGTTTAGGATTAATGAACAAGCTTTTTCATATTGCATAGAATTTCACATATTACATGGGACACAATGATTTTTTGTTGTGATATATGAAGGTATTGCCCATCCCATAACCTTTCTAGCAAGGGATTTGCCATTTTGATATAGGTATTGTCTTTTTTTTGTTGTTTTCATAGTGAAAACTTCCTTTAATGGATATAGGTAATGTAGCATGGGCTTATAGATTCAAGTATTGCCAATGGGTTCATTTTCATAGCATGGAAATGCATTTTTGGATGAAGGTAATGCAATATCAACACATTTCAAAATATGATGAAAATATTTGTTTTGTTGGTGTATGCAATGAATAATCACAATTGAATGTGTAGGAATTACATTCACCCATATTTCGACATTTGTATTGGATATTGTAGGTATTGTACTTTTATGGACTTTCTAGTAACCCTAACCTAAGTGATGGAGGAGCAAATATTTGTAATACCCACATATTAAATTTTTTGGGTAAGACCAAGCTAATAGGAGCCAATTTTGGTGTAACTAATCATTGGTTTTGATGTTCATAAGTCTCAAACACTAAGTCAATGTTGAAAATATATGTTGTATTTATGTGAAGCCCTTTCTAATATGTTAATTTAGCATCTAATTAAACTTGAAAGTAATCCAATAAATATTTTTAAAAAATTAGCACATTTTAAAACCGGTAACCAATGTTTTTCAACACAATGAAATAATTTAAAAACATTATTTAAGTATCGTTGTTAAGCACTACTTCAAGACATTTCATCCAATCTTGTGCCACCACATCATCTTTTCAAGACTAATCATACTACATAGTGACTTAGGAGGTTGTTGTTGGCTCCTATTAGCTCATTTTTACCCCTTTACATAAATGAAATATAATTGGTAGTAGAAATTATATGGGAATTACATGGACTTGATTTTTTTTGTATTTCAATTCCAATGGGGCCCCAATTTTAATATGAGGGTATTGCAAAATTTAAGTCCATTTTCATTCAAGCTCGACCATAGTATGATTGGTCCATTGTATGATTGGTCCATTGTATGTAATACCTTCATTTTTCATTTTTGACATTATTTAAAAGAAAAAATAAAATAAAATTGTGTAATATTTACATTTGAAGCATAGAATGTTGGTTAGATTTGAGAAGTATTTAAGAGAAACATGAAATAAAAACGTGTAATATTTCACATAATACCCAAATATTGGGCATAAAATATGCATATTTAATGATAAACAAAAATTAACAAAGATAGTTTGGAATTTTTAAATTTTTTCTAAAGAAATAAAAATTTGAATATGAAGAAGAAATAGAAGAAAAATCATTTAGAACAAGAAAAAAAAAAGATAATTTTAGAATGAGAAATTAAAGTACAAGAAATTAGAAAATTAATCTAAAATATGCAAAAACAATTTTAAAAAAAAAGTTTCATTTCAATCACAAATGGCATTGTTTGAATATGTGGATAATACCTACAATGTTACCCATACAATATTTCATAATAGGCAATACCTACATTTTATACATACAATAGGTGTTAGTTTTGGGAATTCCAAACCATTAAAAACATGGTATTAAAACTTAAACTTCACACGAGTATTGTAATGCCAAGAACCTAAACCTTCAACTTTATGTAAATTTAACCTTCTTTTCAAAACTATATGTTTTACATTACTTTTCTTATGATTTAAGTGATTGAATTAAATAACAATTGAAAATATTTTGTTTCTTTACCTCCTTGATTTTTTTTTAAAAAACACATTGAAGTTCATTTTACACCTTGTGGATTCCATTATTATTTTTTCCATCTAGAAAAATAGAGGTTTAATTATGAAATAAAGAGGTTTACCCAAAATATAGAAAGGTTTTGTTGGAAGGTATAGGTTTAGCCAAAAATATATAAAAGAATTGTTGGGAGGTAAAAGTTTAGCCAACAAATAAAAATGTTTTGTTGAAAGGTCAAAATTTAGCCAAAAAAAGATGTAGGGTTGCTAAGAGTTAACATTTTAGCCAAGAAGAGATATAAGTTTTACCAAGAAAAAAAAAATAACCAAGAAGAAATATAAGTGTTGCCAAGATTAAAAGTTTTACCAAAAATGGATATAGGTTTTAAGTTTTGTTAAAAGAGAAAAGTTTAGACAAGAAGAAATATAAATTTTGTCAAAAGTTAAAAGTTTAACCAAGACTAAAAAGAGATTTTGCCAAAAAAGAAAATTTTAATCAAGAAGGGACATAGGTTTTGCCAGGAAATAAAAGTTTAGCCAAAAAAGATATAGTTTTTACCAAGAGATAAAAGTTTAGCCATAAAGGCATATAGGTTTTGCTAAGAGAGAAAATTTTAGTCAAAAAGATATATAAGTTTTGCCAAGAAAGAAAAGTTTAGCTAAGAAAAAACATAGGTTTTGCCAAAAGAGAAAAGTTTAACCAAAAATAAATATAGGTTTTGCTAAGAGAGAAAAGTTTAGCCAACAAAATATATAAGTTTTGCCAAGAGATAAAAGTTTAGCCAAAAAAAATGCAATTTTTGCCAAGAAAGAAAAGTTTACTGAAGAAGAGATATAAGTTTTGCCAAAAGATAGAAGTCTAACCAAGAATAGATATAAGTTTTGCCAAAAGATAGAAGTCTAACCAAGAATAGATATAGGTTTAACTAGGAAAAGATATAGGTTTGCCAGGAAAAGATAGAAAGGGTAGGTAAAGGATTGGTTGTTAGTTGGTTTGGTTTAGGGTTTAGGCTAAGAGGTAAGTCAGTAGAGTAGGTAGGTTAGTAGGGTAACTAGGTGGGAGGGTAGTTTGGAGGGTAAGGGTTGGGAAAAATTTGGCCCCAGAAAAGGAAAAAAAAAAGTCAAAGGTCAGCAGGCAAAAAAATTGACTGTGGTAGAACGTTGGTTAATGTAGGGTGAAGAGGCGGATAAAAACATAGCCCATCCTATGGACAAAACGACCAACTGGTGCAGTCATGGAGGCTGGTTCACTCTGGTCAAAAAACCCTGGTCCTACTACTACCAAGTCCTGTCCAGAGGGCAACTGGTGGGGGATAGCCCTTACTTACTACATGAAGAAGAAAAACATGTCTATCCTGACCATCTAATGAAGCACACTGTCTAAATGTGGTGACTTTTAACTCTTTTTTTTCTCAAGGTATGGTGAATTTTTTTTTTAAATTCTCAAAAATCCCTTTGTTGGAGTTGGCGGCCTTTCCTCTTTTGTTGCCAGGTGAAGAAAATTCATCACCCAAAAAAAAAAAAAAAAAAAAAAACCCCATGGGCTTTTTTTTTGATTTTTTAAATTTTTTTTTCAAAACAAAAAAGCCAAAATTGGGTTTTTTTATCTCTTTCAAACAAATAAACCCACGCCAGATGGGTAGTTAACCAA
>Ga0116230_10008537_pt1 | contig 10100 bp, 7 predicted proteins | sample S1TSphfallax_3_FD_88678 | JGI IMG/M metagenome (GOLD analysis project Ga0116230, IMG submission 88678) | Host-associated microbial communities from peat moss isolated from Minnesota, USA - S1T2_Fd - Sphagnum fallax MG | ecosystem: Host-associated > Plants > Peat moss > Unclassified | place: USA...
CGCCAACCTGACGGTCGACGACCGGGGCATGCCCCCGGTCGGGAGCGATGCCGATGGTCACGGCATGGTCTTGAGCAGCGTTCCGCTGGATTTTGCCGGGAACCATCGTTCGGCAACCCACCCGTGCATCGGGGCGCTGGAAATACCGACGCATGCTCCTTGATTGATCTCAAAACTCCATGAAATCCCACCGCGCTGCGGTGGGGGCGGGGACCCACGGCAACGCCGCGGGCTTTGTAAAAACCGACTAAAAAAACCGGACACAACAAATAATCGCTTCTGGCGATATAATGGGGTGATCGTGATCGTGAACCCCACACTCAAAGCCCGAGGAAAACCCATGTCAGAGATGAATCGCCGAGATTTTCTGGTCGCCACCGGTATTGCCGCCGCAGCGGTGCTGTCGCTGCCGGTGCTGCAGAGCACCGCGATGGCGGATCAAGCCCCGACCATGCCCGACAAACCGGTCGATGTCGGCGAATTGAAAAGCTTCGACACCGACAAGGTGTACGACAAGTTCGCCAAGAAACCGAATTACTTTTTCCTGGTCCGCAAGGATGGAAAGCTCTTCGCGTGCCAGGCAGTTTGTTCACATAAGTATGTGGCACTGACGGTGAAGAAAGATGAGTTCTACTGCCCCAAGCACAAGAGCGAATTCACCTTCGAAGGCACCGCCACCGCCGGCCCGGCGCTCAAGTCCGGCTCGCTGCCACGCTATGCCATCAGCAAGGATGACAAGGGCCACGTCATGGTCGACTGCACGAAGGAATTCAGCGAGTCCAAGTGGGACGACGCCGCGAGCTACATCAAGCTCTGAGCACGCACAACACTCTGAAAAATACGCCATGATACGCCGCAGCCCCGGGTGTAAACATCCGGGGCTGCGGTTTTGGCGTTGTGCCGGAGCTCGTTTTCGCCAACGTCGAAGAATTACATCCCGGTCAGGGTGACATTCTTGTATGTCGCGGTTTCGGTCGAACCCATCGCGCTGGCGGTGGTTGCCAGCCCGATGTCGACGGTGGTGCCGGTGTCGAGATAGATGGTGCCCACCAGAGTCCAGGTGGAACCGTTGGCGGAGATGTAACCGCTGTAGTAAAGCCCGTTACGGACCAGTTTCACATACTGATCGCCGTTGTCGGCGATGGAGTAGGTGTCGGTCACTCCACCGGCGACCGATCGCCAGACCAGGCTTGCGGTCTTCCCGCCGGGGTTGGTCAGCATCGACACTTCCGGCGCGTTGGCGGCGGTCGAGGTGCGGACCATCACGCCAGCTTCGGCGATGGAACTGCTGTTGGACATGCTGGTCACCTGGGCGGACATTTCCCCGTTGTTGGTCATGGTGGTCCAGGCATAGCGGAAACTGTCAGATCCCTTGGCAATACCAGCGCCGCCGCCGGTGACGATGTCGGTGCTGCCGCTTTCGGAATTGCTGCCCGCGTTGGGGCTGCCGATGTCCCAGCCGGCGAGGCTTGTGCTGCTGAAGGTGCCTTTGGGGGTGGTCGTCGTTGTGCTTCCGCTGCTGGAGTTGGAGCTTGAACTGCCAGATCCAGAGCTTGCACTGCCGGATCCGGAGGTTGCACTACTGGACAGACTTTGATCAATTCCTGGAATGGTCTTGGAGGTAGACCCGGTCAGGGGGCTGGCGACGCTGAACAAGGAGTTGAGGACAACCCCGCTGTTGAGAATCGGCGTGCTGGATTGCAGATGGTAGGCGTTGATGGTCGTCGGGTTATCGCTGCTGGCCGGTACCGCCGCGTTTCCTGCCGATGCCAGCTGCGGATTGGCATAGATGCCGGTGTTCGTGCCGTTGAGCTTTTCCTGCCCCGTTGCTGACTGCCAGCTGCTCAAGCTGCCGTACCACGAACCCCAGACAAAGTAAGGCGTTCCAGAGTAGGAGTAGTACGCGTTGCCGTCGAACTTGATATTGCTCGCGCCCGTAAGCGCGGCGGAGTAGAAGTCCACCAGCGGAGTGTCACCGGTGCTCACGAAAAGATTGTTGGCAATGTAGTCATTGCTGGGGAACAAGTACGTGATGCTGTTGTTGCTGATGCGGATGTCGGAGGTCTGCCCACTGGTCGCCTGCGAGGCGTAGACGGTGTTGTTGTAAACCTGGGCGTTGATCACCTTGCCCCAGATGTCGATGCCGGAATAGTTGTTCTTCTTCGCGTTGTTCTGCGCGACGTTGTAGCGGACGATGTCACCGGTTTCGGTGTTGTCGTTTTCCCAGTTATCCAGTTCAAACCCGCCACCGTCGTTGTTGGCGGCGTAGTTGTACTGCATGATCGAGTTGCTGGTGTTGGAATCGAAGTCAAAGCCGTCGCCGTCGTCACCGCCCTCGGTGTGGTTGTCGTAAGACTGGTTGTACTGGAACATCACGTCGTTGGAGTCATAGCACCAGATGCCGACTCCACCGTTGCCCTTTGCTCCATTGTCATAGACCGAGTTGTATTCGACGGTCGCGCCGTCGAGACCTTGCAGCATGATGCCGCTGCCGTTGGTGTTGGCGGTTCCGTTTCCGGTGTTGCCGTAGACCTGGCAGTTGGTGATGAGAATGTTGGTGTTGTTCTCCGCGCCGTTGGCCCATGACTCGATGCCGTTCATGGTGTTGCCGTAGATGGTGTCGTTGGAGAGGGTCAGGTCGTTGACACCTTCCGAGGAAGTATCACCGCCGAAATCGACGCCGTTCTCGGCATATCCGGTGATGCTGCAGTTGGTGACGAGGTACCCGGATCGAACGGCGTTGGTGTTGTAATTTTCCAAGCGGATTCCGTCCTGGCTGGTTTCGCTGCCATGGGTTCCGACGAAGTTGAGATTTTCGATGGTGATTCCGCTGGTTCCCAGCGCCCAGAGTCCGACACTGGTTCCTGAGGCGATGGTCGCCCGGCCCGAGCCGTAGGACCCGATGACAATCGGATCGGATGCGGATCCGCCGTCGCTGTAGAGGTTCAATCCGCCGCTGAATGTTTCTCCGCCTTCAAACAGAGCCTGGTCACCGGGATTGAGATGAGTCGAGCTGACCTTGGCGGGGGTTTTCCAGGGCGAGTTGACGCTGGTTCCGCTGTTGGAATCGCTGCCGGCGTTGCTGATGTAGTAGGTGGTGGACATCAGCGTCCGCTCTTCGAGCGGTTCGAAGAAGGCGGGGGTGCCCCGGTTTGCCCTCACAGATGCCCCGGCTTTGGAAGAGCAAGAAGCCGGAGCCTGCTTGGCGGTCGACGAAACAACACGATCAGCCAGCGCACGGTAAGCCCGTGTGAGTGAAAGACGCATCAGAATGTTCTCCTCGCGGGTAAAAAAGCGAGTTAGTGTTTAGAAAGACAAACGATTGAATCCGTTCCGTTCGTCTTCCCGGAATTTAGGGAGCCTGCTGCTGATTAGCCTTCGCGGACCGTTGGAACGGGATGGCTCAGACCAGGCCCTCTGCCAGTAAGCACCCTGGCAAGGTGAGAGGCAATATGCCCGAGAAAATTTCGATCGCAATCGAAAACTCTGCCGAAAATAAAAAAAACTTCAGTGACGCTGTGGGCCGGGCCGATAATCCGCGCGAGTCTGCAATGGTGCGGTCTTTTGAGAATGCAAAACTGCATGGACGGCTCGGCTCACTGCATCTTATATCGTTGAACTGCAACATCGAATTCAGCGGCAAGTGCGCGTTTCTTTGAAAAAGTTTACTTTGTTTCACATCGCTCTCGGATGTGTCACGCAAGCCCTCGCAATCCTGAAATCGACCTCCCGCAAGCGCGGGCGCTCCCTGCAACAATTTCAGTTTCCAGCCCGTTTCGTTCTTCCGCTTTTGCTCCTATGATCCGCGCATGCCCGTAGGCGCTATTGAGGATCTGGGCCGGAAAGTCACCAATGCGGTCGCCGACTTCGGCGACTTCTCGGTGTTCTGTGGACGCGTATTCGGTTTCCTGTTCCGCGGCTGGTTCCGGTGGAAAAATATCCGACTGCTGTTTCCGCAGTTCTACGAGATTGGCGTCAAATCGGTCCCTGTCGTGATGATCGTCGGTGCGTTCATCGGCATGGTGATGACCGTCGAAACCTATGCGCAATTCAAATCCATCGGTCAGGAAGCGCGCCTCGGCAGCGTGATCGCGTTGTCGGTGGTCAAACAGATTGGCCCGGTCATGGCGGCAATGATGCTCGGCGGCCGGGTCGGTGGCGCACTCACTGCCGAACTGGGAACGATGAATGTCACCGAGCAACTCGATGCGCTGCGCGTCATGGGATCCGACCCGATCAGCTACCTGGTGGTGCCCCGATTCCTGGCGTGCGTTCTTCTGACCCCGTTGCTGACCGTGTACAGCGATATGCTCGGCATCGGCGGCGGGTGGCTCATCGGGGTGGTCACCGATCACATTCCCAATGGAATCTACTGGGAAAACACCGTCAACGGCGTCGAGATCTGGCAGGTGATGGAAGGCATTCTCAAGAGCGTTCTCTTCGGCGGGGCGATCGGCCTTGTTTCCTGCTACAAAGGCTTCACCTGCGGGTCGGGCGCAAGCGGCGTTGGACGCGCCTGCACGGAAGCGTTTGTCCAGGCCTTCCTGGCGATCATCGTCATCAATTTCGTCTTCGCCCAGGTGGCGCGGGAGATTTATGTGGCCCTGTACGGCACTGCGAGTGTGTTCGGGTGAGTGAGCGGGCGTTGATCGAACTTCGGGAGGTCTCCAAGCGGTTTGGCCGGCTGGTGGTGCTCGATCATTTGTCGCTTTCGATCGAAGAAGGCAAATGCCTGGTCGTCATCGGCGCGAGCGGCACCGGAAAGAGCGTGCTGCTCAAGCACATCGTTGGCCTCCTGCGGCCCGACTCCGGTGAAGTCTGGTACGACGGGAAACGCATCGACACCCTCAACGAACGCCGGCTCATGAAAGTCCGGCTGCAATTCGGCTTCCTTTTCCAGATGGGGGCGCTGTTCGATTCGATGAACGTGCTGGACAATGTCTCATTCCCGCTGGTTGAGCATTCGAGCAAAAAACCCGATGAAATCCGGCAACTCGCCGGTGACAAGCTCACCATGGTGGGGCTGAAAGATGCCGGCAAAAAAATGCCCGGAGAGCTCTCGGGCGGGCAGAGAAAACGTGTCGCTCTGGCACGCGCCATCGCGCTGGAGCCCAAAGTGATTCTCTACGATGAACCCACGACCGGGCTGGATCCAATCCGCGCCGATGTGATCAATGAATTGATCAACAAGCTGCAGCGGGATCTGAAAGTCACCAGCGTCGTGGTAACTCACGACATGCAGAGTGCGATTAAAATCGCCGACCGGATCGTGATGCTGAGGCAGGGCAAGATCGTCTTCGACGGCACCCCCGCTCAAATCCAGACAAGCGAAGACCCGGTCGTCCGGCGATTCGTCACCGGCGAAGCCAGCGAAGAAGAGCTGGCCAGCCTGCGCATTCCGACGCGGTGAGATTAAGCGTCGCCTTTTCCTCTGACCAAGGCCACGGTTCCAGGCCGATCAATTTTCACTGCGTTAAACACATAAATGCATGCCGTCAGCAGCAGTGCATAGGTGACGCCCGGATGCCAGCCGGAGAAGAATTTGTAAGCAGTGGTTTCCGTGAAATCCGCCAGATTGCTGTGCGCGGGGTTGTTGGTGATCATGCTCATCAGTTCCTGGCTCATCGACACGATCGAAAGGAACACACTCAGCACGGCATAACCGGGGCTGAGGGCGACGGTGGCGGCGCTGATGCTCGCGCCCCAGAGCAGATACCGCTGATGCATCTGCGTCATCACCGCGAAGAACATGATCCAGGGTGCCGCGATCGATGCAAGAAAGCGCGGGCTTCGCCGGCGGTCGTGAACCGCGGTGCCGATCGCGCAAAGGATCACCGAAACGATCCACAGACACAGCAGAAAATATTTCAGCGGCAGACCGATCTTGACGCCGGGTTTGAGATGAACGCCCGGGTCGACATCGTCCAGAAACTTTGCGATCCGGTCGGAGAAAGGACCTTTCGGCAGCGTGAACACGGGTTCCATCAGTGTCCAGTTCCAACCCCGACCGGGCTCCTGCAGCAGATCGGCCAGGTTGTTATTCTCGCCGGAGGACATGCGTTCATAGTGATGCGTCCCGAAGGCGATTCCGCGGTCAAACCAGGCGGTGCTGCTGTTGAACAGCGGAATGCACGCCAGCGCACCGCATGCCATCCACGCGGCGGCGGCGAATGGGATCGCGCGACGGGGCGCGAATTTGATGACGATGCAGAGCAATGCCAATGCGAAAATATCAATGGTAAAATGCGCGATCCGCTGGGCAGAAAATCGCCCGTCGCTGAGGAGAAGAAGCGGATAGAGCAGAATGCCTGCGGCGATGCAGCCGACCGACAGCTGAACCCATCTTTTCCAGGACTCGCCTTTGAAATTGATGTACACCGTCCCGACAGCGAGTGGAACAAAGCAGATAATCGCCGCAACCTGTCCGGCGAATGGCGAGATAATCCATCCGATGATCCATGCAACCGCGATGGCAACGGGAATGCGGGCTTCTCGCCTGCGCGGCCAGAGAACGATCATCACAACGACACTGAAAAGCACGGCCAGATAAACCAGCCAGGTGATTGCGTTCAGGTTGACGCTGCCCGGCTGGTAATGCTTCTTGACGATGTTGAAACCGGGTGTGCGGACCAGCCAGACACAGGTCGCCAGCGCGGTGGAGAACAAAAGCCCGATGATCCAACGCACCAGAGCCATCAGCCGGCCCTGAAACAATGGCCAGAGGATGAATATCGGCGCGCCGAATAGGATCTGCCCTTTGAACATCGCGCCTGCGCCGATCAACATTCCGGCGCAAAACCACCAGTTCAGCGAAGCAAGCAAGACACCCCAGAGGAAGAAAGGCAACACCCAGCTGTCCCATTGCGGCCAGCAATGCGCGTTGGATAACAGCGCTGGATTGAACCAGAAAAACAGCGCGGCGATGAAACCAAGAATCGCGCCACGCACCGGGCGGTAGACCGGTGGTTGGCCCAGCGTGTATCGGCGGGTCAGCAGGAAGATCGCGAGGGCCGACAGGATCTCGCCGGTGACGTTCACCATCAGCATGGGCTGGCAAAGTTCATATTGCCGCTTTTCGCTTCGGACGCGCGGGTAGAATTCGCTGGGCCACTCGGCGACCAGATCTTCTTTCGATTTCGCACCCAGGGTCGAATATGGAGTTCTCATTGCCCGGCGGATTCGCTCGGCGGTGGATCGCAGGCCGCCGTCGTCGTGATCATGCACCCACCGGCTCCAGAGCGTGGCGATCGCCAGCCGGCCCGGCGCGTAATCCAAGGCCATGATCACTCGCGGATCGGGGTTGGCTATTTCAAAGTCATAGCGTTCGACATAACCGCTCTGGAGCGTGCGCGTCCCCTGCCTGAAGGCGTTGTCGATGTCGGCGGTGTATCGAATCGGCTCGGTCTGATCCCACGCAAAACGCCGCAGAATCAGCCCAGCCACAAGGGCGGCGGAAGCGATAGCGAGCAGGATCGACCATCCTGCGAGCTGATTGAGCAGACGCCGATATGCAAACGATTTTTTCGGTTTTCCTGGCAGCACGGCGATCACGGGTTCGCTCATCGAAAGCAGAGCGTACAGGGTTTATCGTCGCCGCGGTACTGGGGGCTGGATCACTCCCATCTCTTTTCAATCCGACTTACGGCCCCTATTGTTGCCGCAACTGATGCCAACGCTTTCGCTGATTACCCCGACCGACGTTCCCGATGCCAGCCATAAGGTCACCGCGCCGGGCGGCTATGAATGGTGGTATTTCGATGCCGAGGATGCCGCCGGCGAACTGCGGATGGTCGCGATTTTTTTTCAGGGGTTTGTTTTTCATCCCGGTTATCTCCGGGCATACGGAAAATATCAGCGCTCACCGACGCGGAATGCCCCGCCGCTGCCGGCTGATTTTCCCTGCGTTTATTTCGTCTTGTATCGCGGCAACCAGATTGTCGGGCAGTTCATGTCGCAGCATCGGCCAGAACAATTCACCGCGGCAGACGATCGGGTCGACGTGGCGATCGGTCCCAATCGCCTGGAAACCGCCGTGGATGGCGGGTTGAACCTGCATCTCAAAGGTGTCCCCTGGACGTTGACCCATCGCGGGCCGATCACGCACGAATCCCAGCGATTGCTGGCCGATTTTTCCTTTTCGCCGCGATTGTCGCATCAGCCGATGCAGCGGCGGTTTTTTTCCCGCAGTTGGAGCCATGCCGATCATCACTGGGTGATCGCTGATCCGCTGTGCGACGTGAACGGCCAAGTCGAGCTTTACGATCTGAGCACGAAACGATCGACGAAGTTTCAGTTCACCGGTCGCGGTTACCACGATCACAACTATGGCACCGGGCCGATCGGTCCGGGGCTGAAACGCTGGATGTGGGGCCGGGTGCTGATGAACGATCATGCAGCCATGTTTCACTTCGCGCAGCCGAAAAGTCCAGCCGAGCCAGATGACATTCACATGATCGAAGCCGATCAGCTGGGGCTGCGGGAAGTGCCTGTTGATCGGTTCAACGCGGACTGGAGCCGCAAGACCTCGACGCTGCTGCGGTATCCCGCCTGGGTGGAAGCCGGCCCGCTGCAACTGGTGAATCCCCGGGTGATCGATGCCACACCGTTTTATCTGCGGTTGGTTTATGATGCGTCGGTTCGGGGTGTTGCCGCGCAGGCGTTTTGTGAAGTCGCCTATCCGCATCGGCTCCGCTGGCCGGTGCTGGGGCGCATGATTGAGATGTCGATCCGGCGGGCGTGATTGGTGGATTTGCGATCGGACTTTCGATAAACGTCAAGGTCGGTGGAGAGCAGCGGACCTTTGAGCTAGGAGAGGGCCAGTTTGGAGAATCAAATGCACGGGCCGGCGACGCCGGAGACCCGTGTCACAGTTGCGGTTTTGGCCGTCCAAAAGCGGGGGGGGCCGAAAACCGCCGATGCCATCGACGGCTCTATAGTGAGGCGGATTTTCCCCGCGTTTTTTCCAGTTCGTTGACCATCTCGACCCGCCGGGCGTGGCGGCCGTCGCCGTAGGCGGCATTCAGGAACGCTTCGGTGATGGTTCGGATTTGATCTTCGCTGAGCAGGTCACAGCCGACGCAGAGGGCATTGCAGTGATTGTGCTCGCGGGAACGTTTCGCGGTCACGTCATCGTGAATGAGAGCAGCGCGGATGCCGTCCACCTTGTTGGCGGCAACCGACATGCCCACGCCGCTGCCGTCGAGAAGGATGGCGACCTCCGCTTCACCGCGGGCGACGGCACCCCCGGCGAGTGCCGCCAGCACGGGGTAGTCAACCGCCGACGGGCTGTCGCAGCCGAAATCGCGCACCTCGTGCCCGAGTTTTTTCAGGATCGGGAGCAGTTTGCGTTTGGCTTCATATCCTCGATGGTCGCAGGCGATTGCAAGTTTCACGCGATCTTCCTCTCGTCCAGCCGCTTTTCGATCAGGGCAGTGAGTTGAACTGCCAGAGACTTGTAAACCGCCAGATCACTGCCGATGGGGTCCTCGATATCCCCGTCCGGATCCAGCGTATGCACTTTGTCGCTCGCCGATGGTACCAGAGAACGAACCGCCTGTGCATGGCCCGCGCCCATGGTGTAGATGACGTCCGCCTGATGGATCAGTTCGACGGTCAATGGCCTTGATCGATGCCGGGACAGATCCGCTCCATGCTCGCGAACCGCATCGACCGCCTGGGGCGTGGCCCGCATGCCGGGCATCGCATAGGTGCCGGCGGAAATGATGCTGATGCCCTTTTTTTCCAGGTCCGCTTCGCCGACCTGCAACTGCTTTGCCAGCAGATGCCGTGCGATCGCCTCGGCCATGGGCGACCTGCAAGTGTTCCCGCTGCAGACAAACATCACGGTGGTTTTGAGCAGCCGATCGATGATCCGCTCGTCGTAGACGCCAGCGCGAACGATCTCAAAGCGGTCGGCGTGGACCTTCACCAGCGTGGACGGCTTGGAATATTTCGTCGGGCCGGCGTCGAGAATCAGATCGACTTTCCCGTCGAGTTCGTCGGCCAGCGATGATGGTTTGAAGCTCGCGCCGCCCGCGCCTGGACTGGCGATGGTCAGCACGACAGGGCCGTCGATCTGGCTGATGATGTCGGTCGCCACC
>Ga0116230_10008538_pt1 | contig 10099 bp, 9 predicted proteins | sample S1TSphfallax_3_FD_88678 | JGI IMG/M metagenome (GOLD analysis project Ga0116230, IMG submission 88678) | Host-associated microbial communities from peat moss isolated from Minnesota, USA - S1T2_Fd - Sphagnum fallax MG | ecosystem: Host-associated > Plants > Peat moss > Unclassified | place: USA...
TCCAACAATGAAACCCCAAATGCATATTCTAAAGAAAATAGATCATACCAGCTGTTGTAGGTCTCAGAAGTCTACTATTTCTAGCTGTTACCTTCCACCACTCCAAATTATTTGGTAGGCTATGCCACTTAACTTTGTGGTGATACTATTTTTGCGGCTTTAGTTTAGTGTCAATTTGTTGGTTGTTCTTTTCCTTTCATGTTGTTGGATGGGCTCCTCCCATCAAGTTGTTTTGTATTCTCTATTGAATCCTTTCTGCAATAATTAAGCTTTGTTTATTCTCTCAATTCCAAAATGGTATCAAAGCTTGGTGAGGAAGGGTCCTAGGCATGCAGAAAGTGGTGACACCTGTTGTGAAGAAGAATCCAGTAGCATGCAAGAGTGTAACTTCTTGAATGTTAGAACGAGTTGTGAACAAGAATCTAGCATTGTACAAAGTGTGTGGTTCTATTCCCTTGATGGCAATTTTGTTAGAAAATTACATCTTTGAAGAAATTAAAGTAAAGGGTCAGACCCACTATAGTTTGTGGAAATTGAAGATCTCTCTCATACTAATGCAAGAAGATCTATGGGAAATTATGGAGCCTTCAGTTGTATAGGTTTCTTACTCAACTTTTGGAGTCTCAACATTTGGAATTGCACCACCAACATTGCTAGTGTTGCTTGTTGCTCAAGTTGAGAATCTTTGCAAGTAAAAAGAGAGAGCCTTGATTATCATCACCTTGTCCATCATGGATAAAATTATTCCATATGTCATAGGAGTACAAGAACCCAAGGACATTTGGTTTGTTTGGAAAAAATTGTTCAAAACTAAATATTAAGATCTCGGCGGATGCTGGTTCAAAACAAGTTGACAATTCTCAAGATGAAGCAACATCAATGGAGGATTTTCTCATCAATGCCAACTATCTACTCAATCAGCTAGTTACCTTTGGAGAAGTTGCGGTTGAAATGTGTTATGTGAGATGTTTTACCACCAAGATTTCATCATTTTGGTTAATCAATCTCAACTTAGAAAGACTTGCCCATGTTTGAAGACTTGGTAGTCAAATTAGTACATGAACAAATGAGGAGTGTGAAGAACAAACAATGTTTAGAAGAGGAAGCACTTTGGGTGAAGTTGTAAAAATACATTGAACAAAAGTGTTTTCAAAAGAGAGATAATATAGGTCATGTTCCTCAACTAGTTTCCACAAGAAACTAGGTACTTGTAATTGTTACTTCAATAATGACCATTGGGGGAAAAACTATTTAGAGTTGTGGGAGGATGTGAGGAAGTTACATCAACAAGTAAACATGCTAAAGGACAATGTTGATGGAGAAGGTGAAAAGATTGAATTTTAAAAAATCACAATGAAAAATTGTTTGATAAAGATTTAACATCTTTCAAACTACAAGATTATGAACAATATGTACTTTCCATGGAACATGGTGATGCAAATTGGATCTTAGATTTTGGTGTTATAACTCATGTCTCCAAAAATCCCAAATTTTTAGATTAGGTCAAGTCAGTAGTAGGATCCTCTCAAATAAAGTCTATATATGGTGTTTACCACAATGCTAAAGGCAAAGGTCATGCAAGGGTCTAATTTGAGAGTGGTGATATAAACAACATCAAGGATGTTCTTTATATGTGCATGGTGACAACAACAATCTTTTGCATGTTAGAAAGATTATTTTTTAAAAAATCATCTTCTTTCAAACCATGCAATAAACTTGCATCAAGAACAACAAAATTCTTGTCTTCTTCAAATAAAACATTGAAGATCACCATGTATGAACTAACATTGCATATGAAATCATCACACATACTTTGTTACAAGATTGATGGTTGCCCATTTTTTTGTTGTTTTGGCTTCTATTAACAACTAAAGTATTGGAGGCTTCTTGTACATAACTACATCTCCTAATGATCAAGATGAAATAGACAAAGAAGAAGACACATAATTGTCAACAATTCAAATTATAGGAAAAACACTTCACTTTCAATCTTGACACAATCCAAGGTTTGAAAATGCTCATGTGTTTTTTGGCTCATGAAATTACCCAATCTCAATGATATCCAATTGTTGTTGTTCAAAATTTTGGTATCACCATTCCCACCCCTCCTCTATCTCTTTCCTTTCTCTTGATATCTCACTTTTTTTTTTTTATAGAGCATCTCCAAACTCCACCCACACCCCATTATTGAGCCTCTAGCTTTGTTTACCACATCCATAGAGTTTTAAGACCAGTACTTTCATTAATACTTTATATTGCATGTGATCAAACTCCTATTGCATGTGTATGGAAATAGTCTTTCATTCATAGTTGTCCAAAGTGCATGTGGAATTTATGAATATAAATCACAACAATGATAATGTTGTGACAATTCTTGCTGTTGTGGCCTTTGCAAGGTCATGGAACTAAATATTCAACTTGAGAAAAAAAACAATGTGTGAAGAGGTTGTTGTCATCGGCTCCAATTGTACTAGAAGAGTTCCCTAGAATGCCAATGTCAAGTTTGGGCAAGATCTTAAGGAGTTGGAAGCAAAGTTGCAAAGGATGGCACCCCAAAATGGACAAGTTGTCCTCATTTTTCAAGTTCTATGTGGATGTTCTACAACTATATTTTAGGCTTAGGGTTCCAAGAAAGTTCATAGATTTGAAAAATGACGGACATACATCATAAGAGAGGGAGAAGGTCTAGGATTGAAACACATAAATGAGTCAATGTAAGCTACATTGAAAAATATGGATGTCACAAATATAGTTTTTACAATGTAGGTGTAATTGATCAAGGTAAAATGTATGCTATTAAATGTTGGAATTATCAATTTACAAACTTGATTTTATGTTATTAAATTTAATGTGTATATAATGCATGTATGTTTTATCCATTATTTATAAAATTGAATAAGTTATGAACTTTCAAAGTTAAAATTATGAGTTGTAACATCTACCTACAATTTTTTCGTGGAACTTCAAATGGTCTAATCATTGATACAAATAGTTGTTAGGAAATCACATTTAGTTTAAATAATATATTAATGAAAATAAACTTCAAAGATTTCACACCATGTCAATTATATGTTTTTCTTTCATGAACTTTTGGGTGATTTTTTTGGGGTTTTGGGGGTGTATGTTGAAGTCCATGTCATGTTGAAATTTTTAAAAAAATTATGTTAAACTTTTGCACACATGTACAAAATAATAATCTATAGGTGGGGGTGAGCATGGATAGAAAAAAATGGCTTGGAATCAATGGACTATTATTGCCCAATTACTTAGCAATTTCATGAATTTAAAAATAAAAATAAAAATGGACTATATGAAACTTCTTCTTTTTTGCCACTTTTTGGTTCATTTTAACTAGCATCGACCCAAAATTTGTGCTACCAATGTCTTGTTTTACAAAATTGAATCCTTGCAAACTATTCAATGTAAGAATTAAGCAAGAATTGATGAATATAATGGACCATGTTCTTAAACTTGGAATTAGACGCTACGGCCCAACGACCCTCCATTGGTGGGAGGACGAAGCCTTGCACGATATAAAAAAAACAAAGGATGAAATTTCAAACAATTTGTAATACTTTAACAATCTTGTTTTTGAGTGACCAAGATATGGCCTTCAAATCAAAGGGATCTGTTTAATTTTGATATATTAATCAAAGGGAAACTTAGCTACACACCATCTCCATTCCCATTTAAACTTCTATTCAATAATAGGAAAACTCCAAATGGTACTCATGCACTAAGAATGTGAATGTAACCTAAATTGCATCTAGGTTTGGGTATAATGTATTATGTATGTTGTAAACCTCTTTATAAAAAACTTTAATGTGTTTGTATCCTCAGTCATGGAGAGCCTTCCTATTAATTTTTTGTTTGATTTTTTTGTGCAATGAGTGGTTTCTTAAACTTAAAAGGGAAGTCATTTGAGGGTTGAATGCCTTTACTAAGCGTATAACTTGAACTTCTATTTCAAACATAAATCCATTGAAACATTAAGTCGGACAAATGAAGTTAGGTTAAGTTGAGGACAACATATGAAGCTCTAAAATCTCTACTTCAAAATGGCCATATTTGAAGAAGGTCATACTTAAGTTTGTGTGGATCTTAGTACAAATCAAAATGTTGTCCAAAGTTTTTATTAAAAAATGGCACATTTTTCAAAGATGGGCATGAAAAAAACACCCATGACCAATATTGGAAGATCCTCAAATCCACAAGTAGCACAACATGGAACACACTAAGTGTGAATAGCTTGACACCCCCTAATCACTCTTAATTTACATACTTTGCCCATACTTCGAAGCTTGAGAGGAGGCCTTTCAATGTTCAAACTACCCTCTAATATACTTTTTGAGCATATTCAGAGCAAATTGAAAGGTTTTGAGTTTGAACTTCAAATTTCATGTTTTCTTTATATCCATTTTTGTGAACGATTGTGGATTTGAAGCCATCCTAATAGAATGGAAGTCCATCCATGAAAAGTCAAGAGTCTTAAGATGAAATAAAGTTCATCAAACAAATATAATTTATAATTTTGTTCCATCCATGAAGTGTAGTTCATTCACAATTTTAATTTTTTTGCATTAAAAGCCATCCAATTCATGGATGAACATCTGTAAAATATCATTCATAAAATTTTAATGGATGAAGTTTCTTTGCTGAACTTTCATGGAAAAAAGTTCATCCAGGAGATTAGGGTTGCTAGAAGGGACATCCCTTGGCCATGAATATCCATTGGCATCATGGCCTCCAGAAATGAGCCCAACATCCCTTTACGTACTCTGAAAAAAAACAGGGGTTGTGCTAGGGAAGTTAAGCACATGCTAATCAAGTTTGGCAATTTGCAAATGTGAGTTCAGATCGCTGAACTTGATCAACTTGGAACCTTAGAGAATTACAAGCTAAAAATCTATTCAAGAGGTTGACAACTTGGAACCCTAAAGAATCTCAAGCTAAGCACAGTAAACATAGAGCAATAATACTTTAAGGTTCATCTTCAAGTTGGGTAGCGCAAAGATCTTCAGTCAAGAGACTGAGGATGTCCAAAAATTGGGAGATTGATATGTGAAACTGGACTGGCAGTGTTCAAGAATCTGCACTTCACACATCCGAACAAAATATGATTGAACGTATATGTATGATTGACCTTCACACACACTGCTATCAGCTCTCATAATGTAGGACTGATTTGCAATTAGCCTGCTAGCAGATGGTGTATAAAATATGTTATCCATCAGCATCCCGCACTAAATCTGGTCCTCCTAACAGTTATTCATGTGTAGCCAGACAAATAGAGGTCACAATGTGAGAAGATCACCTTGGAAGTAAATGGAAAGATCACAATCATGAGTCCTTTTTCACATGCCTGCAAAATCCAAATTGGAAAGAGAGTTGTCTAGGTTAGAAAAGCAAATATCTCATACAATACTCTCAGAATTTTACTCATCGGATGCAAAGGAATACCTCATACTTTCTGATAATCCTCAGAAAGTGTTTACCATGCTGCTTCTGCTGTGGATTGGCTTGATGACAACAGGTGTAACACCAGACTAACCAGAGCTTTCACATTGCACCTGATCGAGATGAAAGATGAGTCACAACAATGCACACACGTATTATTCATGAAAGGTTGAAAAAGCACAGCACTAACGTCAGTAATGAGTGCCTTAGGGTCTGCTTCATGTGCTCTTCAAGCCTGGTTATGCCCAATTTTCAACTTCCCCAACCAATTCCATAGATTTTTGACAATTGACCACTCCGTCTGAACTAGACTCAATCAATTCTGACCACAGCAAAACTACCTGCAAGGAAACACAATATTTGTTAAAGAAAATGTTGTTGATGATGAATGCCACTTTATCTTGAACCTCTGAGGAAGGTGGCTGGTGAGATTCAAGAACATACCAAAGCACAATAATCCCCCAGTCAGATCTGATATTAAAGAACATAAGCTGGATCAGATCAACTCAATGCAACGCTAAAAAACAAGCAATCAGCCAACACTGAGGAAGGCCTTTGTTTAACAAGGAGTGGGAAAGCATGACTGCATGCAAATTGATGTGGCTTTTTCCGGCAAACCATGTACTATTTAGCTCAGATTAAAAATACCTGAATTGGTGTATCACACCTTTCAGCAGCGGCAACCAGTGTCTCAATTTTTCAGTGCTTGTCCAAACCCTTCAGTATCGATGGTTGCTGTAATATACGTGGGGACACAATAAGACCTTCACATCATAAACTTTTGTGCAGTTTAAAATAAACCCTAAACCCGAAACCCACTGCACAGATTGCTGAATTAGTGAGGCCAATAACTAAACCCTGGCATGAAGTAACTTCAGAAATGTGATTTGAGCAGCTCTCCTATCTCTTCAAAATTTAGCTCTTTAAAATGAGTTAGGACCAACATAAATCAAGTAAGCAAATTAAATCAGTGGTACCCACAATTCCACCTTGAGCCGTGCAAACAAATCCTTGACTTCCCGCAGCAGACTGGCCATTTGCCAATGTTGAATAGACTGTCCCTTGTGAGGTCAACCAACTGCAAGACCAGTGCACATCAATTATGACCCCATCACATGAATAGACCACCCAAGGATCTAAACAAAGGAGACAATACCCTGTTCTAATAGAGGGAGATAAGGAGACGCCCTGTTTCCTCTAGTGATCAAAACCTACCTTCTGCCCACTTCCTGATCAAATGCTTGGGTTCCAAGTGCCAGAGACTGTTGCTATGAGGGTGCAGACAGTGTTGTTCAGGTTGCAGCAGCTCTGACAGACTCAACCAAGAAGTTTCCACCCTTGAACTTGCAACCCTGCATGTTGTGGTTGCCCCTGCAAGGGTAGAGGTGCTGATGCAGCAGCTTGAGAACGACTGACTGACTGCCTAGCAGCAGAGTTTTGCCTACTTGCAGAGAACCATGCAATATTGTATCTATTGGGCCTGAAAAACAAAAACACCCACTAGCATAAATGAGTGCTGTATATCACAATAAAGAAATGTACATCAACAACTCAAGCAAATCATTGGAAAACAAAAAATTCAATTAGTCAGCAAATAAGAGACCCTGAAAGTGGAATAGTCAGCACATCAACCAGCATGCCAACATGCTTGTTCTTTCCTTGGGGTGAATCATGCCAACAAGAGAGAAACACTGCAAACAACTCTCATCTTTGAGGATAGTGTGAGCTTTATAAAGCTTCTCATTCAGGAGAAAGAACCCCTGCAATTAATCATTTTGCACATTCCAAAAGGCTTGTTGTCTTACTTAGGAGCTGGGTAGCTAAATAAGCTCATTGAGTCTTATAAAGAACAACTAGGGATGATGCAGTCAATTGCATATGGGATGAGCCAATTGCATGGATGTGGATTGATACACAAAGACATCTAGGCCTCCAACATCTTTGTTTTGCCCAACTCTGGATAATTGAGGAAGATGAATTAGATCCTTGTGTTCAACTCCATAGATGAAATCCTTGAATTTATCTTCGTAGATCAACTCTGTTTAAAATGTTAGAGTTGAGGACTATGAGAGCTCAGATGCTGTTGTGGGACCAAGGATTTGGAGGGCACCAAAAATGTTACAAGCATTGAGGGATCGATCAGTTGTCAAACTTGCGCAATCACCTTCTGCGAACGTGTACGGTTTCAGTATGGTCTGTTATGATATACTAACTGAGGTAATTCCTTTTCAAGGGCATCCTTTGTCAGACTATGAATTGGTTACGTAGAGGAGAAGGGTCTGAAAATAGACCCTTCTGGATTTGAGATCCCAGCTCGAGGCCAGTAGGTCAAGGGAATGAATCAACTGGAAATGTCTATATTTTCAGACCCTTCACCTATGTAAAGACCAGCTTGATTTTCCTATTTTTTTAATCTTTATTTGTAAAAGGAAGCAAAAAGAAAAATCAAGCTGGTCTTTACATAGGTGAAGGGTCTGAAAATATAGACATTTCCACATTTTCGACTCATTCCAGGTAACAAGCTGTTCTGGGCATTCCACATTTTGAAAGGTACAATGCAAAATTCAGGGCAGTGAGCATTCTGAAAATACGAAGAGAAAAATCAAGCTGCTTATTAGTACGTTGGGTTAGTGACCCAAGCTTCCTCATGATGTGAGCCCTGAGATGAGAGAATGAGTTCACAGTTATTGATTGGCACATGGATCCTCACCAGTGGCCTGATTGGGACGAGATTCTTGGTATACTTTGGAGACTTGAGAGAGTCAAGACATAAATTTGTCTACACTTGAATTTGACTCCTTAGTTGCCAAACACCCACATGACCATAGTACTTAATCTTATTTTAGGATTTGCCCCAGGGCCTGGTACTCATTCCTTGGCATAAATTGTTGTGGAAATAAGATATTTATGTAAGTAAGAAGGAAAATCAAACATTATTAATTGTGAATAAATTGACACCCCTAATCATTCACTCTTAATTTACATACTTTTCATCATTCTCTTTTAGCACTTGATTAAGATAATAAATAGGTATAACTTCCAACTTCTATGATATGCCATGCTTGCTGTGCTATGAGCAAACTCGAAGTGATACACCAGAAGTAGATGATGAACACAAATTGTGTACAAGATTGAGCAATAAGTTATGTGGGAGCCATTACATCTCAAATGAAGTGAAAGTGTTGTGTCAATGGGAGAAAATTTGTGTACCCCATACCATCTACCAACAATCCAATGTCTATCTATTTTTCTTGGAAGGAGGAAAGTGTAGTGGGGCATGATATAACTACATAGCCAAAACTTTCTTCAATGAAAAATCAATCATGATGACCACCTATTTTGTCAATATCGACCTGGGAATATATCATTTGCCCGTTCTTCATTCCACTTCTCAATCTAGATCACAAATTTTGACAAATTTGGTTAATTTTCAGCGATAACATGTTCACAAGTTTGCACACATTAGGAAAATATATGTATCTATTTTTTATGAACTTCTCTTTGACAACAAGTCTACTCAACACCCCCTTCTCCCCCCACCAAAAACAAAAAGTGAAAAAACACCCAAGGAAAAGGTAGAATATTGATAAGCTAATCATGAAGTTGTTTCCATTGATTTTGTCTAGAACACCATTATAATTTGGAAGAGAAATGGAAGCATTGATTGTTTACCCATTCAGCAGGACACAAAGAACGGTAGTATTTTGCATACTTTTGGCATTCATTTGCATCCTCACCTTTCTCAGCAGCACATCTGTTGAATTGCATAACCAATTAACATATGTAGTATGCATCATGCATAGATGTAACAAATATTTCTGGAGGACCCCATCTTGCAATTCTTGATAACTTTGCATACCCGAGCTTTCATGAATTTATGTTTGTGAAGGATATTTTGGCTCTAATCAATAGAAACTTAAACTCAAAATCTTTAGTATCCTTCAAATAGGTTTGGAGTTTTGGTCATAAATGTTGTATGTAAATGCTTTTGTGAAGGGCTTTTCCTATTAAAAAACTCATTATATCAAAATATGATAATAGTTGGTAAATAATCATGTTGGTATTTGGCTCTACTTGTGAATACTATATCTTACTTGTGAAACTCATTGTAGCTTGTGTAGCAATGTTTTGCTTGATTGGTGGTGGGAAAACGCCAATCCATTGGTGCAGTTTTCAAATCCTCCACCTGCTAATCAACACATTAATGATTTTTTTCTTGATACTTCTTGTTAATAAATGGGTTTGATAGTGTTCGAGTAAATGCACATTTGTTGTCAGCTGACGTGACTTTAGTCCATGAAGATGCTGATCACAAATTTCTCCCAGAATGCCAAAAAAAATCATAAGACCTAACATGGATAAAATGTGCATGAATACAACAAAATTGATTTTAAAAACTCATAAAATTTCCCCATCAAAGGGACAAACACTCCCAACAAAAAGCATTGTGCAACAAAGTACTTCAGTGACATTTGTTTTAAGGGTTCACCCTTTGAAAAATAAGAAATTTTAACCTTAAGAAAAACCAAGAGAAGCTAGAAGAAAATGTGTAATGCAAGTGTAGTAAACCCATTTATGTACAAGGACATTGACTTGTGCACACCCAATAAAAAATATAATGTGTCAATGTTACAACACACCA
>Ga0116230_10008539_pt1 | contig 10098 bp, 7 predicted proteins | sample S1TSphfallax_3_FD_88678 | JGI IMG/M metagenome (GOLD analysis project Ga0116230, IMG submission 88678) | Host-associated microbial communities from peat moss isolated from Minnesota, USA - S1T2_Fd - Sphagnum fallax MG | ecosystem: Host-associated > Plants > Peat moss > Unclassified | place: USA...
CGCCGAGGACCACGTTGTCGATCACGCGCTTCCACGGCAGCAGACGCGGTTCTTGAAAGACCACGGCCGGCGCGCTCGGCAGCGTGACCGTGCCGGGCTCCGCGGCATCAAGTCGCGCGAGCGTCCGCAGCAGCGTCGTCTTCCCCGATCCGCTGTGCCCGAGCAACGCCACGAACTCGCCGGGGCGAATATCGAGATCGAGGTTGCGCAAGATCGTGTTCGTGCCGAAGGTTCGCGTCAGACCGCGGACGCGCACGCCCTGGTTCTCGAGCACGCTCATTGCGGCAGCTCCGCGCGCCACGCTAAGGCCCGGCGTTCGATCAGCCGCACGATCGCATCGGTGCCGATTCCCAGCAAAGCGTAGACGAACAAGCAAACGACGATGACGTCGGTGCGTAAGAAGTCGCGCGCATCCATGATCAGGTAACCGATGCCACGATCGGCGTTGATCTGCTCGCCGACGACGAGCGTCACCCAGGCGGTGCCGAGCGCGTAACGCAAGCCGACGAGGGCGGCCGGAAGCGCGCCCGGGATGATGACGTGCCGTACGACGCCGAGCCGATCGAGCCCGAGCACGCGCCCCGCCTCAATGAGTTTCGGATCGACCGAACGGATGCCGCCGACGAGCGTCAGGTACACGGGGAACGTCGTCGCGAGCGCGACGAGCACGATCTTCGGCAGTTCACCGATCCCGAACCACAAGATGAGCAGCGGCGTGAGCCCAAGCAGCGGAATCGTGCGCAACATCTGCAGCGGCGGATCGACGATCTCATCACCGCGCCGCGACAACCCCGCGACGACGGCGAGCACGACGCCGATCGTAATACCGGCCGCGCTCCCGATCAGTACGCGCGAGAGCGAGATCGCGAGATTTCCGAGGAGCTGCCCGGAGACGAGCAGGTTCCAAAACGCCGCGAGGATCGCCGCCGGCGATGCGATGACCCGCGGAGAGATGAGCCCGAACGACGAGCCCACCTGCCAGAGTGCCGCGATGGCGACCAGCGAATAGACACGCCGCAAGCGACGCAGATTCGGAACGAACGGGGCGCGGGCTCGCGATGTCGGGAGTGCGACTCCAGCGAGTGTATCCATGAATGACCTCGGCACGCTGCCGGCACGAGAGAGACCAAGTTCAGACCGCCGTTAGGCGGCGCGAAGGATCGCCGATCCAGCGAGGATCGTTGCTAGCGGCGACAACAGCGACGCGAAGCGGCGCCCTGAACGAGGTTTCCGGAGGTCATTGGGAGCCGTCACTTCGCAGCCCCCGGATGCAATCCTCTCGCGAGCCGAGGGATCCGCGATACGCCGGTTCAGCCGTGAATCTGCCGCAAAAGGACGCGTACCGCGGCGTCGAGCTGCGGATCGTCACCGCGATCCGCGGCGCCCGGCGGGATCGTCACCAGATCGTCGACGGGCCGCGGATGGAGTTCCATGTTCACGCCGTCGTGGGCGATCACGTTGACCAACGGCAGGCGCACCGACGAACCGTCGGCAAGCGGTGCGGAACTCGTGAAGATGATCCACCCCGCGGTCGGCGTGCCGACCACTTTGCCGACGCGCAGCACGCGGTAGCCTTCGGTGAAGTTCTCGGCATCGGAGAGCGAGTGCTCATTCGTCACGAGCACCGTCGGCCGATCGAGCGCGCGCTGCCCGAGCGACGAGCGCTCCGGCGGATCGGTTCCGAACCGCGACTTGAACGTGAGGTATTCGCGTCGGGCGAGTTCGTCGATCGCGTAGGGATCGACGAATCCGCCTTCGTTGTTGCGCACGTCGACGACGACGCCGTCCTTGTCGCGATTGCGAATGTCGAGATCGTAATGGAGTTTTTCGAGCGACTCTTGGCCCATGTCGAACATGTGCACGTAGCCGAGCCGGCCGCCGCTGACGCGCTCGACATAGGCACGACGGCCCTCGACCCAAGCGTTGTACGCGAGTACGCCGGCGGTCGTCAGGTCGACCGGCTGCACCACGACATCGTGGGCTTGCGCGGGATCGCCGTGCCGCGCAATCCGCACGACCGTACGCATCCCGATCGTGTTCGCGAGCGCATCGTCGATGTCGGTGTGCGGGTCGATCGTACGTCCGTTCACCGCGAGCACCGAATCGCCGACGGCAACGCCGCCCGCGAGCGCGAGCGGTCCGAGCGGGGTGATCTCGGCGATGCTGAGACGGCCGGTGCGTTCATACGCCGCAGTGTCGAACTGCACGCCGAGGTAGCCCGTTTTCGGTGCGATGCCGGAGGGCGGCGCGCCGATCCCCGTATGCGATGAATTCAACTCGCCGACGAGCAGGGAGAGCAGACGGCGCAGTTCGTTCGGCGTGCGGGCGCCCGCGATGTGCGGTTCGTAGGTGTGTAGGACAGCCGGCCAATTCGCGCCGTGAAACGCTGGGTCGGCGTACCAGCGATCGAGCAGCGACCACGCCTGTCGCAGCAGCAGCGTCTTCTCCGCATTGAAATCGACGTCGAGCGCGGCGCTGATGGCGACGGTATGCGCGGCGCCGCCCGCAACGGGAACCGACGCGACATGTCCGCTATCGAGATAGTATGCTTCGTGTCCGTCGGGAGAGATCGTGAGATCGGTTTTCGAGCCGAGCGAGTTCGTGAGCTGATGCGCGACGGGCGGGTCGTCCGAGGTCTCATCGATGTTGAACGAATAGAGGTTCTCCTGATTCGCCGCATCCGCAATAAGCACGAGGGTTTTTCCATCGGGCGTCACTTGCACGGATGTGACGTCGAGGCCGGTTGCGAGCAGCGAGATGCGCCGCTCGATCCCCGTGAAATCGATGGTCGTGTGCTTCGCTGCCGCAGCGGACGTCGCGCGCGGGCGCGGGGACGCCGCCGGTTCGGCGCTCGGCTGCGGACGCGCAGGGGTCGCGGGCACTTCATTCGGCTGGTGCGGTTCACCGGGCGACGTTCGCTCGAACAGCGAGCGGAACGCATCCTCGCGAAAATGCGGCGCGCGCGGAACGAGATCGATCTGCGCGATCTGGCCGGGCTCCGTCCGCTGCGAGGTCACGAAAAAGATGCGGCTGCCGTCTTTCGACCACGTCACCGAGCCCGCGTTGCCATCGGGCAAATCGCTGATCACGCGCGGCTCGCCGCCCGCCACCGGCACGACCGAGACGCCGGAGAACCCGTGCGCGTGCAGGTCGCTGCTGAACGCGATCCAATCGCCGGCCGGCGAGAACGCGATGTCGCGCAGGTCGCCGAAGGGCCGCCGGTCCAGCGTCGCCGTCGCGAGAAGCCGCTCGGATTGCGTCGCGACGTCGAGCAAACGCAACTCGCGGCCGTCGCGCACGAACGCGAGCGATTTGCCATCCGGTGACCAGTGCGGATAGTCGTCAAAATGGCCGGGCGGCGTGATGGTTCGCACGGCACCGTCCGGAAACTCGTAGAGCGCGAGCGCCGTCTCCGTGCCGCGGTCGACCGTGAAGACAACGCGCCGGCTATCGGGTGCCCACACGGGGACCGCTTGCGCGGCACCGGGGATCTCCGGGATCGATTGGGCATCGCCCGTGCTTGCGCTCGCCGCGAACACGCGGCCGCCCGCAACCAGCGCGATCTTCTTGCCGTCCGGCGCGAGATCGAGGTCGCGGAAGCGCGACGTCAGCGTGACGTGTTGCGCCGGAATTTCATCGGGCAATCCGCGCAGCGCGATCGCCACCGGATGGACGGCGCCGGTCGCGAGATCGCACGTCCAGATCCCGAAGTCATGTTCGAAGGCGATGGTACGGCCGTCGCGCGCGAGCGTCGGCCACAGCACCGGATCGCCACCGATCGAGGTGATCTTGCGCGCTCGCCCATCGACCGCCGCCCACAGCTCGTCGTGCCCGCTGCGATCGGAGACGTAATAGATCGTCCGCCCGTCGGGCGACCACATCGGCCAGCGATTCTTCGCGTCTTCGGGCGCGATCGTCTCGTAGTGTCTTGCATCCGCGCGATACACCACGATTGCCGCTTCGTCCATGTGCGAGCGGCCCTTGCGCCACCACTGCACGAACCCATCGCGCGCGTACGCAATCGCGTTGCCGTCGGGCGACGGCATTCCATCGTCGGAGTTGACGTAACGCTCCGTCACGACGCGCATCGGCGTGCCGCCGTCCGCATCGACACGCAGTACGTCTTGAAAGTAGGCGATGTTGTGAACGGCACTCGAAAAATACACGCTGCGCGAATCGGCGGACCACGCGGAGAGCGTCGGCACCGTATCGTCGTGGGTCAACCGCCGCAGCGTACCGCCAATGAGTCCGACGACGTAGATTCCCGGCGAGCCCGGCCGCGACGAGGCGAACGCGAGCCGCGTCCCATCCGGTGAGAACAGCGGCCGCGACGCATAACCATCCGTCGCGGCAAGGAGTCGCGCCGTGCCGCCCGCCGCCGGAACGCTCCAAATATCTCCGCCGGAGACGAACGCGATCTCGCTACCGTCGGGTGAGATCGACGGTTCGGCAAACGACGGCAGCGCGGCGACATCGCCCGCGCGTACCGGCTGCGCGAAGACGAGCAGCGGCGCGAGCGAAACGCAAACGGCCAACGAACGGAAACGGCGCATGAACATTCGGGCCCCTTCGGACGTCGTCAGAGGCACCCTCTCATAGAAAGGCGAGTCGTGTATCGGCGCTACGCCGTCTGCGCCGCGAACTCCGCGTAGGCTTGGAACTCTTCGAAGGGAATCGCGACGTCGGCGAAACGGGGATCGCCTGGACGCGCGGAGAGACGCCAGGTGGCCGGCGTGACGCCGTGTGCGGCGCGAAAGATGCGCGCGAAGTATGAGGGATCTTCGAAACCGCAAGCAGCAGCGACGCTCGCGATCGGCAGATCGGTAGACTCGAGATAGGCGCGCGCACGATTCAGGCGCAGATCGGCGATCCACGCGCCGATCGGGCGGCCAGTCGCGGCGCGCGCCAGATCGTTGAGATAGTTCGGCGTATAGCCGGCCTCATCCGCAAGCGATTCGAGCGAGAGCGGCTCCGCGATTCGTTCCCACACCCGCCCGAACACGCGCTTCGTCACCTCGCGCGCGGCGTCGCGGCCGGGGCGCCACACAAGCGGCATCGCGTCGCACGCGATTTGCTGCGCTTCGCCGACCGAGAGCCGGCCGCGCTCGGCGCCGATCGCCGCTTCGGCCATGCGATCGCGCCAGCGGCGGCCGTCGATATCGTCGAGCCGGCGCTCGAACGCGGGAGCGAACGCCTGCGGATCGTCCGGGTCGGCGGCCCGCTCGCCGCCGACGACGACGTACATCTCCATGCAATCATCGTCCGGATCGCAGCGAAACGTCCCGGCCGGTGCACTGACGAGCATATTCGGGCGCAAGGCACCGCGGGTTCGGCCGGCCTGGTACCGGCCGGTCCCGCGAGCGACGAAAATCAAAAAACTCTGCCCCGCGATCAATGCGGCCCCATCCGCACCTTTGCCCGGCCGCGGCGCCACGGCGAGGCCGGCGGCCGCTCCGTCGGGCCGCGTCACCACGATCCGCGAATCGGTGACGTTCATATCCGTTGATACCGTGCGCGATTGCAAAGCGCTTCAACCCGGTGGAAAAATCCGTGGATCGTCCGGGTCCGATCCGTGGACCGTCCTAATGATTCGCTTCCGGGACCCGATAAAATAGCGACATGAACGCGCGGCGCGATGTCTCGGAGTTCGGCCTGCGGCGCTGGATCATCGTCCTGGGCGTCGTGCTCGCGCCGTTGCTCGAGACGATCGACTCCTCGATCGTCAACGTCGCGCTGCCCACGCTGCAAGGCAATCTTGGCGCAACGCTGGATCAAGCGGCGTGGGTGATCACGGGGTATCTCGTTGCCAATGTCATCGTCATCCCGATTACGCCGTGGCTGCAAGACCGCTTCGGGCGCCGGCAATACTTCACGGCAACCGTCGTGGGGTTCACCATCGTCTCCGCGCTCTGCGGCTGCGTCGACTCGATCACACTGTTGATCGCCCTCCGGGTACTCCAAGGGCTCTTCGGCGGCGGACTCATCGCAACGTCGCAAGCCGCGCTGCGCGATATCTTTCCACCGCAGGAAGTCGGCACGAGTCAAGCCATCTTCGCCGTCGTCATCCTGATCGGACCGATCCTCGCGCCGATGCTCGGGGGCTACCTGATCGACGTCGCGTCGTGGCAGTGGATCTTCTTCATCAACATCGTTCCCGGCGCGATCTCGGCCGTCATCATCGGTACGATGCTGCGCAACCCGACCGATCCCGCCGCCCAGCCGGTCGACATCGCCGGCCTCGGTCTGCTCGCGGTCGCGCTCGGTAGTCTGCAGTTCTTCCTCGAAGAGGGTGAACGACGCGATTGGTTCGACAGCCCCAGCATCGACATTGCACTGTTCGCGAGCATCGCGGCGGCGATCGGGTTTGTCGTGTGGGAACTGCGCGGAACGCAGCGGCCGATCGTCGATTTGCGCGTGCTGCGCTACCGCGGCGTCTACGTTGCGGTGTTGCTCGCGATGGGGATCGCGACGACGCTGTTCGGAACGACGCTCATTATGCCGATCTTCACGCAAAACGTGCTCGGCTTCACCGCGTACGGTAGCGGGGTACTGCTGCTCTTCCGCGCGCTGCCCGTCATGCTGCTCACGCCGGCCGTCGCCGGCCTCGTGGCGACGGGCCGGATCGACTCGCGGATCGCGATGGCGACCGGCTACGTGCTCACCGGAATCGGCTCGCTCCTGCTGGCCCTCGCGTTCACGAGCGACACGCCGTTCGGCGCGATGCTCCCCGGACTCATCATCGGCGGACTCGGCACGGCGATGTTGCTGATCCCGCTCTTGATCACCGTGCAAACCTCGACGCCGGTCGAAGACGCGGCGCAAGCCGGCTCGTTCGTCACGCTCGCGTTCCAACTCGGCGGTTCGATCGCAAGCGCCGTGATCGTCACCGCGCTCGATCGCCGCACCGACTTCCACAGCGACGTACTCGCCGGTTCGATCACGCTCGCGCATCCGGCCGTCCGTCACGCGCTCGCCGTCACCGCGCCCGCGCAGCTCGCACAGCTCGTCACGCAGCAAGCGACGACGCTTGCCTTCGCCGATATCGGCTACGGCGTCGCCGCGTTCGCCATCCTGCTGACACCGTTCGTCTTGCTACTGCGCCGCCAAACCGTCGTCGAAGGGGGACTCGTCCTCGAATGACCGACGATCACGAATCCGCACTCTCGCGCTTCGCGGCCGACGTCGCCCGCCTCGGTGGCGACGACACACTCGTCGCCCTGTACCGCGCGGCACTCAAGCGCGCCGGTCAATCGTCGGACCGCGCGTGGACACGCTTCGCGCGCGCCGTGCGCCGGTTCATCACCGCCGCATCGCCGGCAACGCACGATCAGCAGAGCGCTGCCGCTCGGTTACAGGCGATTCTCAGCGAAAACGCTGACCTGCTTACGTTGACCAGCCGTTGAGCGAGACGAGGCCGAAGACGAGCGCGGTGGCAAAAGCAATCCAGAGCGCCACGAGACCGATCAAAACGGCGGCCGGCGGCGCATGGCGGCGAAGCCGCACGATCAGCCACCCGGCGTAGACGAAGCTCACGATGTTTCCGGCGAGTTCCGTCGCATGCCCGGGAATCACATGCGTGTAGAACGGATACGCAAGGCACAGCACGATGAGGCCAACGACTGCGCGGCCGAGGCGCGCGTGACGCGCGTACCACGCCGCGGCACCCATCGCGGCGAAGAGCAGCACCCAGATGATTCCAATCGCGGGGCCCGGCGGCGCGAATGCGGGCCAGCGCGCGGGGAGCGATGCGTTCAGATGGAGCGCCGCGAGCGAACCGTTTACGACGACGGCCGCAACGACGCTCGCGGCGATTGAGCCGATCAGGCCACGCCGATCGGCGCCTGGAGTATTTGAGGAGGCGACCGATTCCGCCATGATTAGGCGCTGCGCACGGCAAGCCGTCGCAGCCACGCGTAGAGTGCCGCAGGAACCGCGAAGAACGCGATCGTGCCGATGATCTTCGACGGCGTCGCGAAATCGTCGCCGAAGAGCGCGAGCGGCGCGCCCTTGTCGGTGAGCTTGATCAGGCCGGCATTGAGGACGCCGAACAGACTTTCGCCGACGATGAAGCCGGACGCGAGCAAGGTGCCGAGCTGCAGGGCGCCGTCAGCGTTGCGCTGACGCTTCGCCCAGCGGTTGTAGACCCACCCGAAGAGCGCACCGACGACGACCGGTGATGAAAGCGAAGCCGGGAGATAGATGCCGATTCCGACCGCGAGCGGCGGCAGCCGCATCACCTTCGCCGCACGCAGCGATTCGTCGATGACGATCAGGCCGATCCCGACGAGCACACCGATACCCAGCAGATGCCAATCGAGGCTGCCTTCGATAACGCCGCTTGCGAGCGTCGAGATCAACGTGGCCTGCGGTGCCGCGAGTGGATGCGCACCAGCGATGCTTGGAGCCGGGCCGCCGGTGAAGCCCTGCGTACTATTGAGCAAATCGAGCACCGGGGGGATGACGATCGCGCCGAAAACGACCCCGAAGACGAGCGCGAGTTGCTGCTTCCATGGGGTTGCGCCGACGAGCTGACCGGTTTTGAGGTCTTGCAAATTGTCGTTTGCGATCGTCGCGACGCACAGTACGATCGCGGTCACGAAGAGCGTAAACGCGACGAGCGCCGGCCGCGCATCAGCATTCGCGTTGCCCGCGACGGCGAGCACGGCGATCGCGACCCCGAGGACAGCGAGGATCGCAAGTCCGGAGACGGGGCTGTTCGACGAGCCGATCAGTCCGGCCATGTAGCCGCACACCGCGGCGACCAGAAATCCGACGACGAGCACATAGATCACGGCAACGACGATCAGCGGGACGATGATCGGCGCAAGGATGCCGCCGTCGAGAAACGACGCGAGCAGCACGGCGATCGGCACGATCGAGATCGCCACGATCGCTGCGACGAGTTTGATCGGGATGTCGAGTTCGCCGATCGGCACATCGGCGGGATCGCCGGCCGCAAGCCGTCGCGACGTCGCAAGCGAGGAGCGGATACCCGCGACGATCGGTGCCACGAGTTTCGCCAGCGTCCAAATCGCTGAAATCCCGATCGCGCCGGCGCCGATGAAACGCACCTGATGCCGCCAGACGTCCGAGGCGATCGTCGCGACGTCGCCCGCCATCGGATGCAGCGCGGAGAGCAGCGGCGTCGCAACGCCCCACGCGATGATCAAACCGAAGAGCATCGCGAAGCCGACCGAGAGACCGACCAGATGTCCGACGCCGACGAGCGCGAGCGAGAGACTCAGACCAACGCCAGACGCCCCGCGACCGAGCGGGAAATACACGTCGAGCTCATCGATGAACGCGTGAAAGGCGACGACGAGCGCAAAGAGCGCCGAAGCGACGGAGCCGACGACGATCGTCAGCAACCCGCGATTGTTCTCCGCGACGTCCGCGCGGCTACCGCTCGCACCGACTTTGAGAATCTCCGCGGCCGCAACGCCTTCGGGATACGGCAGATCGGAGTTCGTCACGAGCGCGCGCCGCAGCGGCACCGTATACATCACGCCCAAGACGCCGCCGACGACGCACACGCCGGCCGATTCCCAAAACGGAAAATGCGTCCACCAGCGCACCATGACAAGCCCCGGTAACACGAAGATGATCGATGAGAGCGTGCCCGCGGCCGAGGCAACCGTCTGCACGATGTTGTTCTCGACGATCGTCGCGCCACGGAAAAAGCGCAGCACCGCCATCGAGATCACCGCCGCCGGGATCGATGAGGCGAACGTCAAGCCGACCTTCAGCCCCAAGAACACGTTCGCGGCCGTGAACACGACCGTGATCAACCCGCCCAGGATCACGCCGCGTACGGTAAGTTCGTTCCGACTCGTCATCGGATCGAGCCCTTCGCGGACGCGATCAAATGCCTTTTTCCGCTGCCTCGTTCATCGCGTGCGCGACGGCGCGGTCGCCCGCGTCGGCGGATGCAGCGAGTCCGTCGCGGACGCCGGCGAAGTCACGCGGCTCGCGGTTCTGACTCAGTTTCCACTTCGCATCGAAGCGCTCGATCGCGATCTCGATCCCGACGATGGCGCGCAGTTCCGAGGCGATGTAGTCGTCCGGCGCGTCGTCGACCGCCCACGGCTCCGCGCGCCG
>Ga0116230_10008540_pt1 | contig 10097 bp, 11 predicted proteins | sample S1TSphfallax_3_FD_88678 | JGI IMG/M metagenome (GOLD analysis project Ga0116230, IMG submission 88678) | Host-associated microbial communities from peat moss isolated from Minnesota, USA - S1T2_Fd - Sphagnum fallax MG | ecosystem: Host-associated > Plants > Peat moss > Unclassified | place...
GATTCCGCGACATAGTCGGCGGCGGCGCGCTTGGTGCCGACGAACAGGACGCGGCCGCCGGCGGCGGTGACGTCCCGCACCGCTTTCAGGGCGCGTTCCAGCATCGGGACGGTCTGCTGCAGGTCGATGATGTGGACCTGGTTGCGGACGCCGAACAGGAACGGCGCCATGCGCGGGTTCCAGCGGCGGGTGTGGTGGCCGAAATGGACGCCAGATTCGAGCAACTGGCGCAGCGAAACCTCAGGTAATGCCATCTGGCAAACTCTTTCCCAAAAAAATCCGGTTGAACCTCCGCGGGGTTTGGCCTTGCGGCACCGGACCCAAAAACTCAGGAAAGGCACCCCGCGTGTGAATTTGCCGGCAACGTGCCGGCGAGCGGCCGTATGGCAAAGTTGGCGGCCGGAGGCAAGTATCGGCCGGCCGGGCTGCCATGCGGGCGCCGAAACCTATCCGAAAAGACAGAATTTTCGCCATAAAACCCGGCTCGCGCGGGGCCCACCTGGAACAGCGGAACAACCCGGGGGACCAAGCCATGCCGATGCTGACGGTCGAGGACGGCGCCGAAATTTTCTACCAGGATTGGGGGTCCGGCCAGCCCGTGGTGTTTTTGCACGGCTGGCCGCTGACCGCCGATATGTGGGACAACCAGATGATGTTTTTCGGCCGCCACGGGTTCCGGGTGATCGCCCCGGACCGGCGCGGCTTCGGCCGGTCCAGCCAGCTTTGGGACGGCAACGACTACGACCATAGCGCCGACGACCTGGCGGCGCTGCTGGCGCATCTGGACCTCTCTCACGTGGTGCTGGTCAGCCATTCGATGGGCGGCGGCGAGATCGCCCGCTTCGTCACCCGGCACGGCACCGCGCGGCTTGCGAAAATCGCCACCATCGCCGCCAACCTGCCGCAGATCATGCGGACCGAGGCAAACCCGGACGGGTTCCCGAAGGAACAGTTCGACGACATGCGCGCCGAGGTCCTGGCGAACCGCGCCGCGTTCCTGAAGTCGATGCCGAAAACCCCGTTCGGCTTCAACCGGCTGACCGCGAAAACCGACGAGGGGCTGATGGAGTCGTTCTGGCGCCAGGGCATGATGGCCGGCATCAAGCCGATGCACGATTTCATCGCGGAATTTTCCGAGACGGATTTCACCGAGGAGGTGAAAAAAATCAACGTGCCGATGTTGATCATCCACGGCGATGCCGACCAGGGCACGCCGATCAAGGCAACCGCCCTGCGCGCCGCGACACTGATCCCGGGTGCGATTCTGCACGTGTATGAAGGCGGAACCCACATGATCCCGCTGCAGGAAGCCGAAAAATTGAACGCCGATTTGCTGGCGTTCATCCGGGATTAGCCTTTGTCGCATCATTTTTAAGCGTTACAAACCAGTTACGCCACGATATGCCGTTCATTTAAGCACAATCTGCCCGTTCGGGAGTGCCGTCGCCGCCTGTTTAGGTGGCACGGCTCTTGCTCGACCGCACCGGCGACATAAATGCCGGCGTGGGAGCAACAAAATGAGCGATGGCGTGAAAACCTCGGACGGTCTGGCCGATCTCGGCTACAAGCAAGAGCTCCGGCGCGAGCTTGGGCCGTTCGCCTCCTTCGCCTCCGGGTTTTCCTTCGTCTCGATCCTCACCACCGTGTTCGAGCTGTTCGGCTTCGGCTTCGGCCTCGGCGGGCCGGCGTTTTTCTGGACCTGGCCGATCGTGTTCATCGGCCAGTTCTCGGTCGCTTTGTGCTTCGCGGAACTCTCCGTCCGCTTCCCGGTCGCCGGCGCCATCTACCAATGGTCGCGCCGCGTCTCCACCGACCCGCTCGGCTGGTTTGCTGGCTGGTTCATGCTGATCGGCTACATCGTCAGCGTCTCGGCAATCGCGATCGCCATGCAGCTGGCGCTGCCCGGCGTCTGGGCCGGGTTCCAGGTGGTCGGCGGCGATTCCTCGCCCACCTCGGTCACCGGCGGCGAAAACGCGATCGTGCTCGGCACCGCGGTGATTCTGATCTGCGGGTTGATCTCGGCCTTCGGGATCAAGCGGCTGGCGACGCTGACGGTGATCGGCGTGTCCACCGAGATTTTCGGCGTGGCGCTGCTGATCATCATCCTGTTCACCCATACGGTGCGCGGCCCCGGCGTGGTGCTCAGCACCGGCGGGGTCGAGGGCAAGGGCAGCTATGTCTGGCCGTTCCTCGCCTCGATGCTGATGGCGACCTACGTGATGTACGGCTTCGATTCGGCCGCGGAACTGTCGGAGGAAACCCGCGACCCGCGCCGCACCGCGCCGCAGGCGATCACCCGCTGCATGCTGGTCTCGGCGATCGGCGGCGGGCTCGTGCTGCTCGGCGCGCTGATGGCCTCGCCCAGCCTGACCGACGGCAACCTCGCCAATAACGGCATCGCCTACGTGCTGACGGCGCAGGCCGGCAACGTGCTGGGGCGGATCATGCTGGCGATCGTCGCGGTGTCGATCTTCTCGGCGGCGCTGGCGATCACCGCCTCCGCGGCGCGGGTGATGTTCTCGATGGCGCGGGACGGCCGGCTGCCGTTTTCCAAGGCGCTGTCGAAAGTCTCCACCCGCACCGGCACGCCGCTGATGCCGAGTTTCACCGTCTGCGCCATCGCGATCGGCGTTTTGCTGCTCAGCCTCGGCTCCTCCAGCGTGTTCGGGGACATCGCCAGCGTTGCGGTGGTGATCGTGTATCTGGCCTATCTGCTGGTGACCGTGCCGCTGCTGATCAAGCGGCTGACCGGGCATCCGGTGTATTCCAACGTGTTCATGCCGGGCTACTTCACCCTCGGAAAATGGGGCCTGCCGATCAACCTGGTCGCCGTGGTATTCGGCGCGGCGCTGTTGATCGATGTCGGCTGGCCACGCGCGGAAATCTACAACGTCGGTAACGGGCCGGCTTACCTCACCTGGTTCGCGCCGCTGTTCGTGATCGCCGCCACCATCATCGGCGCGATCGCGTATCCGCTGATGAAGAAACAGGCCGCATCGGCCGCGGTGATCGGAACGCCGGCGGAGTAGCCGGCAGCCCTTCGCAAATTATGGCCAATGATCAAGGAATTTTGATTCAGATCAAAGCGCGGCAGCCTCCAGTTGCGTATATACTGCGTCAGCAACCTGAGGGCTATATCATGAACCTGATCGAATCGCCGTTCGCCTACATCGCCTTCGACGAACGAGACGGCGCACAACTCGCCCACGGCCAAACCGCAACCATCGCACTGGACCGCGCCGACCGTCTGGCGCCGGACGCGCCCATCCAAATCATCGCTGCCGGCCATACCGGCGAACGAATCTGGACGCGCCGGATGAATTTTGCCTCCGCCCGCGCCATCGTCGACGCCCCGGAATTCGTCGACCACCACCTGCACGTCATGACCATCCAGCCCGCCAGAGCATGATCTTAGAGTCGCCCGAAGCAAGGCGGCGGGGCCTCTCGTCCCGGCGGTTCAACCATCGGGCTCATGACAGCAGCGGGCCCCAGGAGGGGTCGGAGGCATTGGTCGGGGTATCGGTCATGCGTTCGTTGAACCCGTCGATGCCGATGGTGACGAGGCGGGAGTCGTGGCCGGTTTCGGTCGGGGTCTGGCGGTAGAACATGATGACGCGGCCGTTCGGACAGAAGGTCGCGCCCTCGACCAGGAAACCCTGGCTCAGGATGCGTTCGCCGGTGCCGTCCGGCTGCATCACGCCGATCGAAAAGCCGCCGCTGCCCCAGAACGTGTAGGCGATCAGGTCGCCGCGCGGCGACCAGGCGGGCTCGGCGTATTGGCCGTCGCCGTAGCTGATCCGTTTCGGGTTGGAGCCGTCGGCCCCCATGACGAACAGTTGCTGGTTGCCGTCCCGGTCCGAGTTGAAGACGATCTGGCTGCCGTCCGGCGAGTAGGACGGGGTGACGTTGATCGAGTTGTAGTCGGTCAGCTCCGTCATCCCGCCGCCGCTGGCGTCGACCCGGACGATGGCGGCGCCGTTGCCGCGCGAGACCGACATCAGCAGCGTGTTGCCGTCCGGGCTGAAGCGCGGGCCGATGGTCATTTCGCCGAAGCTGCCGACCAGGCTCTGCGCGCCGGTCTGCAGGTCGAACATGTAGACGCGCGGGTTATTGTCCTGGAAGCTGACGAAGGCGAGCTGCTGGCGGGTCGGGTTGTATTGCGGGGACAGCGCCATCGAGCTGCCGTCGGTCAGGAACTGGTTGTTCTCGCCGTCGTAATCCATGACGGCGAGCCGGCGGATCGGGCTCGTCACCGGCCCGGCGTCCGAGATGTAGGCGACCCGGGAGTCGAAATAGCCCTTCTCGCCGATGAATTGCTGGTAGACGACGTCGCCGATGATGTGGGCGATGCGGCGCCAGTTCGCCTGCGTGGTGGTGTAGGCCGTACCCTGCACCTGCGCCTGCTGGGCGACGTTCCAGAGCCGGAATTCGACCCTCAACTGGCCGTTGCCCTGGTCCGCGACGTCGCCGGTCACCAGCGCCTGGGCGCCGAGGATGCTCCAATTCTGCCAGACCGGGGTGCCGTTGGCCATCGAGTTCGGGACGAAGCTGGCGGGGTCGATCGGCCGGAACAGGCCGCTATGGCCGAGATCGTCGGTCAGCACGCCGGTGATCTGGCCGCCGAGATCGGATTGGTTGCCGGCGGGGTCGGTGAAGACGGTGATGGCGACCGGCAGGGGCGCGTTCTGCGCGCCGGAAACATTGATGTTGTCGTCCCCGCCGGCGGGGGCGGGTGCCGGCGCGGTCTGCGCGCGGGCGCCGGCCGGCAGAAGCAGGGCGGAGGTGCCGCCGGCGGCGAGCATGCGGCGGCGGGACAGCGGCGGCGATAGATGAAACTTCATCGGTAACCTCTTGATTCAATTAGGGCGTAAACTGGAAGGTGAAGGTCTGCGTCTGGCCCAGCATATAGGGCGGCAGCGGCAGGTTGGCACATTGGTAGTTCATCACGGCGTCGATCGCGCGGTTGGCGTATTCGGCGTAGAACGGGTCGCCCATGTTGCCCTGGCTGCGCGGGTCCACCTGCGCCGCCCGCACCGTGCCGGTGGCGTCCGTGGTGACGTCCAGCAGGACCGAGAAGGTGGACACGCCGGGCGCGCCGGCGTCGATGGTCCAGCACGGCCGGACATGCGCGCCGATCGCGTCACGGTCCGCGCCTGACAGGCGGGAGTTGGCGGTGCTGTTCGGGCTGCCGCCGCCGTTCGGGGCGCCGCCCTGGTCCGGGTTATAGTGCGCGGTCGGCGGCTGCTCCTGCTTCTGCAGCGCCTGCAGCTTCAGCAGCGTGTTGAGGACGGACTGGCTGAGCGGCGCCGGGGTTTTCACGATATTCTTCTGATGCGTCGGGCTCTGGTCCGGCGCCGGCGGCTGCGGGATGGGCGGCAGCGGGATTTTCGGCTGCACCACCTGCGACGTGACCTTTTGCGGCGGCTGCGGCGGTGGGGGCGGCGGCGTTGGGGCCACACTCGGTGTCGGCACCGGCGGCGGCGGCGGCGGCGCGGGCGCCGGCGGCCGCGGAATCGCGTGGCTGATCGGGGCCGGCGGCGGCGGCGGTGGGGGCGGCGGCGGCGCCACAAGGGGTTGCGGCTTCGGCTGATGCTCGGCCAGGTGCGACAGATCCACCGTCTTGGTGTTCGCGGGGGCGGCGACCTTGCCCGCCTCGTGCGCCTGCTGCGGCGCGCTCGGCCCGATCAGGTCGAGGGCGACCGTGTCATCCGACGCCGATTGCAGCTTCGGCGTCGGCAGCACGATGATCACCGCCAACAGCAGGATCAGGTGGATGCCGCCCGAAATGGTCGCGCCGCGGCGCATGTCCCGGTCCATGCGAAGCGCTGCTTACTGCCCCGGCTGCGGCTGCTGCGCCAGCAACGCCACTTTGGTAAATCCGCCCTGCGTGATGGTCGCCATCACCTGCAGCATGTCGCCGTAGGACACCGCCTTGTCGCCGCGGACGAAAATCCGCTGGTCCTGGTTGTTCTGGGAAATCTGCTGCAGCGTCGCCACCAGATTGTTGAGCTGCACCTGGCTGTTCTGCAGATAGATCTGGTCCTGCGCGTTGACGGTGATGGTGATCGGCTTCGCGTCCGCGTTTTCCGGCTTGGCGTTGGCCTGCGGCAGATTCACGTCCACGCCTGACGTGATCAGCGGCGCCGTGACCATGAACACGATCAGCAGCACCAGCATCACGTCCACCAGCGGGGTGACGTTGATCTCCGCCATCGGCCGGTAGCGGCGGCGGCCGTTGCCGTTGCGGCCGATCATCCCGCCGGCCATCTACGCCCGCTCCTCGGTCTGGCGGGACAGGATGGCGGAGAATTCCGAGCCGAACCCTTCCAGCCGGAAGGCGTAGCGGCCGAGGTCGTTGGACAGTTTGTTATAGGCGAGCGTGGCCGGGATGGCGGCGACGAGGCCGATCGCGGTGGCGAACAGCGCCTCCGCGATGCCGGGGGCGACCACCGCAAGGTCGGTGTTGTGCATCGCCGCGATCGCCGAGAACGAGTGCATGATGCCCCAGACCGTGCCGAACAGGCCGATGAACGGCGCGGTCGACCCGACCGAGGCGAGAAAAATCATGTAGCGCTCCAGCCGGTCCATCTCCCGCATGATCGTCACGTTCATCGCGCGGTCCACCCGCTCCTTCACCGCCGTGTGGCCGATATCGGCCCCGGCGACTTTCACGGTCCGGCGCCATTCGCTCATCGCCGCCCCGAACACCGCGGCGATCGGGTTGGTCGGGTCGGCGCCCTCGCGGTCGTACAGATCCTCCAGGCTGCCGCCGGACCAGAACTGATCCTCGAACCGGTTGGCCTCCCGGTTGACCCGGCGCAGCGTGATGCTCTTTTCGATGATGATCGCCCAGACCCAGACGCTGGCCAGCAGCAGGATCGCCATCACCAGCTTCACGACGATGTCGGATTCCAGAAACAGGCCCCAGAGCGACAGGTCGGGCGTCGGTGCCGCCAAACCCGCCGAATTAACCGTCTGATCCAATTGTCAAATCCCTTTCAAATGTCTGGTCCATCGCCGCCGCCCGCATTCTGGTTCGCCAGAATTCCGGCATCCGCCGCGCCCGGCCGTCCGGCACACCGGCGCAGCCCAGCCGGACCTCCAGCACGGCCAGCGAGTCGCTGTCGCGCCAAAAATTCTGGCGCAGCGTCGCACTCGCCCCGCCGACCTCGGCGATCCGCGTCTCGATCCGGATCTCCTCGTCCAGCCGCGCGGGGCGCTGATAGTCCAGTTCGATCCGGCGCACCACAAACATCACCCCATGCCGCGCCACCATCTCCGCATGCGGGATGCCGAGCGCGCGCAGGGCTTCGGCGCGGGCGCGCTCCGCGAAGGCCAGGTAATTGGCGTGGTAGACGATGCCGCCGGCATCGGTGTCCTGGTAGTAGACGCGCAGGGTGTAGCGGTGGGTCATGGCTCTTCGGCGAGTAGATCCGGCTGATCGGGGCGTTTTTGCGGCGGCTTGATGCCAAGATGACGCCAGCCGGCCTCGCCCAGCATCCGGCCCCGGCTGGTGCGGAGCAAAAACCCCTCCTGGATCAGATAGGGCTCCACCACGTCCTCCAGCGTGTCGCGCGCCTCCGCCAGCGCCGCCGCCAGCGTCTCCACGCCGACCGGGCCGCCCTGGTGATGCTCGGCCAGACGGCGGAGATAGCGCATGTCCATCGCGTCCAGGCCGAAATGGTCGACATCCAGGCGGGTGAGGGCGGCGTCCGCAACCTTTTCGTCGATCAGGGCGACGCCGGCGACGGCGGCGAAGTCGCGGATGCGGCGGGTCAGCCGGCCGGCGATCCGCGGCGTGCCGCGCGCGCGCTTGGCGATCTCGGCCGCCCCCGCCTCGGTCAACCGCATCGCCAGTTTCTGCGCGAGCCGGGCGACGATCAGCGTCAGCTCGGCAACCGTGTAGAAAACCAGCCGGACCGGAATCCCGAACCGGTCGCGCAGCGGCGTCGCCAGCAGGCCGGACCGGGTGGTCGCCCCCACCAGCGTAAACGGGGGCAGGTCGATCCGGACGGTCCGCGCCCCCGGCCCCTCCCCGATGATCAGATCGAGCTGAAAATCTTCCATCGCGGGGTACAGAATCTCCTCGATCGCCGGCTGCAGGCGGTGGATTTCGTCGATGAACAACACGTCGCGCGGCTGCAGATTGGTCAGAATGGCCGCGAGGTCGCCGGAGCGCTGAATGACCGGGCCGGAGGTCGCGCGAAAGCCCACGCCCAGTTCGCGGGCGACGATCTGCGCCAGCGTGGTCTTGCCCAATCCCGGCGGGCCGTGCAGCAGAACATGATCCAGCGCCTCCCCGCGCCCCTTGGCGGCGGTGATAAATACCGAGAGGTTTTCTCGGCTCGCTTGCTGCCCGGTGAACTCTTGGAGAGTTTGCGGCCGCAGCGACGCCTCTGCGCCATCCTCCGCCGCGCGCTCGGCCGAGAGCATCCGTTCCTCGCTCATGCCGCACCGCCGGCCCACGCGGTCGGGCGGGTCAGCGCAGCGCAACCCGCCGATGATCGCGGGACACGGGATGGAATTGTTGGCGCCGGTTTCACTTCGCCAGCGCCTTCAGCCCGGCGCGGATCAGCACATCCAATGCCGCGTCCGGCCCATGCGCGGCCGTGGCGCTGGCCAGCGCCGCCTCCGCCTCGAACCGCCGGTAGCCGAGATTGGTCAGCGCCGAGAGCGCGTCCGCGGCGGCGCCGGATGCTGGCGGCGCGGTGGGCAATGGCACGGCGCCGCCGCCCGGCATGGCGCCGGCGCGCTCGCGCAGCTCCGAACACAGCCGCACGGCAAGTTTCGGCCCGACGCCGGGCGCGCGCGTGAGTGCGGCGCGGTCGCCGCCGGCGATGGCGGCGATCAACTGGTCCGGCGAGAGTGCCGAGAGCAGCGCCAGCGCGACTTTGGCACCCACACCCTGGACGGTGGTGAGCAGCCGGAACCAGTCGCGCTCGGCCGCCGTGGCGAAGCCGTACAGGGCGATCGCGTCTTCCCGGACCTGGGTTTCGATCAGCAGCGCGGCGGCGCCGGCGGCTTGCAGGCCGGCGAGCGTGCGGGTGGAGGCGAAGACGAGGTAGCCGACGCCGTTGACGTCGATCACGCAGGCGCCGTCCGCGATGGCATCCACCGTGCCGCGCAGCTTGGCGATCAAGCCGGCTGCTTCCAAAGCGCGCCGGTGGCGCGGTGGTGCGCGTGGCAGATCGCGACGGCGAGCGCATCCGCCGCGTCCGCGCGGGATTTGACGGCGCCGGGCAGCAGCCGGCGGACCATCAGGCCGACCTGCGCCTTGTCCGCGTTGCCGGTGCCGACCACCGCCATTTTGACGGTTTTCGCGCCGTATTCGAACACCGGAATGCCGCACCGGGCGGGCGCCAGCAAAGCGACGCCGCGCGCGTAACCCAGTTTCAGCGTCGCGGTGGCGTTGCGGTTGACATAGGTTTCTTCCACCGCCGCTTCCGCGGGGCCGAAGCAGCGCAGAATCTCTGCCAGCGCGTCGTCCAGCGCCTTCAGCCGCAGCGGCACGTCGGCGATGTCGGCGGTGGAAATCACCCCGTCCGCGACATGGCGCAGCCGGTTGCCCTCGGCCTCGACGATGCCCCAGCCGGTGAAGCGCAAGCCCGGGTCGATACCGAGCAGTATGATCATTAAACCGAGAGTTTCTGCATGACGGCTTCGGAAATCTCGAAATTGGCGTAGACGTTCTGGACGTCGTCGTCGTCTTCCAGCACGTCGAGCAGTTTCAGCACCGCCGCCGCCTTGTCCTCGTCCAGCGCCGTGGTGGTGTTCGGGCGCCACTCGATCCTGGCCTCCGCGGGCGCGCCGAATTTCTGCTCCAGCGCGTCCCGAACGGCAAAAAAATCATCCATGCCGCAGGTGATCTCGTGGCCGTCCGCGTCGCTCGCGGCGTCGTCCGCGCCCGCCTCGATCGCCGCTTCCAGCATGGCGTCCGCGTCCGCCGTCTCCGGCGGGTAGCGCACCACGCCGAGGCGGGAGAACATGAAAGAGACCGAATTGGTCTCCCCCAGCGCCCCGCCGTATTTGTTGAAGGCGGAGCGCAGCACGGCGGCGGTGCGGTTGCGGTTGTCGGTCAGCGCCTCGACGATCACCGC
>Ga0116230_10008542_pt1 | contig 10094 bp, 3 predicted proteins | sample S1TSphfallax_3_FD_88678 | JGI IMG/M metagenome (GOLD analysis project Ga0116230, IMG submission 88678) | Host-associated microbial communities from peat moss isolated from Minnesota, USA - S1T2_Fd - Sphagnum fallax MG | ecosystem: Host-associated > Plants > Peat moss > Unclassified | place: USA...
AGAATGCGGGTGAGCAGGCCGGCATCGGTGTGCAGAAGCCAATGGAATGCTGGATTCACGCCCTTGATGGTAGGGGATGCTATGATCGGCTGCCATGAAGTTATCGGTGTTGGACGAGCCGCGGTTCACCTGTTCCACCTGTGCGTCCGGATGCCGGAACTGGCATGTCGAACTGCTGAAAGATGAGATCCAAAGCGTGCAGAAGCTCGCCTGGCCGAAGGATGATCCCCTGCACGGCATCGTCGGCACGATGAAGCACGGCAGCCGGACTTATCTCGCCCACGCGCCCGATGGCGTGTGCGTGTTTCTCAATCGGCAGAATAATCTCTGCCGAATCCACGCCGAGTTCGGCGTGGATGCCAAACCGCTCGGATGCCGGTTGTATCCATTCCAGATCTCACCGACTTTCGACGGTGAAGCAACGGTATCTCCCCGCTACACCTGCCCCACCGTTCGAGCCAATATCGGCGTCTCGCATCGCGAAGCACTGCCCGAGCTTCGGGAGCTGGCCGCCCGCATGCAGTTCCCGGCGTATTTCAATTCGACCACCACCTGCAATCTCGACCGCGAGCAGGTGCAGGCCGTCTGTGAATTCGCATCCACGCTATTGAACGCCTTCCCCACCAACGACCAGCGATCGCTTTTCCTCATCGCCACCTGTGATTTTCTCTCCACGCTCACCGCCGACCAGCTGGATCGAACCACGCTGGGCCAGGCGTTTCCGCGGCTCAAACAGACCGTCGAAGCCATCGTCGGTCTGCCGGTGAAAAGACCCGGCTGGCTTTTTCGCATCGCGTTCCGCATGTTCCTGGGCCTGCATCTGCGGCGTGATGAAGATGTGCTCGATGGTCGGGCCGGTCGATTTCAGCGGCTCTGGGGCATGCTGAAATTCGCCTGCGGAACCGGCAGTTTCAAAAACCTCGGCGTCACTCACCCCGATGGCCAACTGCGCAAAGCCAGGCTCTTTTCTCCCGAAATGCACTGCGGCGACCCCGCCATTTTCGAGTTGCACTGGCGCATGGTGACAACCAAGCTGCTGTCGCTGCATTTCATGGGAGCCGCCAACTACAACCGCGATCTGCTGACCGGCCTGCGGTCGCTGGCGATGCTGTTCCCGCTGGTCGCCGCCGCCGCCAAATACCGAGCAGGAAATCGCGGCGCATCTGCGGTGGAAATGCAGGACATCGACTACGGCGTATCGGTTATCGAACACGCCTTCGGCCGATCGCCTGTCCTGTCGCAATCATTCGCGAAGTCGCTTGAAAGACATCTGCTCGAACCCGGAATGTTTTTGCGGGTGGTGCAGACGGTTTGAATTTCCTCAGACCAAATAAATAGCCGTTCGCAGGTGAGCGCTACATCCAATCTGCGAGCCTGAGCGAAGGCGTACTCGCCGTAGCCAAAGGATCTGCGCGAATCGACGCTGCATGGTCGATTTGGGAAGGTCCTTCGACTGCGCGGGAGCACCCGCTCCGCTCAGGACCCTTGATCGCGGTATGGCCCAAGGTGATTTAGGGAACGGCGCACGAAGGGTAATTTTGTAGCGCGGGCTCGCCCGCGCTGTTGAATTACCCTTCGTGCGCGGCTGTTTTGTTCTGGTAGGATCATCGGCATGCAAGAGGAGCAAACGATCCCGCCGCTGCGCAGCGTTCACACGGTTAGCTTTGCAGAGATTCTTGATGAGCAGAAAATCTCGCTGGCGGTCACGACCTACCAGGCGGGAAAACTGGTGCTGTTACGGGCGGAGCGATCCGGCGGGTCGGGCGGGGCTGCGGTACTCAACACGCACTTTCGCAGCTTCAGTCGCCCGATGGGGCTGGCTTATGAGAAGGGGCGGTTCGCGCTGGGAACGGGCAGCGAAGTGTGGGAGTTTCACGATCTGCCGGCTGTCGCCCGCAAGCTAAATCCGGGTGAACCGGGCGCAGCCCACGATGCGGCTTTTCTGCCGCGCACCTGCCACTTCACCGGCGATGTGCAGGTGCATGAAATGCTCTGGCAACCGGGCGCAAGTTCAGAATCAGCACAAGCTCGGTTGTCGGAATTGTGGTTTATCAACACGCGGTTTTCGTGCCTTTGCACGCGGAGCGAGCAATACAGTTTCACGCCGCGGTGGCATCCGCCGTTCATTACTGCATTAGCGCCGGAGGACCGGTGCCATCTGAATGGTGTGTGCCTGCGCGAGGGGAAAATTCGGTATGTCACCGCACTGGGAACCAGCGATGTCGCGGGCGGCTGGCGGGAGAAAAAGTCGACCGGCGGGGTTTTGATGGAGGTTCCATCGGGAGATATTCTCTGCAGCGGATTATCGATGCCGCACTCGCCGCGCTGGCATGATGGGAAGCTGTGGGTGCTGGAGAGCGGCAACGGCGGAGTCGGATTCGTTGAGCAAACCACAGGAAAATTTATTGAGATCCGCCGATTGCCCGGCTTCACGCGCGGGCTTGATTTTGCCGGCCATCTGGCATTCGTCGGTCTGTCGCAGGTGCGCGAAACGGCGACATTCAGCGGCATCCATGTCGCGGAGATTCCGCAGGAGCAGCGCTGCTGCGGCGTGTGGATCATCGATCTCCGCAACGGGCAAATCGTCGGTTTCGTGAAATTCACGGATGCACTGCAGGAAATTTTTGCGGTCCAGATCTTGCCGGGCATCCGCTGGCCGGAGGTGCTGAGCGAGGATGCCAGGCGGATCGCCGACACGTATGAACTGCCCGACCGTGCACTGCAGCAGGTGCCAATCGGGCTTCGCGACGCATCAGTAGCACCTCAGCAGGTTTCCCGTCCTGTCGTACCGAAACAAGCGTAAGATTTTTTTATTTTTCGGAACGATTTCGCTTGACATTTTTCGCTTGACACAAGCGAAAAGCTAAGTAGACTTCATATCAGACTGACCGAAGCCCTCTTTGGCTGACGTGGGTCCGAAACCTTCAATTCTTCGTCAACCCCTATTCATATGCGAAATCACAAAAAACACCGTGGGAGTCGTTCTGTCTTCACAGCTTGCGTGGAAGTCTGCGAGCGGAGGCTCATGATGTCGACGTACACCGTCAACACCACTTCCGATGCGGTTAACCCCGGCAGCGGGCTGCTTACATTGCGGCAGGCGGTCGCCGACGCCGATGCCAGTTCAACGTCCAGCTCGATTGGTTTCAGCAGCACCGTATTCGCCCCCGGCAGCATGCACACGATCACGCTGGCGCAGGGCCAGCTGGAAGTCAGCGGCACCACCACCATCGACGGGCCTTCCGCGGGCAATCTCACGATCGATGCGAATCACACCGGCCGGGCGTTTCAAATCTCCAGCGGTGCCAACGTCATCCTTCAAAACATGACCATCACCAACGGCCTGGTTGCCACCGCGCCGGGTGTGGCGGCGATGGGCGGCGCGATCCTCAACTTCGGCAGCCTCCAGGTGATCGATGACACGGTCTCCAACAGCAATGCCAGCGGCGGCAGCTTTATCTACAATGGCAACTCAAACACCGAAGGCGTCGGCGGTGAAGCCGATGGCGGCGGAATCTACAGCATTGGCACGCTTGAGATCGTCGGTTCGATCATCTCTGGCAACACCGCACAGGCGGGCGCATCCTACGACAATGATCCTCTCTCAACGCCGATCACCAACATCGCACAGGGCGGCGGGATCGACAGCGGTGGACCATTAACCATCCAGGGTTCGACCATCACCGATAACACTATTTCCGGCGGTGAAGGGGATGGCGGGGCCGGAGGCGGCGCATCCTTCGGCGGCGGTGTCTACGAAAACGGAACCAGCAGCTTCACCAGCTCTACCATTTCAAACAACACCGCGCGCGGAGGCAACGGCCAGCCTGCAAGCGGCTCGCAAAATTCCGGAGCCAACAGCAGCGGCGGCGGTATCTACCTTACCGGCACTTCCGCTATTTCCAGCGTCACGTTCACCGGAAATATCGTCGACGGCGGCAATAGCAGCGGCGGCGGCGGGTCGGCGGGGGCCGCCTCCGGGGGCGCGATTTTCAGCTCCGGACCGGTGACGATGAACTCGTCAACCGTCAATGCCAACTTTGCCATCGGTGGAGGCGGGCCCTATGACGACAACGGCGCCGGTGGGCCGGCCTACGGCGCGGGCATTGCCAGCACCGACGCGTTGAATCTCTCGAGCAGCACGATCTCGAACAATGTCGCCACCGGCGGCACCGGTCAGCCGGACCAGTCCTATCCCAAAGCCTTTGCATGCGGCGGCGGAATCTATTCCACCGGAGCTTTGAGCGTGGTGAGCAGCACCATTTCCGGAAACACCGCGCAGGGAGATCCTTCCACCGCCGGCGGTGACACCTACGGAGCGGCGGGTGGATCTGGTCAGGGAGGCGGCGTCTATCTCTCCGGCAATGCAACAATTACCAACAGCACATTGAGCGGGAACATCGCACGCGGAGGCGTGGGTGATCCGCCCTATCACGGCGGCACCGGCGGAGCCGGCGGCGCAGGGCAGGGCGGCGGTGTCTTCAACAACTACGGCACCTTGACCATCACCAACAGCACGCTGGCCAACAACAGCGCCGAGGGCGGCGCGGGAGCGGCCGGGGATTACAACGATGGCGATGGCGGTGATGGTGGTAACGCCACCGGCGGCGCGATCGATTCGGATGGCCTTCTGAACCTGTACGACAGCACCGTCTCGGGAAACTCCGCAAGCGGAGGTGCCGCCGGACCGGCGGGGGCGGAATCCGGCAACGGATATTTCGCCGGTTCGCCCGGGCGAGCCAGCGGTGCGGGGATCACCATTTCAGGCGGGTATTTCTTCGTCGACAACAGCATCATCTCCGCTAACACCGACGCGAATTCCACCGAGGACGACCTGCTTGGATTTATTGTCGGCAACACCAACGGCAGCTCCGGAAACCTGATCGGAAGCGGCAGCAATCTGGTCAATGGAGTCAATGGCAATATCGTCGGTGTGGATAATCCGATGCTCCAGCTGCTGGGCAACTACGGCGGACCGACCGAGACCATGCCGCCGCTTTCCACCAGCCCGGCGTTCAATGCCGGCGTCGCAACCTATATTCCGGCCGGTGTCACCACCGACCAACGCGGCGAGCCGCGGATCGCCGGCTCCAATGTGGATATCGGCGCGGTCGAAGTTCAGAGCTACACCGTCAACGGTAACGTCTTCAACGATCTGAACGGCGACGGCATCCAACAGACCGGTGAACCGGGACTGGCAAATGTCACAGTCTACGCCGATCTGTCTAATTCAGGATATTTCAAGGCCGGCGACCCGACCGCGATCACCAATTCCAGCGGCAACTATACGATCAGCGGTGTGCCCGAAGGGACCGTCATCATTCGGCAGGAAGTGCCAGCGGGTGATCGCCAGAGCTATCCGATCGGCGGGGATGGTGAGCATGTGAACGTCACAGCCGCCGGTGTGAAGGGGGCATTGTTCGCCGATTCGACCAGACTCTATATCTCGGGCACGGTCACCCTTAATGGCGTCGGTCAGAGCGGTGTTCTCGTCTACGCGGATCTCAACAATGACGGCACATTCGAGAGCAACGAAAATAACAAGACTACCGGAACCGGCGGCAGCTTTGCATTTGTTAGTCTGGCGGCCGGAACCTATACCTTCCGCGTGGTCCCCCCGGCGGGGGAAGTCCTTTCGGGCAATTCCGCAGTGACCATCACGCTTGGCAGCGGCGGAGTCGACACCAGTGTGAACTTCGCGCTTGCGGCACAACCATTTCATCAGCTGATGGGAACGGTCATCGGCACTTCGGGCTCCTACAAGAACGACGGCAATACCGCCGCCAAGGCGTTCGATGGCAATCTCTCAACCTACTTTGACGCCCCCACCGCCAGCGGCAGCTGGGCGGGATTAAATCTCGGTTCGCCGCAGATCATCACGCAAATCAGCTACGCGCCCCGCAGCGGATGGGCCAGCCGAATGGTTGGCGGCATGTTTCAGGGCAGCAGCTCGGCAAACTTCACAAGCGGAGTCGTGACTCTCTATACCGTGACCAGCACGCCGGCGACCGGCGTCCTCACAACGGTTCCCATCTCCAACACCACGGCCTTCCAATATGTCCGCTACATCGGCCCGGCCAACGGCTATTGCGACATTGCCGAGGCGCAATTCTTCGGTCCGGCCACTGCTGCAGGCTCGGCAACGTTGGAAGCGAATGGAACATTGTTGGTGAACGGCACCAGCGGCAACGATAACATCGCGATTTCAGAGGAACCGGGGATCAGTGCATCCAATCTCACGGTGACGATCAACGAAACGGTTCAATCATTTAACAGCAGCAATGTCAGCCAGATTGTCGTCGCCAGTTCCAGCGGAAATGACACCGTCAGCATCAGCGGCCAGGACGAGGGCATCAACAGTGCGGTGCTTCCGACCCTTTCCATTACAGCCGGTGATGGCAACGACACTTTTATCCAGAATCTCAATGCGGACCAGGCTCCTAATGATGCCCAGGAGCTGATCAGCATCACCGCCGGCAATGGGAACGACACATTCCAACTCGACGACAGCAGCGTGCTGATCACCGTCGTAGCCGGCAACGGCAATGATTCGTTCACCACCAATATTCAGGGGAACGGCAGCCTGTCAGCGGTGATCACCGCGGGCAATGGGAATGATGCTTTCACCGCCGGGTCCAGCGCCGGGTTTCAGAGAGTCACCCTTAATGCTGGAACCGGAACGGACACAATAATTAACAGTGATGTGAATGATTTCGTCAGTGGGAACCTGAACAGCCAGGCGTTTTCCCTCAATGACGCCGAGGTGGAACTGAGCGGAAAGGTATACGCCGATCTGAACGGCGATGGTGTCTATGAACCGGGCGAACCCCTGGTCGCGGGCGCACCGGTCAGCTTCACCTTCAACTCATCAGAGTTGGGCGACGAAACCTATACCACGACCTCCAGCAGCCAGGGTTCGTACACGCTGATGATCCCAACCGATCAAGCTCAAGGCATGGTGTCTGGTTATGGCCAGACAATCCCGATCCAACTGTTTTTTGGTGAAGCGCTGACCAATGTGAACATCGCCCTGCCGCAGCCGCTGGGTGGCACGGTCATCGGCACCGCTGGTTCCTACCAGAACGACGGCAACACCATCGCCAAAGCCTTCGATGGTAATCTCAACACCTTCTTCGACGGCCCCACTGCCAACGGCAACTATGCCGGCCGAGACCTGGGAACCGCGCAGGTGATCACTGCCATTGCCTACGCCCCGCGCGCGGGCTGGGCCAGCCGAATGGTCGGCGGCATCTTCCAGGGCAGCAACTCCGCCAACTTCGCCAGTGCGGTGAATCTCTATACCGTCACCGCTACGCCGGCAACCGGCGTGCTGACCTACATCCCGCTGAGCAACACCGCAGCCTATCGCTATGTGCGATACCTCAGCCCCAACGGCAGCTATGGCGATGTCGCCGAAGTGCAGTTCTTCGGTAACCCGCCGCCGTTCGCCAGCGTGAGTAATGGCACACTGACCGTAACCGGCACCGAAGGGGCGGACACCATCTCCGTCAACTACAACATTTCGCAGGAGCCCACAGGCTTCACCGGAACCTATACCGTGGTTGAAAACGGCCAGACTCTCATCTTTGATGCCGGTGGCATTGATGCTGTCGCAATCAACTCGATGGACGGCAATGACAACATCAGCGTTGATGGGCAGGAACAGTTTGACGTTGGGTCTGGCACCATATCGGTGGCGTTGGTAGTCAATTCCGGTTCGGGTAATGGTACGCTCAACGTCTACCGCGACGATGGCGGACTCTCGGGAGGCGGCTACGGCACCTCGGCCATCACGGTGGATGCCGGTGATGGTAACGACTCGGTTTCGATAACCGGTGGTGGGCTGGTCAACGTCACCTTGGGGAATGGGAACGACAGCCTCATGACCACCGCAAACGAGCAGCAAGTCCATGCCACCGAAATGCTGGGCAACGGCAATGATTCAGTCATCGCGGGCGACGCCGGAGGCGGCGGCCAGCTTGTCACCGTCACGGCCGGATCGGGCGAGGATTCATTCGACGACGGCGACCCCGACGACGAGATGACTGCAGACGGCGTCACACTCAGCGACCTTACCTGCACACTGACTGGCTCGGTTCTCAGCACGGTTGCAAACGATCAAAGCGGTGCGATGGCGACCGTCTCATTGACCAACAATGGCATAGACGCAGCCTACAACACCAGCCAGAGCGTCCCGATCGGTGGAACCTATAATTTCACAGGCCTGCCATCTCCGAACCAACAAGGCACCGAACCGTTGCCCATTTTCGTGATTACGATCACACCACCCGCCGGATATACGGTTGCCCCAACATCGTCGCAGACCTATCAAGAGAGTGGCAACCTCACAACCGGTTACAATTTTCTGGTCACGCCGGTGCCAGTTCAACTGACCGGCACCGTCATCGGCACGCCCGGTTCCTACCGAAACCATGGCACGACGATCGCCAACGCCTTCGATGGCAACCTCTCAACCTACTTCGACGGCCCCGACGCCAGCGGCGATTGGGTGGGGCTTGACCTGGGAGCGCCGACGGTAGTCACACGGGTACAGTATGCTCCTCGCGCCGGCTATGAGGGTCGAATGGTCGGCGGTGAGATCCAAGCCAGCAACTCGGCGACTTTCTCATCCGGCGTAGTGACTCTCTACACGATCAGCAGCAAACCAACCGCGGGCGTTTTGACGACGGCATTGTTGAACAACAGCACCGCGTATCGTTACTACCGATACATCGGCCCGGCGAACAGCTATTGCAACATCGCGGAGCTGGAGCTTTTCGCGTAGAACAAAAGCATGGGAAAGAAAATGCGACGAACTTGTGTGCGCGGTTCGAGGATTCGATCCGCCATCGAATGTTTCGAGCGGCGGTTGCTGATGTCGACTTACACGGTCAACACGCTGAGCGACGCAGCCGCGGTCGTTGCCGGGCAGCTGACGCTTCGGCAGGCGGTGGCGGATGCCAATTCCAATCCGGGGCCGGATACGATCGCGTTCGACCCGTCGGTGTTTGCTTCGGGCAGCGGGCACACGATTACGCTGACGCAGGGCCAGCTCGAGCTGACCGACACTTCGGGAAAGACCACGATCAGCGGCAGCGGATCGAATGTCTTGGCAATCAGCGGCGATGGATTGAGCAGGGTTCTTCAAATCGACGCGGGGGCCATAGTTTCGTTATCCGGCCTCACCATCACCGATGGCAAGTCGACGATTGCCAACGCGGCGGCAAATACTTCTGGCGGTGGGATCTATAACACGGGCGATCTGTCGATCAGTTCCTGCGTGATCAGCGACAACAGTGTGGCAGCCACCGCGTTGACCGAGTACGATGCAGGCTTGGCAATGGGTGGGGGGATTTATTCGACCGGGCCCCTCACCATCGCCGATTCGACTTTGACTGGCAATACGGTGACGAACCAGCCCCCGGTGTCTTCGGATGAAAATGGCGATGAACTGCCCGGGTCTTCCTTTGGTGGGGCGATTGATTGCGAGGCTGTGCTGACCATAAGCGGCGACACGATTGCAAATAACAGTGCCGATGGATTCAGCGTGCGAAGTGGAGATTACCCCAGCGGGCTCGCATTCGGCGGAGGGGTCTACGCCGGCGGGACCGTAACGATCACGAACAGCACGATCACAGGCAACACCGCGCAGGGTGGTGCGGCCGAACTGAACTCGTACTCCGCCAGCGCATCAGGTAATGCGAGCGGCGGCGGGCTCTATGCGGTGGGAGACGCAAACATATCGAACTCCACTATCACGCAGAATGCCGCGATCGGCGGCACAGGCGGTCTGGATTCGGGGTACGCCGGGGGCGGTAACGGTGGAGGAATTTTCGGGCTGTCCAGCGTCACGATTTCCGGTTCTACGATCGAAAACAATTCGGCGAAAGCCACCGGATATTACAATGGTGAGCCTTGCGATGGCGGCGGTGTTTATGCTGGTAGTGCGCTAACGATTCTCAAGAGCTCGGTCAACGACAATACATTGACCGGCGGCCCTCCCCTGCGGGATCCTGAAACAATCAATGCAGCGGGCGGCGGGGTTTACACCGCAGGCAGTTTCGATATCGAAGAAAGTTCTATTTCCGGTAACA
>Ga0116230_10008543_pt1 | contig 10092 bp, 7 predicted proteins | sample S1TSphfallax_3_FD_88678 | JGI IMG/M metagenome (GOLD analysis project Ga0116230, IMG submission 88678) | Host-associated microbial communities from peat moss isolated from Minnesota, USA - S1T2_Fd - Sphagnum fallax MG | ecosystem: Host-associated > Plants > Peat moss > Unclassified | place: USA...
ATTGGTACCTGCAGCAAGAGTAATACAATCAAGATAGTCAGTTACTGATGTCTCTCTCAGGACATAATCCCTCATGAAACAACAGATAATGAGCTCACATGAATCATTGCAGGTTCAAAAAGATGACAATGTGAGTCCCAGATATCAGCATCAACACAGGTGGTCGTGCTTCTTATTGTCCATACAATCTCCCCACCTTTGATCTATGCACCAAGAGACAGTAACCTAGATTTCCAGTTAGGATATGTTATACTACCATCATGGCCTCCTTGAACACAAATGGCAGCACACATCACAGTCCAGCTAGATTGGTTGCCACAAGCTCCAAATAGAAGCTAATTACTCTACTAATCTTCAGACTGTCTTTCAGATGCTAAAACCATGGACAATCCCAACTCCCCAGCATGCACAAAATACATCAACTATTTTTCTTGTTCCTAACAGATCAACTGACTACTCCAGGATGTTCATCACCAAGATACACTCAACTACACAAAACTTCTGAATTACATATCTTCTCCAGTAGATTTCAAACTCTCAAAAGTCACTGATTCTTCATGCATTCTGAGAAGAGTACATGGTTCCAATCATGAGGCTTGCCTCATCTTTTGGCACCTAAGACTGAGCTTGCCAGGTAGCTCAGCCATGACTAAGATTAGCGTTTTAAGGATGTGACTTGCAAGACTTGGGATTTAATCAAACACCAAGAACAAAGTGCTTATTTTTACCTTGGACAAAAACCCATCATAGGCAAGCTTGTAATTGCTATCAGGATGGTCCTTCTTCACAACCCGTTCATCAACCCAGAAGACATGCCAATTGCCCCAGTCTACTGTATGCAAATATGGTGGCTCACATAGCTTCCTGCAAGCAAGCAAAAAAGCACAATGATTCCAAAGACCCAAGGGAGACCTCCTAAAATCAAAGGTGCAGCAGCAGCATCAGATGCAAAGGGATTCATTCTGAAACTGGAAGGGACGACAGCACTGGGAAGTTGTTAAGAAGAGATGGTTTACCCAAGGGTTTTGATGAGGGAGCCACCAGACAACACAACAGTGAAAGCGCCTCTGTCCTTCACAGCAGAAGCCGACAACTGAGCCACATGCTCCGCCAAGCTGTTGCTAAGCTCCTCCACGTTCTCATATACCTGCAAATGCAAATCCTTATCCAACTTACCAAAACTTGCCATTCCTACTACAGCTCTTGAAGAAGAAGCGGCTCCCCCGGGAATTACCAAACTCCCAAATCTCGGCGACCTAATACAAGTGCTACTCTTCCAGGCCTCACCAACAACACCCGAATGAAAGCTGGGTTTTGTAACAACACGAACACAGGAGACTCCGGATCCCTTTAAGGATTTGCAAACATCAACACCACCAACACCCAAATGGGTTGTGGGTTTGGACACACAAATTACTCGGCTTGACTGTTGTAATACAGATCCTGATGTTACTTGTAAATGGGTCGTGAGCAATGCTCTGGTAACAGAAGAACATAGCATCCTTTCTGCTGGGTCACAAGAAGAAACAAAACCAATGTTCGTTTTTGCCTTTTTCCAATTCTCAATTACAAAAGACAAATAACATGCAAGCAAGCAAGCAAGCAATCAAGCAACGTAAGCAAAAACCCCAGGAGCAAAATCTCTGTCCCCACCACACTCGCACACTGGCCAGTACAAGTCTAGAACGTGTCCATCTTCCCACTGCGATGGACGCACAAGTGCCGAAAATTTACTGCAATGAAACTGCGATTGCAACTTCGACACTACGACTGTCTCCATCACTCTGACGAAGAGGCTAGGGTTTGGGAGGAGAGGTAGTAGGGGGGGGTTGGGTATCAGCATTGGGTTAGGTTATTAGAATATGCTATAGACACTCTCCGGTTATCATCCCGGGCATATCCCCACTTGCCAGGAGGGGGTGAAGACAAACCTTTAAAATCAGTGTTGGTATAGAACCTTGGTTCCCAATTTTATTTTATTTTAATTTTTCAAATAACGGCCTTTTTTGGCTGCTGGTTCTTTCATGAAAACTGCCGATTTTTGGGTGTTCCTGGAAACAATTGGAATCAATGGTTCTTTTCTTCTGAATTTTTTAAAGAACCAGAACGGTTATTTAAAACATCATATAACCATACAACACTGCTAGGTATATACCCTTACTTTGCCTATATACCCAGAGGGTAAATTTCCATAAGGTATCCTTAGAGTAATTTTAGAGTAATTTCACCCTTACAGAATTTTTTGGGTAAATTTACGAAATCAAAGAGTAAAACTCAATAAGGTTATGTTACTATACCCTACCCTACCCTAACATAGGCCAGAGTGAAAAAAAATGTCTTATCCTTATAGGTTTTTTTTAAATCTTGGGGATTGAGTTTTGGGCCTATCAATTAAAAAAATTGAAAGGTAAAAAAAAAAAGGTTTCGTATGCCCTAAAACACTTTTAGGGTTGATAGGTAATTCTCTTTGTATTTTGCAAGGTTACACTTGGGCTCCACAAAGAGATGAGTTGATTTTGTAAAAATTTACATTCCAATTGAATGATTTAATATTGAATGAATGCAACTTGAATTAAATTCAACTCACTTGAATTTGATTTGAATTTAAGTTTTTAAGTTTAATTTAAATATTTTGAATGAAATTCATATTCAATTGAATTGAATTAAACTAAACATAATACTCTTCTCCTTTGAATTCAACATGGTTAATGATCTCATTGAAATTCTAATTGAATTGAATTTGATTCAATTCAATACAAAACAGTTGGATTCAATTGAAAGCAAATTCAATTCAATTTGGTTTCATTTGAATTCTTTTAATAATTGTTTTGAGTTGAATTCAACCAAATTATGAAAATTCAATTGTGAGAAGACACATGTATTTTCATATCCATGTAAACTGGGTTGGTGAAAGGAGTAAAATAGTTAAATAATTATAACATGTTTTCATAATTGTCACATGGAGTTGATGAAGTTGATGAAAGAAATGAACTTTTTAGGCAACTATGAAATGTTTTCATAATTAATAAGTGAACCTTCAAAATTGTCATTATGATGATCACTAATGAATCCCATAAATGTTCATCCAAACTGATTCTGATTACCATCATCACTAAAATTTCCTTGTATTTTGTAGAGGAAAATTTGCATGGTTGATAATGTGCCCTCCACTTATACTAGAATCTTTTTGCTGGTGATGATTTACATCATGATTGACATGTAATAGAATTTGAGGAAGGTATAAAAAGCCTCCATAAATCATTGTTTGCCCAATATGACATTGATCAAGATGATGAGTGTGTTTAATAACTGTGAAATACTGAGCACACTAAAATGGCCACAATAAGCAAACCCATAGGCAGTAAGAACAAGCATTAACAAGCAAAACCATAAGCCACTAGCTTGACTATTAGCAAGTTCAGATTTATATACACATGCAGGTTCTCAAAGCAAACAGAAAACACTACATGAGTGAGAAGAAGTAAACCCCAAAGTTAAATAGGATTCTGAATCAAATTGTGACTATTCAAGAGATCATCCGATGAGCAAATCTGTGCCACAAGCAAGCATCCCAATCCAAGGATGGCTTCTGTTTGGCAAACTGATGGTCTCGGATTCAAATAGATAATATGGCATGAGGATGAAATTTATACCAAGGGTCCACAAATTGGTCATTTCCAAGCTTGCTTCTCCTTGATTATTACTTCACCAATGTTTGTACCAGCGTGACAATTTCACCCTCCATTTGCAGGATTGGAATTGTGCTGAAGAATTTCAGCTACCCAATTGAAGTGACAGTACTCCTGTCCCCTTCAGAAACATACACCTAAGCTGAGATTGCAGAGAGAACTCCACAACATAACTTTGAAGCAACGAACTGTTGTGTCAGTTCCACCAAAAATGAAACTAACATGACAAGAATCAGTGGTCATAACCTTATGAGTGTCACTAAAAAATAACAAACACTGTCCCTTCAGTAACACTCTAGTATTTGTGATTCTGTTTACCAATTGGTAGCATGACACTCAGTTTAGCTATCTAGAAAAAGTGTATAGCTTACCTTGGCAGAGGTGCTTGCTGACATTACAGCCTAATCTCATTACTTGTATGGGGAAAGAATCTTGACAGATGAGAGATGCACCATCTGTTTTCTAAATGGCTGCTGCTGCTGTTGAACCTACAAAAAGTTAGTCCAAACACTAGGGTCTCCCATGAAGGAGTAATCCTGCTGCCTTTGCTGCCTCAAGTTCTTCTCTAGAAGATGGCCGATCTGCTTGTTCCTGCCACATCAGACACACAGGAACTCTATAAGCGATACTTCTAAGCCAATATAGCTCAACAATCAAGGTGTTCTCCCTGGATCACTTCTCAAACATGGAAACCTGTCTATGAGACTGCAGAGAAAACTCCACAGTACTACTTTGAAGGACACCTTTGTGTCAGGTCCAACAAAAGCAAATACTAACACAACAAGAATGGGTGCATTCATAACCTTTAGTCCCAGTCAAAAGTATCAGACCATCATCACCTTCACCATGAATAGCAGTGACTAGCTGCAATGACTCCTTACTGACAGATTTCATGAGCTCCTTACAGTGAGTCTAAATAAGTATATAACAATCTGCCAAAAATTTCAGGCAGAAAATTATATAAAAACCATCCTGAGTTTCTATTGCATTTCTTGAAGCAATGCAATTCAGTCATCATCTTTGCACTCAAGAGACATATGCAAACCAGGCAAAGCTCTAATGGAGTTGGAAAGGCAGATGTGAGTCAGTACCTGCAACCGATGGAGCACATACATGAGAAAAATATGTATGAAAACCTGTGCAGCCAAAACTGTGATGTCAAAACTGACATAAATTACACCACACCAAATCTTGTTTTCCTTGTCCCTATTTCCTGCCTAATACCAAGTTGACATGTGCTCTTCAAACATGAAATGAATGCAATGGACTCTAGTGGGGTTTAAGTTTTTCTCTGGAGGGATACCTTAATGAGAATGATCAGCAGCCTAAAAAAAGAAAGACACTTCATTTGCCAACTAATCTTTGACTGAGTGGCTCTTCACCATGAAGGGCTGCTGCCTGCCTCCTTTCAGAGGCGGCCGCTTACAAACTGCTATAACAGGGTCAGCACAGTTGCCCAACTGTCCCCAAGGTTTGACCACCAGGTATCCAAATGGTGGACAAATTACACAGGAGACCCTACTATAGTGGGGTTGGCTATGCTATGTAACATCTAGCAGGCATAGTGGTGAATTGAACCCACTATGACTTGCAAGATGGCCATGAAGCCCACCACTTGGGATATTAGCTTGATGCCAACCAGCAGCCTAATATTGACCTTGTTCAGATGGATAAGCTACAGTGTGTGACAAGCACTGCTCACAGGAGATGAACAAACCAGGTATAGGACAGCAATAAGTCGTGCCAATGGTCTTCGCCACAAGAATCTGCCTGCCGTCACAGCTGAAGAGTCCAAGAACTTGGCAGCTCTCTGAATCAGTGAGTATACAGAAAAATCAAAGATTGCCTATGCCCACCAAGCTACTGACACCAAAAGATGGATTTTCATGGAAACAAGCAATCAGAAACCACAATCAATACCTACCCTGTTTCACACACTGCAATAGTCCGCCATAGTTAAGGATTGCATAGACTTACCTGAACACTGGGCCCCACAGGTCCTAGTCGCCGTTGGTGAAGCCCCAGATATCTGCAGTAACAGGATGGAAAACAATTGGATTTCTAACTGCAGGAAAAATGAGGGCTAAGGCAACAATCTAGAAAATGAATTTCCTATTGCTGGAAGGCAAGAAAGTTGCCTCCAGATGCAAAACTTTCTCAATCCATGTCAGAGCACCTATGTTTTAGTCCAAGAACTGGCTAGGAATGAGGTATACACAGGTTTCTCAACTTGCAACTTCACAGATCATGGGATTCAATGTGCATACTCAAAGGATTTCAACTCGTTTTCATCTTCAAAGGATGACATGTTACACACATTCCGTTGCCTCTCAGCCTCAGCCTGCACCTTGAAGAAGACCATTATCCAAAACAATTTTCAGTTCTTTTGTTGCATGGATAGAAAACAAGATGCAATTGTGGTCTTAGCATATAGGAGCAAAATTACCAACACCACAGTACTGCTTCAGACAAGCACCAATCCAGATGTAAATGAGTGACACTATCTCAAACAACCATGAAGGTTAACAGTAAACTTCTAGAATCACATTGTTTACTTGCAAACTAGAAAGATGAGTCACCTTTGCTTGGAGGCGACGGGCCTGCTCTAGCTGCAACATTGCTGCTGCTTTCTCACTTGACATTACTTCAAGCTGTGTCTGCTTGGTATACTGCCGCCACCACAACACAACACAACACAACATGACTTTCTCAAATTGCATTTGAAAACTGTGCAATCTTCAGTTGTGCAGTGAACTATGCCCCCTCAATTCACAGTCTTCAAGCAGGTCAGATGAAGATCTTTTACCAGGAGCTCAGTTAGTTCCCGAAATCGCTTTTCCAGTTCAGATTGTGCCTGGACAGGGCCCACAGGTTCAATTCAGCCTTAAAAATTCCTGAAAAGACTACTACCACACGCAGATACCATGTAGTGATGCTAGAGGGCCAGCTAAAATCATAAAATATCTCCACAATAATCACAAAGAGCAACAGTAACATGGATATCTGTAGCCAAACATTGTAAACTCCAGCAAGTCATACAAAGGCAAACTGTAGAGAAGGATGTTCTGACTTGACACCTGCAGGGATCCAAGATCTGCCTCTCGCTTCACACTGGCCAATTCAACCCTCAGTTTTTGCATTTCTGCCTGCTCATCCCACGATCCCCCAATTCTCTTAGCAGAAGTACATGAGTCAAATGTTGAGATGCCCATCCCACTTTTCAATTGGACTGCAGAAGATACAGATAGGCAAGTGGTTCCATATGATGCAATTGACTTCCACATGAGCTAACACAGGTTCACAATTCATTTGCATTGATGTTGTCAAACCAGCTTCTGCAGCAACCTAAACTAGCAACTTGCCTCCATGGCAGAGAGCTTGGAATCAGCTTCCCGCTGCAACTGACGTGCACGTTCTGCCTCTTCTCGCCAAACCTACAAGACAGTGCAAGGAGGTATGTTATACATTATCTATGTATTTTATAAATCTAGCTAATGTGAAGGAACAATTTTCTCAAACTCTACTTGGCCATATTCTTGGAAATCTCAGTTCAGAGGGACAAGAGACCAGCCACAAGAGAATGAAATCATCAGAATGAAAGCCATTTTATTATTCATTGATCTCCTCCCACAAGTTCTTCAGCAAAAAAATAATAATAATTAATTTTTTGGTTTACATTGGTTGCACTTGCATGAGTTCAGGAAATTCCAAAAACATTGAAGTAATTTCCATGGATCCTGATCATTACAGTAAGCAGCAGACCCAAGAAAATTGCCCTTCACAAAATCAGAACAGATAAAACATGACCCAACTGCATTTTCTCATAAACTTGTACCTGAGCAGTCTGCACAGCTTCTTCATTAGGCCGCTTTTGCTCACGTCGTTGGCGTGCCTGAGACTCCTGCAATTCCTGGTTCAATGTAGCACACTCCACCTACAAAGCCCACAATGTTAGTTTTCTGTATGTTTTGTCCCATTGCTAAAAATAGTGTTCACAGTCAGGTTGAAAGGATTGCAAGTTGGCAACAACACAAGTACAACTGGCATACCAGTAACACTGCTACAAACACACAATGAGCAGCTTAAAAGAGTTTACAGGACACAGTCCATCAAGCATTGCATGTCCTGTCTAAGTCCTGTGTAGGTTCTTGAGACCAAGAAACTGTCCTAACAGAATCAACAGTCTCACCTCAAGCATGGCTAACTTGTGCTCCATGTCTGTTACTCTCTGGTTGCGCTCATCCACTATTTTCTGCAATCAACCAAAGACGTGATCACTTTCAGATCATGATACAAGCAGCTCATTTAGATCACCTGAAACTGTGAGCACTTGCATTGCTGATCCAGTGTGTTCAGACACTGGATACATATTGGATAAGGTCACTTATGGATATCAGCAACTAGAAATATCCTTTAGCTAACAATGACCCAAACAAGTATAGCAAGGTTTTAAAGCATCCCATCAAATTCAATTTGTAAAGAAAATGCAGTGCCAATGGCTCATGAGGATACCTGCATGCGCATCAATGCACTATTGCTTTCTGCCATACGCTGCTCAAGCTCTGTTTCCCTTTCAACAGCTGCCTGCAAATTGGAGACAGTTGTGACTGGATTTTCAACACGCCCGAATCAAAAATGAACAGATAAACAAAACTGATAAGGTATATTAGGCACAGACAACAAGCTTCAACAAAGTAGCAAAGAAGCTATCAGAAGCCTTTGACTACCAGCAAGAGAAACTTCCAAAGGTAAATAAATGCAATGTTACATGTCGGGTGGCACTGTGAGCCATGCGCTCCTCCTCCACCCTATGTTCTGCTGATGCCAACTCATTACGCAGTGCCTGTCACAAAATGCCCCTCAAATCTAACATGAGTAGCAGCATTGACCATTGAGCATGATTTCTATGGGAGGATTCTGTTCGCCTTTGCAATTATTAACATCATGAGATTTTCCAGGTGCAAAGGCAGGAAGTATACCTGGATCATCCTAGTCTCTGTCATGTCTCGGTTTTTGCTCATGGCCTCAACAGTTGTCTGCAAAAGGTCCCCTTTTTCATTAACTAGAAAAAACTTGAAGGAATTGCAGGGAAGTGACAATGCACTGACTTTTTTGAAAGATTCTATATGGAACCCAATGAGGCAACACTGAATAACTGCAAGAAGGGAGACAATAGCACTCTTGATATGATATGACAAGCAGGATGCAATATGGGGATGGACATCAAAGCCCAACCTGCAAGGCTGCCAGCTTGCCTTCTGCCATAGAAGCTTGCCTCTTAAAACTCTCAACAGAACTGGACAGGCTATCGATTTCAGCATTCTTTGAGGCCAGAGCTGCTACCATCCCAGCCTCTACTGCTGCAGCTGATTCTTTCGCTGCTGCTAATTCTTGCTGTAGTTGCCGCATCCTGGCATCAAAGGATTTCCTTTCTTCCCTCTGGTTTCCCGATCAGAAAAAGAAAAGCATTAACCACAACAGATAAATTCCAATAGGTTGATACAACTAAAGACTGCTCCACTTGGAGACATATCTGAGACACCTCACCATTGAGTATTCTATGTTAGCCTTATTTACAGAGTACCCTCCAGGGTACAGCACCTGTAAGACACTGCTTGCAGTTACTGAAGCAAAGACTGACATATAACAGATTTGCAAAAGATTTAATGCAAATGTTCACATTCAACATTCACCGGGTTCAACACTTGTATAGATTGCCTTTGACTTTGCAAAGAAGATGATCTGTAATATGACACTTCTATTGCATGTACCCAACCATCCCAAAAAATCACGTAAGAAGGGAGCATTCAAACAGTTTCACCTCAAATTGCAACAGCTCTTCCAGTTGCAGATTTTCAGACTTGTACTCCTGTAGCCGTGAGGAAAGGCCAGCACAAACCTGCATCCAGGCCAAATCTTTTTGTATTAATGAGCAGATCCATAAAATGGGTCTTTTTCTACGGGTGACAAAGCAAGTATTCAGAAACCAGAAACAAACCACATATAAATGAAGCCAGTAGAGCAACAGATAGTTCCACTTCCACTTCTATAAACATTTGGGGTCTGCACTGCTTCACACTACCAGTGACGATGATTAAATTATTTTGTGGGGACATAACAATTTTGTTCTAATCAATTTTGTCTTTCAAAAAAATATACCATTTCCACTTCTATAAACATTCTTTCCCCTTCTGAGATGCAATGCTCAAATAATGTGAACTGCTTGGTTTTGCTAGAAGAAAAAATTGTTCATTAATAGTGGATTAGAACATAGCCATACCCTTGCTAATCTGGCCTCCTTGGATGGACCTGAGGAGACTGCCACTGTCAACAACCCACGTGCCTGCACATTTGCTTATGCAAACAGAGTTAAGTGGTTCTACAACAACAAATATCAAGGAAA
>Ga0116230_10008544_pt1 | contig 10092 bp, 7 predicted proteins | sample S1TSphfallax_3_FD_88678 | JGI IMG/M metagenome (GOLD analysis project Ga0116230, IMG submission 88678) | Host-associated microbial communities from peat moss isolated from Minnesota, USA - S1T2_Fd - Sphagnum fallax MG | ecosystem: Host-associated > Plants > Peat moss > Unclassified | place: USA...
ATTAATTAGTTACCAAATGAATTTCAATTAGTAATCAACAATTAATTAATCCATCAACTTGTTAACTACTTATTTTTATTATCAAATTATTAATTTTATCTAAATTTTTGGCTAGTACTTGATAATTATTTATAATAATTAATAGTAGTCAATATATAATTATAAATTATTATTTATAAGTGATTATTTAAAACTATTTTTTAGTTAACTATATATATCCATAATCAATTATCAATAATCAATTATCAATAACTAATCAATAATCAATAACCAATATTTTCTAATTAAAATAATAATTAATAGAATATTATTATTATTTCATGTTCAATATTCAGTATTTCATAGGAAATATTCAATAATCAGCCACTTATATTGAATAATTATTAATTGATGGTAAATAATCTTTCTTTAATATTTAATATTTAGTGATTCCTAGGAAATAATCATTGATACTATTTATTTATTTATAATTTTATAGTAATTCATCAATCATTTTTAATTATTTTTATTAGTTACCTATGGGTAGCCTATCTTACTAACTAAGTTAGTAACCTAAGCCACCTAAGCCTAACTACTAAGTAGGTAGCCTAACCTAAGCCATTTAGACCTACTAGGTATGGAACCTAGCTTAGGCCACCTAGGCTTACAAGGTAAATAGCCTAACCTAGACCACCTAGGCCTACTAGGTAGGTATTTTAAGCCTAGACCTATTTAATAAGCTAAACTACCTATTTAATATGCTTAAATTAGGTTTATTAATAGGTTAATAGTGACATACATAACCTATTAAATAACATAGGCATAGATAACTTACTAGGTAGGTATAAACATAGACCTAATAGGTACCTATAAAGCTTAGTAGACTATAACCTTCATGTTACCTAGGTACATGCATTTATTAATAGGTACCTCCTACCTAATTAGGCTACCCTACCTATAACCTATCTATTTATGTAAGTAGTGTAAAATATTCAAGTGCATTTAGTATAATATGCATGTTGAAAAAAAATTCATGGAAGTTGATTACAATATGTTGGTCCAAAATCATGTTCATTACAAATATGTTATCCAAAAAATTCACCTTATGAGGTGGTTGTGCAATGGTTACTGACTTGACTCCTCAATGTGAAGGTGAAGAATTCAAATCCCCACACTTGCAACTTAAACTACCTTGGCTAGTTAGGTGACCTAATTAGGTAGCCTAGGTTGCAAAAGCTACTAAACCACATAACCTTTGCTACTTGGCTTAGCCTAAGTGGTTTGGTCTAACCTAGGCTTAGGACATAGGGTTGGTAGGTAAATAGATAAATAAATTTTTTGCATTAATAATTAGGTTTATTAATTAGGTAGGTAGGTAGGTAGGTATGGTAAGTAAGGTAATTAATCAATTAATTTTTATATTAATTTTAAATAAAATAATTTAAATAAAATCTATTTTTTTCATTGCCCAAATTATATCATTATCATGGCGGTTCAACAAAAAAACTTGGTAAAATAAACCTAGTAAAAAAACCAACCAAAAATACTTAGTCAAAATGGTTGGGTCCAAAATGACATTTTGGTCAAGTTGGACATGGGGGCAAAAAAAACCATATGGGGAGTTTTTATAACCAAAATTTTTGATTAAAAAAACCATGATTTCTTGTAGTGCATGTTGACAACAACATCCTCTATCTTTGTTTATGCATTGAAAGTTTTCCTTGAACATCTCATGTGTTGCTTGTCTTTGACAACAATTATTGATCTTGTGTTCAGTTGATCCACAAATGAAACAATGGCAAATTGTTAATGACATTACTATTTTGATTACAGTCACTTTATTTAATGGACTAATTTTTTGTCCTTTGGTTTGTTATGCAAAATCTTCATTCACCGAAAAACCCTTCTTTTCTTTCAACTTGTTGGGATTTTTAAGGCATCTTTCCATGGTATGTTGGTCTTGTGGCAATGGTTATATATAAAGTTTGCCATTTTTGGGTGAATTGATTTTTCCAATTTTGCAAATGGTAATTAAAAAAGGTGAATACCATGTGTTCCAAGAAGATTTTTAAAATCCCATCCAAGGTCCTCGAATAGGTGTAGTATTTCCTCCCATATGTCTTCCTCCATATGGTCCACTTCCATTACCATGGGGTCCATTACCACCAAATGGATGTCTTCCTTTGATAAGTCCATCATTCCTTCTAATGGGGTCAACACCACCTCCAAGAGGTCCACTGCCATTTCCAAGCGGCACATTACTTTTAAGGAATCCACCATGTGGTTTCCAATTTTTAATAGATGGGTTTCTAATTAAGTTTGAATTTTCCTTATGGGGCACTAGTACAAAAAAAGGGTGTAATTCACTAGCCTAAATCATTATGGGACCTTCATTGCGCCTTAGTGATTTCACCCTAGTTAAAATTATATCATTTTAAGGTCAATATATTATAAACATCATGTTTCACTATTACTTGACATACACTACCAAAAATCATGACTTTTTTTACTAAGAATTTTGGTCAACAAAACCCCCCATATGGTTTTTTTGCCCCCATGTCCAACTTGACCAAAGTGTCATTTTGGATAAGTTGATTTAGACCTGACCGTTTTGACTAGGTTTTTTTGGTTGTTCTTTTACTAGGTTTTTTCACTAAAGCATCATGACAATAATATAATTTGGGCAACGACCCAAATATATATATTATTTAAATTATTTTATTTTAAATTAATATGACCTTGGTCTCTTGCATTTTTGACCAAATGTTTGGTTTGTCACATGGTCAAAAATGTTACTTTAATCAAATGTCTCAGTAAAAAATAATTCATGTCTTTCATGCCCCAAGCTTTTAATCAAAATGACCACCCCCCTTGGTCAATGTGGACATTTCAATCAAGTTGAAACTTTTTTAAGTCGTGTTTCTTGTGGTGATAATTCATTATTATATGGTAAATAGTTTTATTTCTATGTTATTTTAAATACCCTAGGTTATTTAAACCTACCTTATGTTATTTTAGGTTACCTTTGTTATTTTAATTTATATTTTAAGTTATTATAAATTATTATGCCCTTGGTTATACCTTAAATTATTACAAATTATTCTACTATAAGGTCTTTTAGTTTATAAGTTTTCTATTTTTTATTATTTTTAATTAAACTATTTAACTAACTTTAGGGTATACTTAAAATTATTTTATTTTAAATTAATATAAGTTATTTCAAATTATACCTTAGGTTATTCAAGGTCATTTTACTTTATGTTATTATAAGTTATTTTATCCTAAGGTATAATAACTTAAATAACCTAAAATAAAATAAGCTAAAATGGTATAAATAACCAAAAATAGCTTACGAAAAAATAGTTTAAAATAACCAAATATATTTTAGAATAATGAAAAATAACTTACAATAAAAAACCAATAATATATAATATATAATAATTCTTAATAACAAATAATAACCTATAGGAAATAACATTGAATATCCAAAAATAACTTAAAGTAAAATAATTTAAAATAGTCAATAATAGCTTACAATATAATAACCTAAAATAACCAACAATAGACAATGTTAAAATAACATAAAAGAACCAATAATAGCTTATAATAGAATAGCCATTAATAGTCTATGGTGATATAACTTAAAATAAAAAACATTAGTTTACAATAGAATAACCACCGATAGCCTACGGTAATATAACATAAAATATTCAACAATAGCTTCTAGTGAAATAACATAAAATAGCCAACAATTTTGTACAATATAATTGCCTAGAAATACTAAGAAATAGCCAAAATTTGCCAAAATTTGTCAAAAATTGCTTAGGGTAAAACAAAATGTGCATTATGATATTTGATGGCAAAAAAAATATCATTCATTTAAATAGTGGTTCAATGGTTAAAAACTTGTTCCTTTAACATGGAGGTGAAAAGTTCAAACCTTCACACTTGCACTTTAAGTTGTTGAATAAAGTGTTTAAGTGGGTTAGGTTTCTAGTGTAAGTTACGTAGTCTAGTGAAAGTTCCTATGTGCCTAACCTAGGTTCGTAATTAATTATTAGTGAATTTGATTAACTATTGAAAAACTACTTATTAATGAATTAATTTGTTTAAAGCATTTTGTCCATGTTTACTAAGGGGTTGCTCACCTTCAGTATGATAAATTTATTCAATTTCACTCAAAATCTAATGAAACATACAGTGAAGTTGGACATATATTGGTGTAGTAGGGGGTATAATTGTCAAGTTTTTCAAATCATTTGAAACAAAACCATCTTTATTTGACAATCCTTCATCACCTCCTCCAACAACTACAACTCTTATCATCAAAATCATCAAACATTGTCTTAGGTAGACAAAAAAATATTTGCCAAAATAAAGATGGTTCATCATAGACCATGGTGTAAAGATTCTTCTTAAAGTTACAAAATTATGATTATACGAAAGAAGTTGTGTTCATAGGTTGGGGAATACATTTCCAATAAAAGGTACTACCAAACTTTTATCCCTTGATACTCTAATAATCACAAAGGGTACTACAACATATTAGGTGGAAGTAAATTCATTCCAAAATCAGGTATTGCAGCCAACATTCTAACTCTAGTTTTAAAGGTATAATGGTTTAAGATGGAAATTGAGAAAGAATCGTGGTGGAACTTGAAACAAGGTTGAACATAAGGATGGTAGTTATAGATTTACTAAGGTAGTTCCTATGACATGTCCAATTCCATGAAAAAAAGAACAAAATGGAGGAGTATAACAAAAAACTTTTATATTGAAAATGGGAGGTATTAGAATTTTTGTGTGTTAATCCTTTTCATCCATAAGGCTCATCCTTGAAGAAAGTCCACTAGGTCTACCATCTGAACTTTATTTTTCTTGAAATTGTCACAATTCTTTCAAACACTTCTAGAGTTGAAGTTTTTCATTGTCCCAAGTTTGTGAACCAAACAAAACAATTTCATGAAACCAAAAACTTTTTTTTCAATAAGGTCTCCAACAAGTTCTTGAAAGGTCTCCAATTTTGACATCATAAAAGTCCTTTCTGGTAAGGTCCTTCCGATTTGTTATGGTACCAAATATCCTCTAATTTTTTATGTTGGATTTTTAGTAGTCACCTTCAATTTTTTTGGTTTGCCACTATGGAAAATAACCTCATGCTCCAACTCCATTTTCGATAGTTGCATTCCTTAACTCCCCAAGGTCCCACCTTTTGCACTCTCTTGCAAAATTTCCTTTAGTTTTTTTTCATGTTTTAAGTTAGCATTGTTGGCATACTGTTATAACAAACAACTTAACAAAAGAATGTTTTTTAAAAAATTAAAAAATTGAACTTTTTTAGTATGAATTTTAACAACAAACAAAACAAAGACAAAATCATTTTACAAAAAAAGGAACCATTTTTTTAGTGGAAACAAATAGTTCCAACTAGAACTTTCAAAATTAAACGTATTAAATGAAAACAAATTGTTCTATATTCCAGGTGTGGTCACCAAATGTAAAGGCCACCACTTAATAATATTCCAAGATTGGGAAATGAAAGCAATAAGGATAAGAAGTGAAATACACTTTCATAATTTTAAAGCGATAAATAGTCACAATGTTTTTGAAAACAATAGTAAAAATAGACTATTGAATTTTTACAAGAACTCAAAATATCAAAACTTAAAAGGAAAATTGACAACATTTAAAGTTATGAATCAAATAGAACTTCAAAATGCAAAAATAAAATAATTTGTAATGAGAAAAACTATTTCAAGAATACAAAAACTTGAATTATGCTCAACATCAAAATACAATATGTAAGGTCTATCAAACGTACACAAAACCTAACGTCTAAATACATCAAAACTATTGGTGCAAATCTAAGTCCAAAATGATTATTTCATTGAAAATAGTAGATTTCCTAAAATCTTTTTTAAACTCATAGAAATCAATTTTGTTTATAGTTAAAATAATCCTAACAGTCTTTTCTAACCTTTAACACTAAGATGAAGTGGAGAATGGAAATCAATGCATGAAAAACAATAAAAACAAGGTATTTTGTTTTGTTAGACATTTCCACATACACAATTTCTTATACATTTTGTTTCTCTCAGCTCAAGTAGCATTTTATTTTTAGGGGAAATGTTTATCTTTCCCATATATATATTTTTTGAAAGTTTTCATTTTCTTAGTGTAAATTCAAAAAAAATTGCTAAAAGAATGAAAAAAGTGCCAAACTTTTGAAACCACAAAAAAAACCCTGATGTCAGCATAATTGGTTTTAAGAATTTTGTACAAAATGGTAAATTTGTATGTCCATAACATTCAGGGTTAATTTTGCATCATATCAGCACTTTAAGCATTGTACTAATCATCTAATCTCAGGTGTTTATATCTCCATAATGCATGGGTTAGAACTAGCTTATTGTAATTACTCCAAGTACATTTTGATAGTTTGTGTACATCCCATATGTTGAAGGTGAGAATGTTGTTAATGTATCAAAGAAAGTTTTCACCCAACCATAGCTTATTAAGGTTTTCCACTCATTCACTTTGTATATGTTGTGCCAAAGGTGGGAAATTTGAAATGGGAAAATGTTACCCATGGGACTCTGACATGCTAAAGTGGACATGCATATGTGGTATCATGACATTACATACATGCTATGTGCATGCATGCATGGATTCATATGGTGTGGTATAATTGCTATGGGGGAATAAAGACAATGGGTGGCATGCCATGCCATGTGTTTGTGTGTAACTTGTAACTTGCACACATAGCAACCATGCCAACATGGTAAAATAAATTCTTGGAAGCCATGAATGGTACACATTGTGCCTACTTATTGCACACATTGTGATGACATAGTTCACTTTTGCACTAGTTGACCTTAAAACTCTTGGGCATCCTTAACATTTCTTCAACACTAGAGGCCCGAAACATCTTTCCCCATCTTTTCAATCATTTCATGTAGGCAATGGTTTATAATAAACATTTCAATTTTAGGCATGTTTCCTTCTATATCAATAAATGTGGCAATAAATTCCTCTCCTTGTGGACACACCAAGCCAGTGTGTCCTTTTAATTCAATTTGGCTACAAATCAGATATGAAACTAAAAAAATTGATCATCCTTCTATATTGTTGACTACCTACTCCAACTTAATGTAAAGATCTGGTGATTTTAGTTTCAATTTTGAAACTGGCCATTAAAAACCCCAAAAATCACTTAATTATCAGAATTTTTATTCTAGAACTTGGAAAATTTTGATTTCAATGTTGTGGAAGAAATGCTAAAGCCATGCACTTGTGCAGCTAATCTCTTCTTAATTCCATCCTGGATAAAAGATGAACAATCAATGCATCTGGACTCTAATGAATAGAGAAGGAAAACAAAAAAGGGTTTTCACTGGAGTTCGATAGTTATTTGATTATTTAGTAAAGTCTAGTTATGGTTATCTGGACAAACAAAAATGAAAGAACCTTTGGATTTTTTTTTCCCCAAAAACCTCTCAAAGACAAGCATTTTTTTGGTGAAATAATTGGCAAAGAATTGATGGGTTTCATAAGAGGTTATTTCACCGATTCTTATAATTTTTTGAGAACCATGATTATGAGATTTTTTATAACCATGGCTATATATATTTTTAATTGTCATTTATTTGGTGTCATTTCTAATAAACACCCAACACTCATCTCACTAGCCTTTTTTATACTAGCAATATATCACCAAAATGTGAATTTTTGAAAAAAATGATTTTGAAGGTTTTCATTCATAAGAAGTGGGGGAGAAAAAAGAGTAAAAATTGTCAGATTCACATATGTGATTTTCATTGTGGAGCCAAACATATAGAAGGATGATTAAATATTTGTAGTTTATTTCTGGTTTATAGCCAGAGTTTACTAAATCTTCTTCAACTTCCAATGAATGATCACCACTACAAACAGAAATTCCTAGAAATGACACTGGTTCTCACTGCCATGTATAATTGAAAGTTCACCAGAATACCCATGGATCATGGTATTCCCCAAAGAAGGGGGCCTAGGATGAGGCAGTACCCTAGTTTCAGCTTGGTAATGTATCCTGTAAAAAATAGGTCCTATAGGGAGGTAAGAAGGTGGCTACCAGGTAGAATATGCATGTACCATAGTACCATGGCAAATTCCACATTTCAGTGTCAAAGAATTAATTCATTCTGAAGATCCCATGTCAAAAATTGGACACTCTAGAATAATTTAAAATGTTCTCTATTTTCCTTCACAAAAATAATTTCTTTGAAATTTTCTTGTTGGTGAAAATTTCAACATTTCTGAAAACAATATAATAACTGTCAATGATGCCAAGATACTACAGTACATGGGTAGTATTAATGTTTGTAAAAGGATTCTGACAAATAGTCACTGAATTTTTTTATAATGGTGAGTATGTTCAAAATCAAATGATAATGGGTTGCTAAGTAGATAAGTAGTAAAAACTAGAAAACAAAAACCTAGTTAATTAACCACCATGGTTAGCTCAAGAACTGAAACATGATGACAAAATGTTTCCTATCCACTACCATCCACACCTTTTGCTGAATTGATTCTTCATTTTGGCACCTGTACCTACCTTGATTTAGAGTATCTCCACCACCAGTGGCCAATATGTTTTGGATGAAAAATAGTCAATTTTATACCAATTGGGATAATAAATTGGCTTTGGGTTAGTATATGTGCACAACTCTAGTGCCTTCAGTTTACAGAGACTGTACAATATAATTTAATTGCTCTTGACTGGCTAGATAGAATGATTGGTCCATGTATTTTTATTTAAGTATTCTCTCACCTTTTATTGTCCCAATTTTCATCTTTATGTGCGTGGGGTTGGGAAAGGGTCAAGTAAGCCATCTAGGATGTGAGATTTATTGTTGAGGGCCAAATAACAAGCATGGGTGGCATAGAATGGAAACAACTCAAAAAAATTAATTATGGACAAGATTTTGCCCAAAAGAAAATAAAAATTAAAAATTTGGAAATGAAGTGATCTTGGAGGTTTTCAATTACCAGAAGTAAGAGAAAAAGTTTTAAATCATCATATTTTATATTTAGTTTTCAATGTGCTCCAAAAATATAAAAGGATGATTAAAGATCTGTACATTATTTCTAGTTTATAGCTACATCCCTAGGAAGGGATGATTGCCACTTTGGCTTTTTTTGTTTTAATTCCTTAGAAAAAAACACTGAAGCAACTTGAATTCCTATAATGAGTAGGTGTACTATCTATAAGGGATATTCATAGATACAAAGTACTTATAGGCCTAGGATTCCTCTAGGCTTTCACTAATGGGTACCCACTAAGGAGTAGGTGTAAGAACCTCTCACTCATAGGTAACTAGTACCTACTTGTTCCCCCTCCTCTGCCCTTGGATGACTTCTTATCTGTCGTGCCGGAACGAACTACCAGTACCATGGTTCCTGGAGCAATAAATCAGGGCGACATGTCTGGTTGAATTCATCATATCTGTTTCAATGATGGGGAACAACACAAAGTGGAATGTTTGAAAAACTAAGTCTACAATAAGTTATCCGTAAAGTCAGGCGATTAGGGGGCGAGAACGGCCAGGTCCGGCATAATAGGCCATCAAATGTGTAACTGGGAATGAAATTTTACAAAACGAAATAACTCGGACCCAAACTAGTTTTTCCACCAATTTTGGTAGTAAACTGAGTTTCATCCCCTCTTTCCTTTCTCCTGGGTTCTCTTTCCATTGCTGCTACATATATTTACACAGGTCCTACATGTACAACTGCTATAATTAATCTCGAACCTTGTGCATTAAATGCTGAGTTTCAGTATTTCATACTGAAATTTAATAAAGTTTCCTTACTTTGTGGATACCACTGAAAGAGGGGATAGGGGATGAAAGCAGAGGGGACAGGGGGTGAAAGATAGGATGACTTTACAGATACCTTTAATATATGGAAACAATCTTTTTGTTTCTTTTTCTTTTTCTCTTTGGGAGATATGTGCTATCTCGTTGGGCCATTGTTTTTAACACTATCTCCATGCAGACTAGGGGGTTATAGGAGTAGTGTAAAAATATACACAGATTGTTCGAATGAGAGCCTCAAAATGTGTTGCGTACTTAA
>Ga0116230_10008545_pt1 | contig 10089 bp, 7 predicted proteins | sample S1TSphfallax_3_FD_88678 | JGI IMG/M metagenome (GOLD analysis project Ga0116230, IMG submission 88678) | Host-associated microbial communities from peat moss isolated from Minnesota, USA - S1T2_Fd - Sphagnum fallax MG | ecosystem: Host-associated > Plants > Peat moss > Unclassified | place: USA...
ACACACACACACACACACACACACACACACACACACACACACACACACACACACACACACACACACACACACACACAATGTTGTAATTATATAATAGATTCTACCATAGGTCGTTTTTGGTCGTTTGATTGAAAGTTATTCTTGGTTATATTTTGTTATTATAAATTATTAAACTTTAAGTTATTTTTGGTTATTTCAAATTATTATATTTAAAGTTATTCCACCTTAAGTTGTTGTAGGCAAATTTTTATATGTTATTTTAGTTTAGGTTATTTTACAAGGTTATGTGTTATGTAGTTTAGAATTATTATACTTTAGGGTGAAATAACCCATAATAACATAAAGTAAAATGACCTTGAATAACCAAAGGTATATCCTAAGGCTCATTAAATAGTTTAGTTTAAAATAACATAATGTAAAAAACTTTTAATAAGTTAGAAGGGTATAACCTATGATACTTTTAAATAGAATCATAGGTATAATAGTTTAGGGTATAACTATGTTATTTTAGGCTAGCCTAGGCTATTCCAAGTTATACCCTAGGCTAGCCTAAAATAACATAGTGTACAACCTAAAATAGCTTAAAGTATTCAATTAAAAAAACTTATTTAATAAAATGAATTATTTCAATTGGCAATGAATTATGTTAACTAATATTGTAAGTACATGATGTTTACATAGTGATCCTATAATGAAATAACTTTACCAAGGTGAAATCACTGAGGTGTGGTGAACCTATTTCACTTTTAAAGTCTCATGGTGAATTAAACTAATGAATTACCCCCCACTTATGTACTAATGTGGTCATTGGCATGGAAGGAGGTAGGTTTGTAAGGGATATTTGTACATAAATATTTGGCCCTCAAAGAAATACACATTAATTTTGGGATTATATAAATTACAAAGACTCAAGTTTTATCTTCTAATTTAAAAATTTAATTAATTTTTAATCAAGTATCACCATTAAATACAAAAAAAAAAGGATTTCAATAATCATCAATTTCAATATATTCTATGAGGGTAACCAAACTAGTAAAGTTACATCTAGGTACCCATTTTTCCTTTAAAAAGAAAAAAAAAAGGTTGATTTGTATGGCACAATTGAGTTATGCAAGTTTTGGTAATTGGGACAACTATATCTACTATCATAATTGGTTGTATCAATCACAATTTTAAAACATTTTAAAAGATTGGTCATTGAACCAAAACCAAGAAAATCTTTAAATGGGCAATGTATATTCAAAATGTAATGTATGAAGTTTGACATGGCTTTTGATAATCATGAAAAATGTACATGTATCAATGGTATATAAGAAGATTGGGGATCTTATGAAAACATTGTGAAGTTAAGTGTTTGAACTTTTTTGAACCTTATAATGTAGTGATGAACATGTCTACCATTTGTGAATTATTTTGTTTAACAACCTTGAAAGCTTAGGTTGGTAGTTAGTCAATGACAAACAATCCCTATATTGCAATTTTTTTTGACCTAATATGTAGTTTATATACAATGAAACGAGTTATTTATTATGTTACGTTTATATTTCCCATTGTCTTGCAAATAGGTTTGTAACAAAATATATTAATTTTTATTAAGATGAATTTGAGTTCTAAAACTAGTGTTTCAAAAACATGGAGATTGAAAGAGTTTGATGGAATATTGAAAGATTAATATCAAGTGGTTACAAAAAGCATTATGGAAAGAAAATATTAATTCCATCACAAATTTTTGTGGACCAAAATGGCCATGATCATTTTTGAAAATTTTCAATTGTTTGATGTAAGTGACATGGCAATCAACCATAAGTTGATTTAGCGACATTTTCTATTTAAAATGTATGAAAAAGATTTTTTTTTTGGAAGGTTGTATATTTTTGGCTACCCAAAAACCATATATATAAATCTTATATATATATAGGCAATTCCCTTGCCCCAAGATCATTGGATTTGCAACAAAAAAATTGAATTCTTTTCCAATAGTGCAAAATTCCACACCACAAAAAGATTGTTGGCCATGACTATCAAACTTTTAATTAAGCTATTTTGCCTAAATAGATTTCCATATGTGTTGAACATTAATTATTTCAATGACATCAATAATATTTGTTGATGGAGTCCTACCACAAATGCCTAATGCAGTCAAGTTATACCATGATTAAACGTATCTATGTGATCTTCAATTAAAAAGATGACAAAATGTTGTTCATTGGAAAGTGTGATGAAAGAAAAGATAATAAATTTTGCAAATAATTTTTTTTTTGCTTTGTCACATGATTTAATGTGCACCATAAACCATGATTAATTTACAACAATTTATTACTATCAAAGTTTTTATTGGCTAGTGCTAAATGTTAATGGGCTTTAATTGTAACAATAGTCAAATGACGAATTTGTAGTGAAATTAATAAAATGGAAATATTCTACAAAGCATATATGATATCAATGGAAAGTAAATACTCAATTAGTAGATTCAAATTTGATTGATATTGACATAATTAAAAGCAAATGTTGTGATTGAATGATTTGATTAAAGAGGATACATGCCAAAAAAAAAAACATTTAAAGATGTGAACACATGTTATGTGCATACAATTCATTAATATTCAAATTGTAAAAAAAAAAAGGTGGGAATAAGCTTACACAATAAATAGTATCATTTGAATCTATGGATGAAACTATACATTCCCAAGATTTCAATTATTCTGAAAATGTTTTTTGGAAAAAACAAAAGGTAATGAAATGGACCAATTACATGTATCAACATAATAGCAACAAAATGTTGAAAATTCAAATAAGCCTTTGGATATGTAACATACTCATGTTTAACCCACACAATTATCACTCTCTATAATGCATTTATGTGTTAAGCATAATATTAGTTCAGAACATTTATAAATGTGTAAACATTAAGCAATGTGAAAATGTGTTAACAAAGATGATATTTTTGTATATATTTGAATAGCTATGTATACCTGTTGATTTTCAAGTTCATGAATTTGGTTAAGTAACTCATGGAACTCCATCTCTAATGGATCCCTTGTTTTTAACAACTGAGGTAAACAATAATGTCAATAACATGTAGTAATTTGATGTCATATCAATTAAAATGTGAATGAAGTATTAGAACAATTCATTATAAGTTGTTTGGTTTTAAAACATGTTTAATGTATGTAGCTTTAACAAATTCACAAAAGTTCCATGTTTTAAAGCACTACAAGGTTTTTATAAACATAAAAACATTTGTTCTAACATGTAATATGTTGATTTCTGACAAGCTAAAATGTTCAACAATGTATTCTCTTATATATATATAATTTATTTTTTTACTACAAATTTTTCATGAAATCCTTTTGACATTGGATCTAAATATAAGAAGAGTTACAAATTTGATTCAAATGCCAACTTATATTATAAAATTTAGCATTTAACATATGACCTAGATTTACGATTCAATTATTTTGAAAAATGATGAATGAATCTTCAAATATTTTGATATTATTATTTCATAATGTGCTCTTAAATGATTATATTATATGTAGTTATGTAAAATGACAAAAACCTGCTCAATTTTGAAGTCACCTATCATGTGCATTGTCTCTTGATCCTTGTTGTGTTGCAACAAAGTTTCACTCCTCTCATCTATCTCCATTAATGTTTGTTTGGTTTGCATTCGATCAATATCCACCTCGACCACAAAAGTTTTCAACTCAAAATTATCCTGCATTTTTAGGTTTTATAATCACTACATTTTTTTCATGTTGGTGTTTCCAAAGTTCATAAAAAATATTTCCAAAAGTTCACATGATTAACCTTTGAATTCAACTTTGCATTACTTTATTGTGAAAATGTAAATATATCATTTCAGTAAAATTTTGACCTGTAACAATATTTGCAAATTGTTATCAAAGTATATGTCATTTCTAGATAATTCGTTAAGATGGGATAGATAGTTTGTGTAGAGATTTTTTTCATATGAAATTTTCCCATAAGCCCATTCGACTTGTTTTTGTTCAATTGCAAGTTCATCATGTAAGTGTCCAAAAGCGTGTTCCAATTCTTCATCATTAACCACTAATTCAACATCCAAACTTTGCTGTTGTGTCACCATACAAGGAAGGAAATATTAGAAATGTATGTTTAACAATAGATTATAAATTTGAATACCTTGGAAACATTTACAATCTACATCTTGAATAGATCTGCCATGTGATATTCAATAAACTAGTTGCAACTAAATGATAGAAAACAACCTTACACTTCATTACTTCTATGTTGCAAACTTGTTCCATATGGTAGACTTTCATGTCAGCTTGTGCAATTGTGGAGTCTAGTTGTGCTTGTATTTTTTCCAATTTTTGTATATATGCTTGTTGCCTTTCATTCATCAATGTTTCTATTTCATCTATTTCTTTTTGTCCTTGTAATCGTGTTTCATGTGATTGTTCTGTTTGTTGAATCAACTACATCCATGTGGATGGTGCAATTACATATGTCAATAAGATTTTGAAATAATTCAAACATCAAGCAATTAACTTTGTAACTAAGACCTCTACCACTTTGTAATTGATTGATTACTAGATTGTGTTAAATGTTACCCACAGGGGCGTACCTTTATGTGTGAGAGTTCCAACAATTAAATGGTTGATGAAAGTAGTGAAACCTAAGGGGTTATACTTGATATTAAAATAAAACTTAACATTTTAGGCTTATTAGAGATGTCTTTAATGTGACACCCAATCTTGTGCACCGTCATTTGGGCATTTCACCTCACTTTGCAAGTGTTTTTAAAAGTCCCACAAATTGGGACCCAAATTCCAAAAACATGGATCAAATTTTGAACTACACCTATGTAAAATGCACATTTTGTCTACTTAAAGAGTTATACTTACCAAAGGTTAGGGACCTACCTAGGTTATGTACCCATTTAATTAATGTGCCCACCTACCTCTTGCCTACCTATGTTACCTACCTTCCTATCCAAGCCCCTGACCTACTTACCAACATATTTGCCTACTTAAGCTATCTACCCTCTCACTTACCCACCTACCTAGGCTACCCACCCTCATACCTAGGCCTCCAACTTACCTACCCTCCTACCTAGGCCCCCAACCTACCTATATATTTACCCACCTACTTATTTCATATTCATTTCAAATCAACTTAAATTATGAGAAATCACAACAAATATTTCTAAATCAAATTCAACCAAATGATTGAATATTGCACAATATGGAAACTTTTTGTCACTATGTATTGCTAGACAATTCTTATAAAAGCTTATGCACATTTGAACAACAATACTTGTTGTCAATATATGCCAATGATCTACATGTACAAGAATACTTTAAAATGGTTCTTCTTAACACACATTATGTTATTTCCATACTTGTTTTTCATAAGAGTCATTTGTGTCCTTTAAAGCAAGTTCGTGTGAATCCAACAAGCCTTGTATCATGGTATCCTTGTTGTTTTCTCCCATTAGTACATGTTGTTCCAATATTTGAAGTTTAGAAATAATTTCGCCTTTGACCTTTTCATGTATTTCTTTTTTCCTTTTCATGATAATAGTCCAATCTTGCTCCATAATATGATGCTTATGCATCATCTCATCACATTTTCTTTTCAATTGTATGTTGAATTCCTATAATTTGAGGTTATAAATTATTCACATCAAAGCAAAATAGATTTGTTACAATTTCCAACATATAATTACTATGCTATTGATGAATATGTTTGTTGTGAACATATAAATAACATAACTTGCTTGAAATATTGAAGAGGGAATTATAAGTTCACATGTACAAGTGCTAGTTATTATTATTATTATTATTATATTTTTTAATTAAACATTTGTGAATTATTATATTTCAAACAATGGTGATATTGAAAAGGTTAATCATACAAAGATCTATCCCAAACTATAAACTAAATTGTTCAACAACATTCACATTTCAATATCGTTGGACACAATTTTATGGTAAACATTTATTAGTTTTTTCTTTGTTACTAACAATCCGCCATTTAAGAAGTTACTTACACACCTCACTTACATTAAACGAATTGCTTAACAATATGCATTGAAGAGTGATGAATAGGTACTTGGTGTGCTTGCTTGCATTTGCCAAGTTCATTACTTTGCATTAAAAGCACATTGACATGCTCAATTGTAGACGAAATCAAACCACTTGGAAGGGGCATGTCATTAGCAAGAATAATATCTTGTATGGCCAACACAGTAATGCCTTGCATAGAGGCGCCCAAAACCAAGTTGTGATTCTCATCCACAAACAAGCTCGTGATTTCCCCTAATCAAATATCCATAAACCTATACCAATAAGGTTTACAAAATAATCGGTATGATTCCCAGTTTATACAAAGGATTTTACAAATTCATTACACATGCTTCTACTCTAATACATGTCATACCACCATTTCATACCAACATTTCAATGTTGATGAAGATCTTGACGATGATTAACTAGAGTTGGATATCTAGTGATTTGCCAATGTGCAATGGTTATAATGAAAAGTCTATAGATGAAAGGCCCATGGTTGATAAATGGTACACATGTTAATTGTCCAAAAATGTTTGTCATGCACAAATGCCAATAATTTTTCATACTTCCCACCCTCTATATGAAGAAAATACATAGATTTTGAAAAGTCAAATAAAATGGTCCAACATTTAATGATTTCCATGTAGCCACTATGAATTTTTTTAGTGGTCTAGTTCGATGGAGACCACAAAACCTTTAAATGGGTATTATAGTTAAACAATTTGATCTAACATAAACTTGGGATGAGTGGTCTTTTTAGATAACACATCATGATTACACATAAACCCATATTTGAATGACACATTATCCTTGGCAATGCCAAAACCAAAACATTTTCATTAGCTTGTTTTGCAAAGTTTAATAATGAATTTAATTTTAAAGTTCAAGAAATTTAAAATTATAAACTATAAATGAGATCAAAATTGTGTCATCAAAAGTGAGAAGTGTGTTTAATTTCACACCCATGACATGGGTTTATAAATGGTTATGTACAAATGGGCTTTAGTAAAATGCTCAACTTTTGATTTGGATGCCAATTAATCTCTATTGAATGATTTTAATACACCCAATATTACATCAAACCAATAACCAAAATGACAAGAATTTATTGTGACCTTCAAAATAGTTGTGAGTTTAATTCACTGCTAAGCATAAACATTTTGTTTTGGGGTGAAATTTTGTCATTTGGAAAAAAAAATCAACAAAATATATTATGTGGGATATTCCTTGTTTTAAAACGCCTATTTTTTTTAATTAAAAAATTCACCATGTTTCCACACATTGTTGAATCAAGTAACTAGAACATAAAAGGATTTTAGTAAATTTAAATTGTCATAGTTGGTCTATAAGCAAATGTGGTTCAATCTCCTTGTGAATGATCACCAATGTGACATCATCACAATTTTTTAATAAAACATTGCTTGGGCATGTGGCCAAACAAATTATAAAAGGGCACAACAAATAAATTTGTCACCAAAAATGATGTAAGGATGAAAGGTAAAAGCTTTGAGGAGGGTCAAAAAACCATATGGTGCCCACTACAACAATAGTGCACTTAATCCTTGAAAGGATGCACAATAGCCATAAATATCATACAAAAACCTATTCAATCTAGATCTAGCAAATTAGGTGTTTGATTTTCATTATATTTGTTGTTGCAGGTTTTAGATACTAAAAGCTAAATAATTCAAGTGATAGAGTCATGGGAATCTTATTTGTGTGGTTATGGGTTTGATTTATTTGTATGTTATGTTAGATGCCGCCTTCAACAACCAACCCACGTATAACAAGGTCATTGGGTAAACAAGTCACCAATATTTTCCTTTTTTATGCATCCATGAAGACGTATATTTAATTACTTCCAAGATATGTCCTTAAAGAATAGGTTGGGAGTCCATTGGATAAAAAATGAATGTTTGTTGATGTGACATATTGGTATCAATTTTTTTTGTAACTTTGTCTTTACTCATGTTAGGCATTGACCCAATACCTCAAGTGTAATTGTATATTGAATATTAATGATTTTCAAAATGTGCATTCTTTGTGGCACATTTGAAAAATGGGCAAACCATATCAAAATTGATTCAATATTTCATGGCTTATTTTAGTTTCTTATAAGCTACAACTTTGCTTTGGCAAAGGACTATTAAATTCCACACATGCATTTTGAATTTTAAAAAAAACAATTTAAAACATGTGTTTTGAGTGAGGTTAATAGATTTCAATCACCCAATTTTGTTGGGACATCAACAAGTTGGTACTTTTGCAATTACAAGAAGTATTTGCAAAATGGAAATTATGTGACACAACAATTACTCAAAAAATTTCAATTCAAACCAAAACCTATAGGTCAAAATAATGGTTATAGTTTAGTTTGAAGTTTTTAACAATCATTTCAATCATTTAGCACAACTTGTTCCTAATCTTTACTAATTTCAAATGGCATTAGATGTTAACATAATTATTGTAGTGATAATTATTGATAGCAAATTTCAATGGGATTTTATGCCATTTTTTGTTCATAAGATTGTGTTGTGAATGCAATGTAACATGCGTCATATGATCTTGAGACCTTTTAATTGTGTGACTCTTCTATGGGAGTGCATGCCCCATGAATAGTCACACTACCAAAAGTGTATTAACAATTGGTGTAATCAATTTTAAACATTTGTAGCATGCCATATTGTGGCTTACATGTATGTAATTCTTATGGATTAAAATTCACTACATGTATTTGCAACATGACTTAGAAATAGACTAATAAATATTTAATTTTGATCATGTTTCATAATGAATCCCCATATACCAGCAATTATAATTGGTCAAATATTAATACATTTCACATAATACTTTGCACTATGCATTTGTGTGAATGTTGTTGTCATTTAATTAGTGATCAACATTATGTGTATGAATCTATTTATGAATCAATTATTTGGCAAGCATTCAAATACAAAGGGTGTGCATCAAAGGTGACACCCATTTGCATGCTTGAAGACTAGGTTTAGAGTACATCTCCTAGGTCATTGTTGTGACAATATTTGTTTTAAATTTTCAACATTTTGTGGAATAATCAAATTGCCTACATTGAGTTGCAACTCAATGAAAATATCAATATTTATATAAAATTATGTTTATGTTTTGAATCAATTCAAGAAGTAGATTGAGCTATAGATTTGAACATAATTAAAATTTTGTGTAAATAAACATGTTAAGAAACATGAATCTTGTGTTATGATAATACCTTGTAATGTAAACAAAAAATGAATTTCCTTGAACATTCACTTTTTTAGTTAGTTGGCATTGCATTTGATATTCCCAAGGCATATATTTAATTCACGATTGTTCCCCTAATATTGGATAATACACATTGGTTTGTTTGAATAATAATTAACATCTAACTCAATTTTACACTTGCAAGCTTGCAACCCCTATTACCATAAAGGAGGTGGGAAAGTGGTCTAGAATGGGATTGAAATTTGTATGAAATTTCCAAATATTGTATAATATAGATGCCATATTGGGAATACATTGAATTAATTATGTAAATAAAATTTCATGGCCACAAGTTGCAAATTTTCATAGATTCAATTCGTAATGTTGAAAGGCAACCTCTACTTATAAAAAAGGGCATTAAAAAAATAATTGATCTTCCATTGTGTGGTAACTTATGGACTTTTCAATATCCGGGTAATAACAACCAACATGGACATCATAGGTACATAGTAGTTTTGAAGGTCTATTTAGAAGTAAGTTTAAATAGACAAATGCAACACTTGACCACATGGTATCATCATTGGTGATCATATTATAATGACCTGAGGCTAACAAGTCATTTTTTACTTTATTGATCAAACATTATGATTTTTCATATAAAGAAAAACATGAAATCCTTGTGTAAATCATAATGATTTTTACACACATATTTTAGTATTTAGTATTTCCACATTGGTTAACAAGGTTTCATTTTCTTGCAATTTTTAAGGTTAAATTCTTAATGACACCAACATGTGCTCTTTTACTATACTTTAAA
>Ga0116230_10008546_pt1 | contig 10089 bp, 10 predicted proteins | sample S1TSphfallax_3_FD_88678 | JGI IMG/M metagenome (GOLD analysis project Ga0116230, IMG submission 88678) | Host-associated microbial communities from peat moss isolated from Minnesota, USA - S1T2_Fd - Sphagnum fallax MG | ecosystem: Host-associated > Plants > Peat moss > Unclassified | place...
GCTAATATGCCACGAACATTTATTGTAAGCAATGAGGCCTTTGTGACACCTTGTGCACAAAAGAAAAAATTTCAAGGTCCATTACTTCAATATGGTAAACAACACATTGCATAACTTGACTTTGTTGCAAATCAACTTCTCGATTGTTGTTTAACTTGAAGAATGTCCAAGTGGTCAAAGTCCTATAGCAAGGTTTCCAAGACATTAGTTGCTCCTTCAAGCTCTTTAGTCATGTTTCCTTCATGCATTACAAGATTATTAGTGTTGGTGTCACACGGGCTTCCTTGTTCCATATTTTTCATGATACTGCTACCACCATTGCTACTTTATCTTGTAATGTGCCTAACAACAACATAGAAGGAATTAAAATTAGGTGCACTAGCCAGTTGGAGACTCCATGGTAGCAATAGGTTAGAAAGGTGGGGCAAGAATTGGAAATCACAAAATGTAATGAAAGTGAACTTTGATTTGAGAAGATGGATGTACATTGAAGGATTGGCAATTTGAAAAAACAATGATAAAAACCAACAACCTACAATAGCATAACCACTAACAACCTTTAAGCTTCTTGAATCTAGACGTCAGAAGAAATACAAATGATGAACAAGGAGTGCAAAAGAAAAGAAATAAGAAACAAGGATACAACAAACAAAGTCAAGTGATAAAAACACGAATTAAAAAACAAAAATTCACCTTTGTTCACAATTGAAGTCTAATGCATCTCGTGTGCTTGCTATCTTTAGTAAAACACATTTTCAGGGTTCATCAACATTATGTTTGCCAGGGATATGGAACCTTGGAAGAACCCATTACCACCTAATGGAACCTTGCCAACCCTTGCAAGGATAGCCACATTCTTATATCCTTTGGCTCTCAACTTGTCCACAAGTTGCTCCTCTAAAATTCCAAAAAAAGACAATACCTATTGAGTAAAAAATGCCTATTTAGTGGTTGTCTTTGTGGATTTTGGTGGCATTGATGATGAGAGATAAGTAAAGGGCTATGGAGCCATTACCAAATATACGGTGTACTTGAAAGTACAAAAGGTCTGAGTTCAATTCAATGACTTTTGTATATTCTATTATTAGTGCCTACTTAATGCCACCCACTTAATAAATCCTCATTCAAGGATTGGATTGCAAAGTACTAAAATGGTGAGTGAGTTTTTACACACATGAGACAAGTGGACATGGGATCTTTCAATTTTGTACATAACCCCTAAAGTTAGGAGGTTTCATTTTTGTTTAATTTTGTGATGTATCTGAAGTGGTGAATAGGTAGTAGGTGATCCTTGGGTAAAGAAGATTTGGTGAAATTTGGGTTTATAAAAGGAGATATTATTATTAAATGGCAACAAAAAAAAATCTAAGCCTGCTTTGATAATTGTTGGCTACCTAGTAGTACCAACTAGAACCTAATGTAAAAAAAAATCTGACAATTTCTCATAAGTTCTTGTTGAAATATCATGATTAAATATCTCAAGTTAAGGTTAAAAATTAAAATCTAAGCATCCCTAGATATATGTTTTGGGCTCCATTCTACATATTTGAACCTAATTTAGGAATTCGACAATTATTGTTGATATAGAGTGATTAAAAATCTGAAAATCATCACTTAAAGTGATAATTTTATTTTCAAAATTTCCAATAAAATTCTGTTAAACTTCAAATCTAGAAATCTAAATTGGAGAAACAAAGTTACAAAATGTACACATAGTTGTCGTATCTGGAGGATTCCAAGATGTTGTACATGGGACACACATTGGGTGCCATAGAAAGTTGGAGCAATGAACTTCATGAAGCAAGCATGACTAACAAATTCTTCCCTTTGCATTGCTGCGGGTACTAGCTACCTCGTTTCATAACATGGGCTTAGAGAACAAGCATGACTAACAATTTCTTCACTTGGCATTGCCGAAGGGATTAGCCTCCTTTGGGAAACTTGGGCTTAATGTGGTTTTGTGGAGCTGATACATTCGTAGGTCGACCCAAGTAGAACACAACTCAACATAGAGTCATGGACCTTAGTAATCATCCATTTGCCCCCATGGGCTCAACACTAGTTACTTGCAACCCTTCGAGAGTGAATTAAGCCAAACATTTGTTTTTCCCACTTAATAAAGTCGGTGATGGGAAGTAGATGACAATGTTCATGAAACAAATGCCCAGGTGCCTTCAAGTCACTCTCCTTGAACTCATTAATGGTGCCATCTTCACCAAAACTTAAGGCGACATACTTTTTGCATGAATGCCAAAATAAATGAAAATATAAATGAGTTTCATTTTTTATATTCAGCAAATTGCTGTACACTACAATATCCAAATGTATACTTTTCAAAAAGGAATTTTAGTGCTGCTAATTTTTTTTATTTATGGGTGGAAATGCTTGCCACATGAGGGGGGCAAAGTGACAAGCTCAACTAAAAAAAAGGAGCATTTCCATTCCAAAACCACCCATCAAACTAAAATACTCTATCAATGTTTACTACATCCAACATACAATGGACTTTTTTCTTCATTGGTTTTTTTATTTGCATGATCACATACTTAGCTCGAATGGAGTTGCTCTAAGTGTTCCCCCCCATCCCTACCAATAGCCAAATACTGAAGTACCTCTTCTGGTTTGGCATTTATAGGTTGAATAATTATTTTGTTTTTCAAAATTCATTTTTGTGGAATTTTGGCAATAAATTTTTTTTCTAGATTTTGAATCAACTTTTGTTTTTGGAGGAATTTTTGCATTGTGGTGAAAAAAAATTTGGAAAAAATGTTTTTGTTTAAGTGTAAATCCAAACAACAAAGTTGCTAAAATTGAGTTTGTTATGTGTTGCATGGCATTGTTATTCTTTTTTTAGTTCTTTTCTCAATGTTGTTAACTATAACTTAAAAGATTATCTACATTTTTCACCTTTGTTTTAAGAATGGATTTATCTATCTCCATTGGAGACAATTACATTTTTCAACTCCTATTTTTAACTTTTGATTTTCATATATATTTTTAGAAAAAAACCTTTGCCTTTATAACCCTCTTCTTCAAACTCTAACCACACCTATCTACTTACCTCATCATGCAAGGCAAAAAGCTTACAACCCAAAAACCCCTAATCACCAAGAAAGAGAAGAAAATCAAGGTATGCATTTAAATCTTTGTATCTCAAACAAATAATTTCTAACAAATGTTACATTACCAAAAATAATGTAATTACAATCCCGACCTGAAAATGTGTACTATGGTAAAAATAAGGATTGGCTCGAGCAATGATATTTATTTAAATAGTCGCTCATTTTATTTTATACCATTCATCTTTTCATGCTTTTGTGTGCATTGTGAGGTTCGAATAATAATTACGTATCTTTATGTTGTTGGACGCTATGAATATTGATAGAGACCCAAATAAGAGGTGTGGGTGAATATTGATAGAGACCAAAATAAATGATGTGGGTAGAGCTGCAAAGAAAAATCATTACATTACTTACCTTTTTTTCTCTTTTTTTAAAAAAAATTTAATTAAATTTTTTATAAATGATTTAATTTCAATAAATGTGATTTTAAAAAAAAATATAAAGTGATTTAAAGTTATTTTTCAAAAAAAAGTTTCCAACATCACATAAGAATGGGAGCCTCGAGAACGCACTCGAGAACGTGCGAACGTCGTCGCCGCCGTCGTCCTCGTCCCGTCGTCTCGCACGAAGTCTTGAGCTCCTCGCGGAAAGCTTTTGCGCCATCGTCGTGTCTCTCATTCTTCCTCTCTGCACGTCTTTTCTTTGTACCGTTTTCCTGATTCCGAAGCCGTTGTTGGGGGCAGAAGAAAGACGCAGAGCTTCGGCAAGAGCCGTTTTTATTCTCTCCGTTTTTTTTTCCCCCTTTTCCCTTCTTCTTTTGCTTCTTGAGTCGCTCCATTGTTGTTTTTCTTTTCTCTCCGGAAGCTGCAAGCGTCCGTGGAGCTCGGCTGATCTTTTGGTGCTCTCCTCTGCATCTGTACGCGCGACTTCCTAAACCTGCAAGCTCTGCTGTTTCTTCATTCGGATTTTTGGGAAATAAGAACAAGAACAAAATAAGAGAGAGAACGAGCGAGCGAGAGAGAGAGAGAATCATTCGTGTAGACCTCTGTTTTTGTGGCAATTTCCTGCATAAGCATCGGTGCTGTCTCGTGCACCTGAGGTAATTCCGTCTGCATTGAGGACGTCGTCATCGCAGCTCATCGACGCTTCAAAATCCACTTCCTGCACTTTGACTTGAACGTTGCATGTTCTTCTTTTCTGTTGGATCGTTGCTGGGTCGTTGTTGCAAGCTTCAGAATCCTCTCCTTCGTAATACTGGGAGTTAAGTTCCATTTCCAGACTCAAGGAACTGTGCAGTTCTGTAAGACAACATGTAATGTAGATCCTATTCTTGGCAAAGAAGAACAACCCATTTGCAATGCCATCCGGAAGCTTGCTGAGTTAAGTCTGGTGTAAAACCCAAAGTCTGACTGTCTGCCATCATCTCTTGAGTTTCAGAGCATTGAGGCCGTTGTTTGGTTTCTTACTGCTGCTTCCACAGAGAGAAAAAATTCAGGGCAAAAAAGCCTGAACAAGGATTGCAGATTCTTCTTGCAAGAAAGAAGGGCCTGGCCCGCCAGCCTCCAATTGCCAAGGGACATGGCATTTTTTTGGACATCACCATGGGTGATTGTCACAGCAGCCATGATATTCATACTGCAAGGAGGTTCTTCTTCACCAGCAGCCACTGCTGCCCAGAGTTGCCAAACAATTGTCTCCAACAGACAGTTTCAAACTTGTCAACAACTGCCACAGCTGCAAGCCACACTTGCTTGGACATTCTATGACCAAAGCAACACCATAGACTTTGCTTTCTCAGGTACTCACTTTTGCACATCACTTTCAGATGTGATTTTATGTCTTGACATGTTACAAGCCGAGAGATTGTATTGTCCTCCTGCTGAATGTCCTTTAGCAAAGTAGATTAATTTTCCAGGAAATTGGAAAACTTAGTTCTTCTCATGCAGATCTAGTGTCTGGAGGTCTCAGTTTTGGAAATCGATGGGACACTATCAAAGTTTCAAATGGATCCAAAACAAAACTCATCTGGTGAGTTTAATCAAATGACACTTTTTTTTGTGTGTGTGCATGATCTTTCTTTGCAGATTCCATGATCAATCCTCATGGCTGGGTGGGATGGGGCATCAATCCTGTCACACTGGCTATGGAGGGAACTCAAGCCCTCATAGCCTTCCAGGGTGAATATGCACCAACTCTGCAGACTTACAATCTGACAGCTGCGACCTTACAGGGTGTACCCTTGACACCAGGTAGAATTGAACTGAACTTCACGGGTATGTCTGCAGAGATGATAGGAGCAGACATGACAATCTTTGCAACCCTCCATCTTCGACCCAACCAATCTCTAGAACTGAACCATGTTTGGAATCAAGGACAAAGTATTGACATCAGCACATTAGTTCCGGGAGCACACGCAATGACTGGTGGTAGCTTACTGAGTGCCTCATCTATCAATATGGCAACGGGAATCAGCACCATCATTGAACTAACTCATCAGAAACTGAAAAATGTAGGTCACACCTTTCAGCGCTCATGCATTCTTAGTCATTTCAGACAGTTTCTCAGAACCAGAGAAGCTTTGTTTTTTTTGTTGATGTCTTCACCAAAATTCATTCATTTGTTTCCCTGCCTGTTTTGACCATAGTTTCCTTCTTTGAAATGTTTAAGCTGTCAACTGTGTTGTCATTTGCACTGGATGGTACAAATGTCACAGAGCTTAGCTCATTGGGAGCAATGAAGGGAAGCTATTTGACTTTCATGTCAACCTCATGAAACTGCCTTGTGCTTGAACAGGTGCATGGAATTATCAATGCAGTGTCATGGGGTCTGCTGCTTCCGTTGGGGGTGATGGCAGCTCGCTATCTTCGCCGATTTTCAGGAGCAAATCTGTGGTGGTTCTATATTCATGTGACCTGTCAGTGCCTTGGGTACCTCCTTGGTGTTGTGGGCTGGGCCTTGGGCATTAAGCTGGAGAACTACAATAAGAGCACTGTCCATTACAAGCACCGGAACTTGGGGATTGCAATCTTTACCCTAGCTACCCTCCAGGTATGAATCTGCAGCTGCCCCTCTTTTTCTCCATGAGTTCTTTGTCTGCCTCAAACTTCTGGCCTAGCCAAACTGAGGATGGCTTCTATGACTACAAAGATAGAGCAAACTTCACAATCCATCACATCAAGAAATAGGAGAGTAGATAGATTTTGTACAAATTTATTAGATTATGATTGTAGCTTCTGTAGCTTAGTATAAATGCATGGTGTTATGTCACTAATTTTATCGACTCTTAGCTTGCTATAAGTAAGAATGTGTGACCATAAGTTCTTCAAGTCCATTGAGTAAAAATAGAGATCCTCCTGTCTGCATAGACTACTGACATTTTTTCCTCCGGTGCAGGTGTTAGCCATAATTTTAAGACCCAGGAAGGACCGCAAAGTACGAAAGATTTGGAATGTCTATCATCATGCAGTTGGTTACAGCACAATCGTACTGATCATAATCAACATTTTTGAGGGAATTGAAATCTTGTCTCCAGGAAATGGATGGCAGACTGCCTACATTTCAGTGATTGTTGTCCTGGGTAGTAGCAGTATAGGGCTTGAAATTCTCACCTGGGGGCTCTGGCTCAAGCATCATCATCACCATGAGCCAGGTTCCAAAAGCCTCGAGGAGGGACTTGCAAGCAATGGACAAGAGTCACAGACAACTACCCATGGCAAGTAATCTGAAATCTGTTAAGGTGACGTAGAGAGCAACTCATAAGTTTGTAGATCACCACAAATCTTTCTTTGGAATCCAACTTTGGGATTTGCGAATTTACAGATCTAATGTACTTTGATTCTCACTTATGGTTAGATCCCATGAGGCCAATTTGGCATTACACCTTAAGCATTATTTTTGTGAGAATTCTGGCTGCATCTGTTTTGGGTTCTGCAATGTAACAGATCTAAGCTGTTAATATAGATAACATGGACTTGAACACATGCTAACCTGATTTTTCATATCCATGGAGGTGGGTTGGACAAAGGAGTGAGGTAGTTAAGCTCGGAAGAGGTAGGTTTGGATGACATGGACGCACAAATATCACCTTTCATTATTATACAAATATTCAGTTACAAGATGAATAGCTGAGCAATTCTACCACCCAAATCAATGCAGCTGAAAAAACTATGAGCAACCATTCAGAAGAAAATCCACAGAATTTCTATAACCCATTGGTTCAAGCCAAAATTTTACTGCAAATACACTTTCTTTTCAACTTAAGAAGGGTGATTTTGTGTGGCATTAAGCTTGGCACAAGTTTACTATACCCATTTATTTCATTAATGCTTTTAAGAAAAAGATGGCCAATTTTAACTAGCAATTGGACTCCAGAGTAGAGGCACCTATTTTCTAAACCACGATCTTAGGAAAATGTTTTAAACTAGCCATTGATCTTGAGACTTGAATGCTGCCAATATGGACATATTCCCACATCAATGTTCAAAGTTATTTTTGCTCAGTTTGTAAAGGCCTATTTACTGAATGAACAGATTCATCTATACTGAAGTGTAGGGCAATGCCTGAGGAGCGGGGCATTCCCAAAGTAAGCACCCCACTTGAGGTGGTTCTCAATCAGGTCTCCAGCTCCTATAAACATTGATTGAAGAAGAAGAATTACACCTCAATCAGTTTGTTACTAGAACTGCTCAGGAACAAACTCAATCATCCTTGACACCATGGGCACTTGTGGTGTCTATAGGAGCTGCTGTCACCAAACACACACTGATCCTAACAGTTTTTTCTGACAAGAAATCAAACGATGACTGAAATTGGTGATACCTAACAGTCCCTTTTGGTGTGACACTGTGCCTGGAGCATTGACATCAAGCAAATCCTGTCACTTTATGGCATTCTTGATGACAGATCCCCTTCCAGCTGTATGCATCATGCCATAGCTAAAACATATATGTTTTCATGAGTGCCAACAATGCCTCCATATGATTGAACCTGAAAAGAATTGAGAGATGACCAACTAATAAGCTTACAGAGGAGAGAGCCTTCAGATTGACAACACAACACCAACAAATCAGCAAGCATAAGGAGCAGCAACCCAACTACTGGCATCACCAAAGGTCCATGCAAGAACAAACACCATCCTCAAAAGTGATGAAAGAGATTGACATCCCTCACCATGATCGCTCTCCCAACTATTTTTGAAATGAACTTTGTGGAAGTGTGGCAATCTTCACAAACCCCCAGATTCTTTCTTTTTTTTGGAGTGGAGTGCCAGCAACTGTGTTGATGAACCTGAATGCAATAGCCAGTTTCTTGCTATGGTGATAGACATGAAAACAACTTTTCTTCATACATGCCATGCACCAAAAATTCAGTTTAAGGCACATATACCCCATCATAGCATGAGCTGTGACAATCTCTTCAGTTCTGCACAGATTTCAATCATCTAAGGGTGGTCTTGATTGTCTACTACAAATGTATACACCTCATTATTCACTTCAACCCAGGTGCAACCTGACTGTTCCTCCACACCTCTTTCCATTCTCTGCCATTCAACATTCTCACAGAGATGCCTGTTGTCATCAGCAGCATAGATATTTCATAGCAGCACATACCCAGCAGAATTTCCAGATGCCAATTCAAGAACTTGTTTAGCAACCCATTGTCCCATCTCCACATTACCATGAATTGTGCAAGTGCCAAGCAAAGCCCTCAATGCAGCCACATGTGGTTTACAGGGCATTGCCTTGACAATATTCTCTGCCTCCAGTAGATGGCCAGCACAGCCAAGAAGGTGCAATGTTCCAATTTTTCAGAAATATTGTAAACTGTGCTCATTGAAGCATAGTTAACACATGCCTCCATCCACCAAACCTGCACGGCTAGAAGCTGACAGAAGATAAACAAAAGTGATATCACCTGGCTGCACACCTTCTTCATGCATTCGATCAAAATGTTTAAGAGCTTCCTTACCATGCCCATGCATGACACATCCTCCAAGTATGGCATTCCAAGAGACCACATTTTGAGATGGCACATTGTTGATAACTTTCCAAGCATTCTCCATGCTCTCACATTTTGCATACATGTCAACCAGGCTGCTCCCGACAAAGAGATTTGAATCCCATCCACTTTCAATGATCTGCACATGAACACACCTGCCATCTTCTAGTGCGACTACACTTGCACATGCATTCAGCACCCCCACAAAAGTGACAGAGCCTGGCTCCACACCTTATTGTTCCATTTGTAGAAATAGTTCCAGTGCTTTGTGCCCTTGCCCACAGTTTACATGTTCCAACATCATGGTGGTCCAAGTGATCATGTTTCAAGATGGGAACTTGTTGAAAACTCTCCAAGCATCCTCCATGCTCCCACATTTTGCATACATGTCAACCAATTACTCCCCACAAAGACATCTGAATCCCATTCACTTTCGATGATCTAATCATGAGCACATCTGCCCTCTTTAAGTGCAACAAGCTGTTCATGAACAAGCCTGCCATCTTCAAGTGCACCTGAACCAGCACATGCATTAATCACCTGAACAAAAGTGAATTTTGTCAGGACTCATTCTTTCTCATCACATTTGTTGCAAAAGCTTCATTACCTTATCAGGTTGCCCATCCTTCACATAATTTTTAAGCTTTTGATTCCATGCAGATATGTTCAATTGCACTATGCCTGGTGCCATTGCAGCCATGTCTGCTGCCACCCATGGTGGGTTTCGTTGGTACTCAAGCCAAAGTGCTTCGTGTGTCTTCTTATGTTAGAAATCTGGATACCTTTCATTTGTCTACAACCAGAAATCCAGATCAAACTGGGGCCAAAATTTTTACCTTACTAAACTCTATAATGAATCTAAACACAATATCCTTGCCCAGGTAGGCAAAGCCAATAAAAGGTTCGCCGTAAAACCAGAGGGAAAAAAATTAGTTTCCATATTTTCCTAGAATTTGAAGATATGTTTCAACTTTCCAAAATTAGTGGATCAAGTTTCAGTTATGATCTTTTTTGTTGAGATAGTTAAAAA
>Ga0116230_10008547_pt1 | contig 10088 bp, 8 predicted proteins | sample S1TSphfallax_3_FD_88678 | JGI IMG/M metagenome (GOLD analysis project Ga0116230, IMG submission 88678) | Host-associated microbial communities from peat moss isolated from Minnesota, USA - S1T2_Fd - Sphagnum fallax MG | ecosystem: Host-associated > Plants > Peat moss > Unclassified | place: USA...
ACCCCAAGGTCAAAGTGGCAGCCCTTACAGCACTCGTGCATGTGAAATGTGCCACACCAGCCGATGTCGAGCGGCTGCTCCTCGATGGCGATCCTGGCGCGCGCCGAAGCGCATGCGAGCTCGCCGGCGCCGTTCCAGGCGTCGACGTCCTTGCCCTACTCGACGATCCTGATCCGCGCGTTGTCGAAGCTGCGTGCTTTGCGGCAGGTGAGCTGGAGGACGCTCGAGCGGCCCCTCGACTCGCCGTCGTGGCGCGCAGCCACGCCGACCCGCTCTGTCGCGAGTCCGCTGTTGCGGCCCTTGGAGCGATCGGCGAGCCTGGCGCCGCGCACGACGGACGCTCGGCCGTACTTGCGGCGCTGGGCGACGTGCCCGCGATCCGTCGCCGTGCCGTGGTCGCGCTTGCGGCGTTCGAGGGGGACGACGTGGACGCAGCGCTAACCGCACGGCTGGAAGACCGCGACTGGCAGGTGCGCCAATCTGCTCAGGAGGTGCTCGGGCTCACCGACGAGGAGCCGCGCTGAGCGCAGGCCCGAGAGCGTCGTACATCGCCAGGCACTTCGCCGCCCCGAGAATTGATGCCCGCTCAGGTGCGCTGTGCACCGGCAGCCCGGTCTCGATCGAGATCTTCTCCCCCAGCCCGTCAAGGCACGAACCGCCACCGGCAAGGTGGATGCCGCTTGAGAGGAGATCGTTTGCCAGGTCCGGGGGCGCGCTGGCGATACAGCGCACGACGGCGTCAAGAATGGGATGCACGAGGTCGACGAGCGGCTGTTGTAGCTCGGCTGCGGTGATCACGACAGAGCTCGGGTGACCGGTCGAGCCGTCTCTACCCCGCACCTCGAACCGCTGCAGCTCGTTCGCGCGGGTCCCAGGTCCGGCGGGTCCATCCCCGCCCGTGCCAAGAAGGCGCACGGAGCCGATGCGTCGCCGGACCTCGTGAGCAGTCTCGGCATCGACAACGACGTCGTAGTGACGAGCGAGCAGCAAGCGGACAGCCTCGTCGAAGTCGTCACCACCGATCGGCAACGACTCAGAGGTGACCAACGTCCCAAGCGCAAGGACGCCCACATCAGTCGTGCCGCCACCGACGTCGACGATCATCGACCCCGTCGGCTCTTCTATCGGTAGTCCTGCCCCGATGGCCCCCGCGACCGGCTGCTCGACAAAACGCACCTGGCGCGCTCCCGCACGGCGCAGTGCCCGGTCGAGGGCCCGCTCCTGTACATGAGTAGCACCTGCATGGACGCATGCCAGGACACGTGGGTGAGCAAGCCGAGACGCCCCAGCGGCTCGCACCACCTCGACCAAAATGTCTTCCGACAGCGTGATGTCGACGAGCTGGCCGTGTCGCACGGGACGCACCAGGCTGACCCGGGCTGCGGACCCATGACCGAGGGTGAGAGCCTTCGCGCCAAACGCCAGCAGTCTCCTCGAGTCGCTATCCACGGCCGCAACCGTCGGCTCTTCGACGAGCAAGGTCCCACGTGCGTCGGCCACACGCGTGTACGACGAACCGAAATCGAGCGCGAGGTCGGCGCTCAACGTGACGATTCCTGCACGCCGACATCGTACGCTCAGCGCAGACGGCCCTCCGGTCAGCTGGAGCCCCGACGTCCACACACGCATGCTCCGGCAGTAGCCTGCCCCGCCGTGGCAGCGTTTGCGGGGGACTTCGACGACCTCAGTGGGGACGAATCTCCCCAGCGGCCACTGCCCCAGGAAGATCGCCTTTGGCGCCACCCATCAGAGCTCGGTAGCTTTCCCCTCACACGGCCGCACGACCCGATCAGCGTCCAGCGCCGGTGGCTGGAAAGCCAACCCTCCAAGGCCAGCGCTTGGACAGCGGGCCTTGTCGGCGCACTTCTCGCCACGGGACTCGTCGCGCTCGGCACCCACCTAGCGACGGCATTCACGTCCAGCCCAGGCTCGGTTTCCACGACGGCGGCAACCCTCACATCTGAGCCGACGTCCAAAGCTTCGGTCAGTCAACTGAGTGGTGTCGGCACGGCACTGTCTTCATCGATCGCCGGCGCCGGCTCGGCGGTTGTCGAGTTGGACATCCAGCGTGGGGCGGTCACCTCACACTGCCTCGCCATCGGCATCAGGCGCGACGGCTACTTGCTGGCTCCCGCCACATCGATAGATCGGGCCTCCAGCATCATCGTGATCGAACCTGGCGGTGCTTCCTACGTCGGTCACGTCGTGGGAAGCGATGCCGTCACCGGATCAGCATCGAGCGGCCTCTCGCTCGTCCACATCAGTGGCGTCGCGAATCTGCCTGTTGTCCACCTGTCCGCGCACCCCCTTCTCCGGGCCGACATGATCGCTGTCGCCGTGAGTTCGCCCGGGGGCAAGACCTTTGCTCTCGGGACCGTGCTCGATGTGACCGACGGCATGACTGTCGCAACGAGCACGGGCGGCGCATCGAGCACGGGCGGCGCATCGAGCACGGGCGGCGCATCGAGCACGGGCGGCGCTTCGGACCAGGCTGGCGCATCGAGCGTGATCGTTGACGCGCTGACCACGGATCTGAGCAGAAACGCCGCACCGCTTGGAAGCGTCGTGCTCGGACCGAATGGAAGCGTCGCTGGAATCGTCATCGCCTATGGACCCCGAGGTGCAATCCTCACCCCGGCGAGCGTTGCGGCCGTGGCCGCCGCCAAGCTCGTCTCGACGGGCACGGTGAACCACGGCTGGCTGGGAATCCACGGAGCAACCAGCACAGGCGCCGAAGCCGGCGTGAGAGTGACGTCGATAGATGCCAGAAGCGCCGCCCTCGAAGCCGGCATCCGACGTGGTGACACGATCATGGCCATTGGCGGACATCGCATCACCTCGGTCGCTGCGCTCCAAGGCCAGCTGTACTTCGAGTCTCCCGGGCAGCGCGTTGCCGTCGAGGTGGTGCGCTCGACCAAACGGATGATCCTCGAAGCGGTGCTCGACAAGCCACAAGCGCTCTGACCCTGCGGGCACAGTCTTGGCCCGCAGGGCGTAGATTCTGGTTATGGACGCCGACATTCCCTCAGGATCGGGTGGGTTTTTCCCGGGGATGCTCGGCGACTTGTTGCGGCTGCTGAAGACCGATGCCCCACTTCAGTGGGACCTCGCCCTGCAACTGGCGCAGACGGTCGCGGCCGAAGGGGAGCTCGATGCCAATGTCGACCCCGTTGACCGCATGCGGCTCGAAGGACTGCTTTCGGTTGCTGAGCTGCATGTCGGCGATGTGACCGGCATGACGACGTCGCCGGGTAACCGTCCGCTCGCAATGGTCACGATGGCACGTGCACCCTGGGCATTGAGCAGCCTCGAGAGCTGGCGGCCCTTGCTCGAGCAGATCGCGACGGCACTCACGCCGATGCCGGGCTCGCTAGGCGGCACGGATTCACTTGCGGAGATCGGCGGCCTGGGTGACCCGACCGATAACGGTCCTGACCTGGCAGCGTTTCTCGGCCAGTGGACGAGCGTCGTCGCCCCGGCCATGATCGCCATGCAAGTCGGCTCGGTGGTGGGACATTTGGCTCAGCGAGCTCTCGGCCAATATGAGTTGTTGCTTCCTCGACGGAGCGACGGCGAGCTTCGCGTCGTGCCCGGCAACGCCAAAAGCTTCGCCGACGACTGGAGTCTGCCGATCGACGATCTATCACTCTGGCTGTGCGTCCACGATGTCGCGACGCACGCCGTGCTGATCAGGCCGCATGTGCGGGCACGCCTGGAGTCGCTCCTTGTCGAGCAGGCCAAAGGCTTTGTGCCCAACCCTCGGGCGCTCGAGGAGCGAATCGGGGATATTTCCTCGGGTGGCATGCCCGACATGGGCGATCTCACACGGATGCTCGGCGATCCAGGCGCATTCGGGGAGCTCGTCGACAATCCAGCGACGCGCCAGGTCAAAGCTGAGCTCTCCACCTTGAGTGCCGCCATCGCGGGCTATGCCGAGTGGGTGACGGACACGGTTGCCGAGCGCTCCATCGGTGCTCGCTCGGCAATTCGTGAAGCGACCCGGCGACGTCGCGTCGAGCGCGGAGACGACGAAAAGGTCGCCGAGTCGTTGTTCGGTCTCCACCTCGATCAGGAATCTGTCGACCGAGGTGAAGCGTTCGTCCGTGGGATCCTGGATCGAGGCGGCGAAGCCCAGCTGTCGACGCTGTGGGTGGTCGAGGCGAACCTCCCGACGCCAGCCGAGCTCGATGCTCCTGGGCTCTGGATGGAGCGGATCAACCTCCCGGCACTACCCGGCGAGACGAGCTCCTAGCTTCCCCTGCCCGCCAAGCGCCGCAGGCAGGCGATGGCCGCTAGCTGTCGGTGGTCACCGGAGACTCGGCCTCGCTCGCAAGCATCGTGTCCTCGTCGGGTATGCCGAGATCCCATTCGAGCAAGAGGTTCTCCCGCTCGGCGTCACGCACGACCCGCTCACGATTCCGTCGGAACTGCGGGTCGTGCGGGGGCAGGAGTACAAGACGAGCGATTGCCCGCTCGCGGAAGGCCTCGATGACGGCGCGATCGCCGTACTGTGAATCGACCTCCCAATGGGGAGCAACCGGTCCGAGATACACCACGCGGACATGCCCCCGGGGTGGCTCAGTCGGTGATGCGGTCTCGATCGCGGACATACTCATTGGGTTGCCTTCACTTTCCTCACGACCTGATGCTACTGGTCGCCAGGGAGAGCTTCGAACTCATCGTCCAGCGCGTGGGATTTCGCCGTTGCCCCACATGGGATGTCGCCTTTGCCCATCGCCGTTGCCCATCGCCGTTGCCCATCAGAGGCGACGTTTGAGGATGACCGCTGTGACGGTAAAGCCCAAGCGGTAACGGACGCACCGGCGCTTGGCACTTTGCCCAGCCGAAAGTGCCGAAGTTCACACAGACCTCTAATGACTGCCTAACAGCTTGGCCACAGAGTGCATGGGTAGGTTCTTCTCTGTAGTCAGCCGAGGTTGCGAGATCCCGGGCGACAGCGGAGTCCACGTCAAACAGCATGGCGTTCACGAAATTGGATAGCGATTCGGCCACAGGTGCGTGGCAGATGGGTGGTGGCGTGATGGACACGTTGTGGATGGTCGATGGCAAATGCCGGGAGCTGCCGCCGGAGACGTTCTTCCCAAGCGATGGGGTTGGCGTGGACGTGGCGCGACGCATTTGCGCTGAATGCCCGGTGAAGGCACCGTGTCTCGAATACGCGATGGCGAACCATATCGACCACGGCGTCTGGGGCGGCACATCTGAGCGCGAGCGCCGCCGCATGGCGCGCCAGCGTCGGCACCTCGCTATTCATAGCTAGGAGCCCGATAGCGTCCTTGCGGTGTTGGAATGCGTCGTCAACGTCAGCGAGGGCACCAGTCCAGGCCTGCTCGGCGAGCTGGCGGAGGCTTGTGGCACGACGCTGCTGGACGTGCACAGCGACGGCTACCACGGCCGGTCGGTGTTCACGCTTGCTGGAGACGATCGCGAGTTCGTCGAATCAGCAAAGCAGCTGACGAGAGCTGCGGTGGCCAGACTCGATCTCACCACCCACCGGGGAGTTCACCCGCGACTCGGCGTAGTGGATGTCGTTCCCTTTGTGCCTATTGAACTGGGCACGTTTGAGCAGGGCACGTTCGGACTCGACACGTTTGAGCAGGGCACGTTTGAGCAGGGCACGGTTGAACAGGGCACGGTTGAACTGGGCACGGTCAGCGCCTGCCTCGATCTTGCGCCCGCATGTGCAGCTCGGGACGAATTCGGCGTCTGGGCGGCACTTGAGCTCGAGTTGCCCGTGTTCTTCTACGGTCCTCTCGCCGACGGCGCACCGGACCGCACGCTCCCCGAGCTGCGCCGCGGCGCCTTCGGTGCGTGTGCCCCGGACGTGGGTCCTCGTCGACCTCATCCGACCGCCGGAGCCATCTGCGTCGGCGCTCGCCAGGCGCTGGTGGCCTACAACATCTGGCTCGAAGAGCCCGATCTCGCCAGAGCAAAAGCCATCGCTCAGGCGATCCGCGGCCCCGAGGTGCGGGCGCTCGGTCTCGCTGTCGGCACGGGTGTGCAGGTCTCGTGCAATCTCGTCGCCCCCTTCAAGGTCGGGCCGGGCGCCGTCACCGAAGCCGTCGCTGCGCTCGCCACCGTAGAGCGGTGCGAGCTCGTCGGCCTACTACCCGCTGGTGTGCTCGCAGCCGAACCGCAAAGTCGGTGGGGCGAGCTGGATCTCGCCGCGGATCGCACGGTGGAGGCACGTCTCGCACACGCTCGCTGAGCCCGGCCGGTTCCCGAGGCTGGGCCAGGCGGTGAGGCTGGGCTGGTCGACGAGGCTCGGCTGGTCGACGAGGCTGGGCCGGTCCACAAAGCTTGGCCGGTTCACGAGCGCTCGCGAGCACGTCCCCCCAGACGACAGCGCTAGGAAGCGACCTCGATCGTGCGCTCGTGCAAAATTCTGGCGCGACGAACTCGACGGCGCTCACGCTCACTCATGCCGCCCCAAATCCCAAACTTCTCACCGTTCGCAATGGCGAAGTCGAGACAGTCCTGCTGCACGACACACCCTCGACATACCTCTTTGGCCTCACGGGTCGAGGAGCCGCGCTCGGGAAAGAAGAGCTCAGGATCGACCCCCATGCAGTTCGCCCGGCTCTGCCAGGTCCGGTCGATCTCGCCCATGAGCGCCTGGAAATCCACGGCACCTCCTCTCGCCCATCACCCGGGTCCGTGCCGTCGAACGCCGAGTTACAACGGTGGAATTACACCGCTGTTCTATGATGCTCGCCCGGACGGCCACGCGCAAGAGCGGGTTGGCCGCGAGGCGTGATCAGGCGGTGCCGGCGATGTGTCGTGTGCGTGCGCTGCGCTGCTCGACGAAATCCACGAGTACGTAGCCCCCGAGCTGGTCTGGGGTCGTGAAGAAGGCACGTCCACCGTTCATCTGCGTCATCTTTTCGACAAATGCCCGCAGGTCCCCGGTCGCGTCCAGGACGAACGTGTTGATAGCGATCCCCGCTCGGGTGCAGCGGACGACCTCGCCAAGCGTCGCTTCGATCGTCTCGCGGGTGGGGGGATAGTCGAAGAACACTTCTCCACCCTCGAGGATGTGCGCCGTGGGCTCGCCGTCGGTGATGACGATGATCTGCTTCGCGCCAGGCTTCGACCCGAGCATGCGCCTCGACAGTGCGAGCGCGTGCTGGAGGTTCGTGCCGTACGCAAAGTCCCACGACACCTCGGGCAACTCGGCTGGCTTGATCTCCCGAGCTGTCGCGGAAAAGCCGATCAGTCCGAGGTAGTCCCTCGGATAGCGCGAAGCAATAAGCGACTGCAGTGCCATGGACACCTTCTTCGCCGCAAGGAAGTTGTCCCGCATCGGCATCGACAGGCTGAGGTCCACGCACAGCACGGTCGATGCCGTGCTGAGCTGCTCGGTCTGCTCGATCTCGAAGTCATCGGGGGTGAGATGAATCGGGAGTGACGCAGCTCGCGAACCTTCATGCGATGCGGCCTGGCGAAGCATGGCGTTGCGAAGTGTCCGCTGGACGTCGAGTCGCATCGGATCGCCGTGCTCGTAAGGCTTGGTCTGCGGGTCCCGGTCGTGACCAAGGCCAGCCGAGCCGACCGGGTGCTCGCCGAAGCGATCGCGTCGAAGGCGGGAGAACAGTTCGTCGAGGGCGCGCGAGCCGAGACGGCGCAGGCCCTTTGGGGTCATGGTCAGGCGGCCCTCGCGACGATTGACCAGACCGGCCTCCTCGAGCTGGCGGGTCATACTTGCCAGTCGTTCGAGCTCAGCCGCCGCATCCGGGCCGAGGAGCTCGGCCACCTCGGCGGGATCCACCTCGGCGAGCTCGCCCGGCTGGGTTGTCTGTCGAAGCATCTGGCCGAGCCGGTCCAGCTCAGAGAGCTCGGCGAACATATCCGCTCCCTCAGCCAGACCCATCGGCTGGCCGCCTTCACCGGACGTCGAGACACGGCGGTCCCAGCCCATGAGCGGAAGGGCGTTTCGTAGGTTCGACCCGAGCCGGTCCATCTGCCAAGCCAGGTCGAGATCCGACATCAGCTCTTCGGACAGGGCCGCCAGCTGGGCTCGCTGCTCCGGGGTCATCGAAGCAATCATCGAGCTCGCTGCGGCCATGCGTTGAGCCATCTGTTCCAGGAGGTCGTCGAGGCTTTCGGCTGGAGGGAACATGTCCCCAAACTCGCCCATGAACTGCTCGAAGCTCGGGTCGATCGGCTCCCCGGCAGCGCGTTGCTCGAGCATCGTGTTCAGCGCGTCCAGTCCGGCGCGCAAGTGCTCGCGCTCCTCGGGGCCCTGAGCCGCGAGCGCACCAGCGGCCTCGTCGAGATGCATCTGGGCAATATCGCGTCGTAGGTCGGCGACGAGCTCCTCGTAGAGCTGGCGGGCAGCCTCGGACTGGAAGTCGTATGCGCCGAGCGCGCTCAGCTGCTCTGCGAGGCCGCCTGACAAGAGATCGAGCGCGGTATGACCCTCGGCGGCCCGCTGCTGGGCCGCCGCATCATCAGAACCGGCTTGACGGGCTGCTTCGTCCAGCGCTGCACGCTCGGTGTCGAGCACCTGATGGAGACGCTCCTGGGCCCTGTCATAGAGGCCGCCCATCTCGCTCGATGCCAGCAGCTCCTCTCGCCGGCGCTGGATCCGATCGAGCAGGTCTCGCAGTCCTGCGACACGCTCTCCCGAGGGCGTGGTGAAGCCCTGCTGCAAGATGCGCCGCAGCGCCGCATCGAGATCGCCGTGATACAGCAGGTCGTCCGAGACCGACGCAAGTATCTCGTCTGCGTCGAGCAGCAAGGATTCTTGGCTGCCGTCCCAATTCGAATATCGCCACGTGCGCCTGCTCGATGAGGGTGACATCTAGCGCGCCGAGTACGCGGCGCCGCCGGAGACGAGGTCCTTGTTCAGACGCCTCGACAGATGCAGGCCCTCGAGAATGAGCTCGACGGCCGAGGCGACATGGGCCGCGTCGGCGTCAGGTCCGACGAGGCCGCTCGTCGCCGGACCCAGCGCAGGAATTGCCTGGAAGAGCTCGACGTAGCTTTCCGATGGCGCATCTGGACCAACCTCGGCGACAAGACCGTCGGCAAAGCCGGCTACCACCTGCGGGAGGATCGCCTGATCGCAGTGTTCACGAAAGACGGTCGACACCGCGGTGCGTACGAGCTGCGCGACGACCTGCTCCTCTTCACCTTCTTCGAGCGCCTCCACCTCGATCTTGCCGATGGTGGAGGGAAGAATGGCGTCGAGGTCGCTGACGCGGGGAACGGCCACCTTCTCTCCTGCCCGCAAAGTCCGGAGGATAGAAGCGGCGACAAGTGTCTCGTGGTTCGCCACCGATGCGCGCACGGACACGCCCGACCGCTGATTCACCTTTGAGCTCTCGCGCGCTGCGTGGCTGACGACCGCAACGATCTCGGCCATGAAGCTCGGCACATCGACCGTCACGCCAGCAGCCGTGGCGACCTGGGCTTCTTGGGCGACGACTTCGACCTCTGTCGACACTTCCCGGGGGTAGTGGGTGCGGATCTGCGCGCCGAATCGGTCCTTGAGCGGTGTGATGATCCGACCACGATTCGTGTAGTCGTCCGGGTTCGCCGTCGCCATCAGCAGCACATCGACCGGGAGGCGGACGAGGTGTCCGCGAATCTGGACGTCTCGCTCCTCGAGCACGTTCAACAGTCCGACCTGGATTCGCTCGGCGAGGTCGGGAAGCTCGTTGATGGCAAAGATGCCGCGGTTCGTGCGTGGAACGAGGCCGTAGTGGATCGTGAGCTCGTCGGAGAGATAGCGCCCCTCGGCGACTTTGATCGGGTCGACTTCTCCGATGAGGTCGGCGATCGAGGTATCCGGCGTGGCGAGCTTCTCGCCGTAGCGGTCGGAGCGATGGACCCAGGAGATCGCGACCTCGTCCTGAAGCTCGGATACGAGGTCACGGGCGTAGCGCGAGACAGGGTGATAAGGGTCGTCGTTGATCTCTGATCCGGAGACGATCGGCATCCACTCGTCGAGAAGGCCGATGAGCGATCGCACGATGCGGCTCTTTGCCTGTCCACGCTCGCCGAGAAGAACGATGTCATGGCCGGCGATGAGCGCATGCTCCAGCTGGGGCACCACGGTGTCC
>Ga0116230_10008548_pt1 | contig 10088 bp, 4 predicted proteins | sample S1TSphfallax_3_FD_88678 | JGI IMG/M metagenome (GOLD analysis project Ga0116230, IMG submission 88678) | Host-associated microbial communities from peat moss isolated from Minnesota, USA - S1T2_Fd - Sphagnum fallax MG | ecosystem: Host-associated > Plants > Peat moss > Unclassified | place: USA...
CTTTTTTTTTGTTCCTTTTAAGCTTCCCACCCCTTTTTTTTCCCCTTCCAAAAACCCTATCACCCCTTTTCCCGAAAACCCCACTTCCTTTTTCCCCAAATTCCAAAAACTCCAATTGTAACCCCTTTAACCCCCCCCCCCCCTCCCACCACCGCCTTTTATATGATCACCACCTCATTACTATCATCCCCATTAATCCCCCCCTTTTTTCCTTCTCCTTCACCCCTTTCAATTTTTTATTCTTTTCATGCTTTCATATGCTTCATCATCATCATCACCTGTCGAAGCCAAATGAATGCCACCTTCAACTTCTTCATATAATTCATTGTCTACTCATTCAAATGCCCTGTTCCAACAAACCCCGATGAATTTCAAGTTGGAATCAATGAAATACATGTAGGCATTAAAAAGGTTATAGTTTGCAAACTTCCTTTTGCACTTATGAGTGGAATTAGTTTAGATTATCAAGAATGTTAAAGCCCATTCTTCCTACATTTCATTATGCTTTTAATTGCTCCAAATTCACAAAATCAATATAATCTAAAAACCACGTTCCTAATTGATTATATTCAAACCAATAACATATTTTGCTATAACAAAAATATTCATAATATTGGCCACTAAATTAAAAGGTGGTTTTGCCTTGCCCAATAAGCCATTGGCATAAATCAAGGTTTTCCAATGATAAGAAAAATTCAACATGACTTTATATTATAAAAAATTGACCTCATATCTATGTTATGGGGCTCAATTGAAACTTTTAAACTTCATGTATAAACTTATAACCATCTCTACAAAATCCATTGTTCAATCGATTTTCCAAGTCACAACATGTGACATGCTCAAAAACGAATCACAAAGAACTTTCAATTACTTCTCATTCAAATAAGTTGTGTTATTTGTAGCCCATTAATTGCCAAGTACAACAAATCAAGATCTACCCAAACTTATAACCTTATTGTTAAAACTTTTGTTTAATATTCAAAGGTAACTAACATTTGAGGCATTATGGTCAATACTTGAAATTGATTGAGGAAATTCATAACAAAAAATAATTACAAGATAACAAATTTATCTCTTTTGCACAACTCTCCCCTTACACCTAATGTTTATTTCATTATGTATATGTAATGTAAACTAAGTTGAGTTCACAAAGTTAGAAAATGGGCATGATTTTTAAAAATAATAATAACACACAACATTGTCCATATTATTTATACATTACATTTTTCACACAAATCAATATGGGTAAAACCAAACAATAGGAGCCAATTTTGTTGTAACCAATCCTTGGTTTTAATATTCAAAAGTTTCATAAACTAATTTAATGTTGAAAATACATGTCATATTTTGATGAAAACAATTATAATATATTCATTTAGCATCTAAATAAGTTTGAAAGTAATCCAATAAATATAAAATACCTTTATGCACATTTTTAAGCATGTAACTAGTGTTTTTTAGCACAATGAAATAGTGTAAAAACACTATTTAAGCATTGTTGTTTAGCACTATCTCAAGACTTTTCATCTAATCTCGTGCTGCTACATTATATTTTTAAGATTATGCATAATGACTCAGGAGGTTGTTGTTGGCTCCTCTTTGCCCATTTTTACCCATATGTAGAATAATCTAATTTAACAACCCCCGTCTTGGCATCACCTTCTTGCTAGTCCATCATGCCAACCACATGATAATTTTCATGATATCCATTTATTAACTTTCATAAATATACATGACTTTCAACAAACATTCAACAAAAGTCTTTTATATTTATTTTAAGTTCCACACCATGTTAAAGAGTCTTTTAAACCAACATATATGTGCTACTAACATATATTCTTCATATAATGGCACCTTCAACTTCTTCATATAATTCACTTTGAACTCCTTTTTAAAGTAGTGATGTGATTTTCAAAATTGTCTCCAAATGATCATTTCTCAATGCATTAAATGTTGCCACATATGGATTCATCATATAATATCTAAAGGACTTGAACTTAGTGCAAGTTTGTCTTGTCAATTTGCAAAAAGTTCCATAGAAGTATGGCAAAGATATGGACACCAATTAAACAATGTCATGCATGTTTAAGCTAGTGACTTTACAATAGCATTACAATAAACGCACTACTTTTGATTTCAATGCAATAAAGGACTTACATATGACAACTATGGAAAACATCCACAAGGAATGGAATTTACAAGATTTGTGGGACTAGTTATGAACTTCAAGGAGTTCACTTGACAAAATATGGAAAACAATGGACATTTTTGAGGATGCATGGAATATGTGTAGGACTAAATTGACATGTGTGGACAATACATGGACTTCACAAAATCTATTTTGACAAAAGGAACTTCAAGAAGGATATTGTATGGACATTATTTACTTTCAAGACTACTAAGCATAAGTATTGACTCCTTTTTTAGTTTTAGGACTAATGAACAACTTATGAACTAATAAGTCTTTCAAGACTAGTGATTAATTGACTATGGAATTTAGTGATATTGTAGAATTTCTTGAGGACTTTGTAGAGCAGAAATGGACATACACAAAGTTTAAGATACTTCAACATGGCTACATATTTGCATTGTTTACATTCAACAAAAGTGAAAAACTAGTTTTGTAATCTCTAGATTAATCCAAGATGTTGCAAACTTCAAATGAATTATTGGAAATGCAAGGCATATGAAATGATTGCATTTGTTAAACAATAACCTAGCCTCATGTTATTGATGCAAAACTCAATTATCACGTGCAATTTTGAAAAATCATTTGTCCACATATTATTGTACAACTAATAATAAGGCATCCTTATAATCATTATTAAAAATATTGTATTATGTAACCATTCAATTTGAAACTATGTGTGATTATACGTCATTTGCAATTATGTTTAAACATTTTAAAAACTAATACCATTTTAAAATATATATTATTATTTTTGTGATTATGGTATCACTAAATTGTACGTCCTTCAATATTGACTAGCTTTTTGGGTTTTTCATTCAAGAATAGGCCTTTATGTTCATTTAGTTGCAAAATTAATTGTTATTTAATTACTTTTCATGTTTTGCATAATAGTGTACATTAAAGTGTTTTGGACTACATTAAAATTATATTTAATAGATTAAAATAAAATAAACCATCTTGAATTTATATTATGGGTTTTTTACAAATATACCATGTTTGTTTTAATATATAATTAAATTATAGTAATGAGGTCATATTAAAATGATATAATTTTCATGTTAAACCGACATTAATTAGTATGAAAGCAGTAATATCAATTAATTGATTAAAAATATACACCATAAAATAATAATTAACTACAAATGATTTATTATGTATTTAATGAGTTAATAATTTATGTTTAATATTACTTATTGATTAATAAAATAATAAACTAATGATAAATTAATAAAAATTAAAAATTTAAATTTAAATATGAAATAATAATCAATTATTTGAATATATATTGTATTTATTTAGTAAGTTAAAAAGTGAATCAAAACATAAATTATATTTACTAGTTTAACACTATATAAATAATAAATTATTTACAATATAATTATTAATAATTTAAGCTGATCATTTAGTCAATTAAATATTTAGTAAGTAAACTTCAATATTTACTAATTCATTTGATAAATGTTTCATTTTAATGTATTATTCAATCTATAAATTATACTTAACTAATAAATAAGTTAATTATTAATTAATTAATTAATTATTGGATCAATAACATTTATTAATCAAAATATGTGGCAAATAAGTAATAAATAATAGTTTATTAGTAGTAACTAGCAAGCATAAAAATATTAATTAAAAATTCACAAATTAAATTATCTAATTTTTATTACTTGTTTATTAAATTTATTTCTTACTTACTTCATATGTTTAGAATTAATAATTAGTATCTAATAATCAGTTTAGAATTATTAACAATTATTACTAATTTAATTAATAATTGATTAATAATTTTATGATTCATATTTACTTATCAAGAATTATGGTTAATAAGTAGTAAACTAATTAATAATTAGTTATTTGTTAAATATCGATGAGTTAAATTATTTACTTAATATTAATGATTAGTTGAAACTTATTATCAACTAAATAAGCTAACGAGTTCATAATTTAATAACTAATATTGAGTATTTGTTATCGAATATTTATTTAATAAATAATTAAATTAGATAGCAAATCATTTATTTATTTATTTAGTTCATAACTAACAATTAAGGGTTAAAAGGAAATTTTCAAAAATTATTATTGATAAATAATTGATAAATTTTATAATTAAATAATTATTTTTATTCAAAATTAATTGTTAAAACTATAATGAATTAATGAATTATATATTAACTAATAAATTCATAAAATAATTACATATTGTTGAGGGATTATTACTATGAATTAATTGAGTAATAAATTACAAATTATGAAGTAAAAGTGAATGTTATTTTTTAATTAAATAAATAAATACTGTTATTTAATTATAGGTTGGTTTGTAAGTGGTTAGGTTGGTAGGTAATCAATTAGTGATTAATTAATTAATTTTCTTATTTACCTATTTAATTGTATAATATACAAAATTAAAAATAAGCATTTGCACCCTATTGACTTTTGTCTTATAAACATGGTGGGTTCATTGACTTGTCTAAAAATTGGTAGAAGTTTTGCACATGCACACTTGTCTTATTGTTCTGAAACTCATATGGTTTGTGCGAGTATGATTCAAACATTGTTTTGCATGAACTTTATAAGTTTTGTGCAATGCCTTGTTTTGCAACTAGTAAATCCCCTCTCAATTCATTCACAATGAAGGCAAGTTGACAAAAAACTTGCAATTGTCACATAGAATAATTAGGTACAAGTGGTTTGCATGATTATTTGCAACTTCTACATGCTTTGGTTTAGATTGTCCAGTAAAGGTGCACCATAGTTGATCATTAGCTTAAGTAGTGACTGCCCAAATTAGACAACTATGACACCCATATCTTCATAAAATGTAGAGGAATCGTAGTTTGTGGCACACACAACACATGCACATACGTTACACACACAACACATGCACCTGAATCCTCAATTCTAGGTCAAGAAACCCAAGCAATCGTTGAAGAATTGTTTAAACACCTACATATCACCCCAAGATGGGCCACCATTGCCATGTGGGAAAATGTTTGACCACTAGATGAAAAACTTTATGCGTAGAATTCTCCTTGACAAGCCCCAAAATTTAGTCCCAAAAACTCTTGAAATTATAGTGGGTCATGTTAGTTTCTTGGTGTTTTGCATTGAAGAGGTGGTGAACTTCTCTTTAGCTTGCTTGATTTGTCCATTAACGTTGGTGCCTACTTTATCTATTTGAATTCCCAATGTTGCAAAAATGTCAACATAGATTCATGTGTTCTACATTCAAGATAGAAAGGTGCCAACTTATGTAGATGCATTTAGTAAATTGGCTTATCATTGATAGTCTCTATGAACAAAAAATGGGGAGCAACCTACACATGAAATGGGGGTTCCAATGGAAGCTCACCTAGGGTGCAACTACATGAGGGAGTTGCACCTACCTCAAGACGTGCAATTCAAACACTGACACTTTCCCCATCTACAGAAATTCCATGATAATCAGTATCTTCCACCACAACCTTGAAGCTAGTCTAGCACATAGCCATGGTTCATGGCATGATTGGATTTCAAGCCAATATCCTTTGCACACAACTTCTTCACATGTGCCTTAATTGTTTAAGAACAATTTGTTTCATTTATTGTTGCATTGCCAACAATGACAATACCATTGATCTTGCAACGTCTCCTTGAAATGAACTCTTACAAAGGAAATCATAACAATGAAGTTTTTGCCTAATTTCTAAAAGCCACATAATATTATAAGACTAAACCTTATCTACATGCCTTTAGTTCATTTGGTGTCTTCTAGTTCAATCAATGTGTAATTAGGGTTCAAAGTTCCAATACTTAAATCTAAAATAAATAAATAGTAAACAAATCAAATAACTTAGGTTTGTTTGCTCTAGATTGGTTTCACACCTTTTAGAATATGCAACCTTGTAATATAGTCGTGACCTTGATATGTAGTCACATTGATGACCGTAGTTGTAAACTTGACTTAGTTGCATGACAATAACTACATGATTACAATCGAGACATAGTCACAAAATTGTCTAGTCATAAAAGATAGCATTTGGCGTAGTGTTACCTACTTAATAAGTAGGTAAATAACTAATTATGTTGACCTATTTACCTATTTTTGCCTACATACCTACCTACCTACATTAACTTATGTACATAGCTATTTACTTATTAAAATAAATATTTATAATTTTTTTTTCAAAATTTTGTAATATGGCACATGACATATTTTGATTGTGCCATGTGTCATAATCTAAGATCATCTAAAGTGAATGCTCATAATGCATGACCATGATCAATGTTTGAATAATAAAATAATTTTCATCCAAATTTTTTCACAATGCCACACGGTGGATTTTGGTATTGCAAAATGGCACCATCGCAAGCTTTTGAATTCAATGGCATGGATTTTTCAACATATAAAATCATTGTTTTAAAATTTGCAAAATCTAAAACATGTGGCAAAAAAAGTGTGGATATTTAATAGTTATAAAAATAGTTGCAAAAAAAAAACCTAGTTGCAAATGTTATACAAATGGTCAAAGGATAAACATGTATATGTTGAGGGTATATATCATTCACGGTGCATTTGATGACATCATGTTAAGTCATGATTTACGACTACATGTTGGGTGCAACTTCATTCATGCAACTATGGCATATTTCATTGTAAATGTTGAAATTGCAACTTCCATTTTCAACTATTAGTTTTCTCCCAGTGCAAGGGATTGAAAGTTTCAAGACAAGAAAAAAATAAAAAATTCAAAATTCAAAATAGTAATTATCCCTTTAGAATTTATAGAGAGATAGACTACCACCTACAACAAACTTCAAGAATGAAAATAAAAACACATTGAAAGGTGTTACATGGTTTATAACTATTGTTGTAACCCTACAAATCACCTACCGCTACTTACCACCTACCACCATGTTGTAAGCCAACAAAGGTTGTGAAAATGATTTAAGAACATGAAAAAGGCATTGCAGGCCTTATTGTAGTGCCACCTATAAACTATCACATGTTGCTTGTAGACTTATTGCCTACCTTCTTGCTTGCTAATTACAACAACATTTCTAGCTTGCCAAAATATTATTTACTTTCATGTAACATTATTTCTAAGAACAAAGAGAACTATTTGCACAATTCCATAGGTAAGAAAACATAAGCAAATTAATAGTGAATGTACAAGGAAATAACTTTTCCATAACCCCACAAATTATTATTCCTAATCTCTAAGTACAACATAGTTCCTCCACACACAAAACTTCCTTTAACTTTAATTTCCTTTATAATTACTTTAAAAAACTCTTCCAAGAACAACACCACACACATGAATGGGGAAGATAAGATGAAAAGATGATGATCCCAAAAGGATTTCCCCTCCTCCAAATATCTTAATCTTCCAACCTTCCTTTTCTTACAAATTAATTGAACTCCCTAAATAAACCCTTTTTTACTAATAGCCAATTGGCCAACTAACTAATCAATTTTCTACCTACCACCTTCTATGACCTAGCTAGGAACATGGTTCAACTTAGTCCAAATCTTATCCTCCAAATTAGTAAAAATGTGGAGGCAAGTTAATTGCCACCACATCCTTCTAGAACTAGCTAAGTATAGTTAATTACCTAGGTAATTATAAAGTGGTAAATGCTTTCACATACCACCAATATCAATTAGGAATTACTAGGATACTATCTAAATCTTAGCTAATACTAAAGGTTAACTTGCCCACTAACATATCACTTGATAAAATCCAAGCTTGCAAAAACTTGGTCCATCATCCTTTGAAATTTGATAAGTGCATTTTTCAACCCAAAAGTTAGGAATTTCCATTGATACAAATAATCTTTCCCATTTTGGTCAATGCCCCAAAATGAAATATTCACTTATTCACTTTCATAAAGAGTAATTGGACATATTTAAATAATAAATCCAAAGTGTTAAACACCTTGGCCTAGCCAATATAATCAAAATATTTTATTATCAATGGTTAAATCCAAGAAATGCCCACAACACCAACCTAAGTTTATAACCTTAACCCTTTAAAAATATGACCAATATGTTTGGGCAATTCAAGCATGAAATATGACCTATTCAATTGTTAGAATTGATGGGTAACATTGCCCCATGCCCAACCATTAACCATGCCAATTATAACATTAAGGTTCATTATGGTAGTCAACATGTGTTATCATGTTCATAGCTTTTCACCTTGGGTTTTCCATTGAATAGCATGTAGAAGTTTTCAAGATATCAACCCACAAGCGTGTGCTTGCTTATGTTGTCGACCAATGGCACATAATTTGACATACCCACCTACCTTTTGAAAAATAAATTGCAACCCAACCAACATAATGCTAAGAGAAAAACACATAATCCAACAACACTAATGTAGGGATCTACACAACAAACATGAAGTTGACATGCATTACTTTCCTTCACTTTGTAGGTCAAAATTGTTTGACTTACTGCAACAAATTACTTTAGAAAAAGAAAAGTTGATGGTGTGGCATTCCACCACATTTGGTAAATAGTTTTTACTTGTAGTTTTTACACACACACACACTTACACTTGGTTATCAAAAACTTGTTGCCCACCTACCATATCTTGCACCCACTTTAGTTTGCACAAGCCACACCCAAGTAAAACCTCCAAAAACTTTGTTTTTAAATGAGTTGAAATCTCCCACATGTGTAGTCCTTTTTTCTACAACTCCAACAATGTAAACAATTTGTCAATTTGACCCAATATGAAGTTGTAGTGAATTTTCAAAACAAATTCCCAAAAACAAATCCAAAATTGAATTGAGATTTTGAGTTTTAATTGATTTTTAAATTTATACCTAGGGTTATTTTCTTTCACAATATGGCATCCTCTAGATACCCATCTACAATCCTTTGATATTTTGTGTACCTTTGAGGCTTGGAAATTAACTTAAAAAACCAAAAGCAATGGCAATGGCACCCATTGTGGAACTACAACATTGTTCCTTCCTCTTATAGCTTGTAACTCTTGTTATAGTTGATGTTGTTGTTATTGCATTTGTTATTGCTTAGTGTGATGGTGACGACAATAGGGATAGGCTTCGATTTTTGGAAACAACAAACTATAAGTTTTAAGATTGATGGTGACTAAAATCAATGGTAAGAACTATTGAATTGTTGTTATTGCTGCATGGTGCTTTTACAACCATCACGTTTTGAGCTTAACACACCTCCTTTCATTGAACTTGTTGTCACAACAATGCCATGCAATGCCTTTTCACCTATTTATCACCTTGCAAAATGAAAAAAAAAGGTTATTACACAACAACATTCATTTTATCTCATGTTGTTATGTCATTATGGTGAAAATGGTACAAAAATTCACTCTTCTTGAATGCCCATGGTTAAACCATGTTTGGGGTTCAACTCCCCATTAGGCAATAAACAAAAATCAAAACCAAAAACATCAAAATTTTCTATCGAGATCAAGTTGAGCAATAACTTTGCCATTATTACAACGCCTTCTTCATGTAACCTTTTTTCTAGTGAAAAAACAAAAAAAACCTACAATATCATTAAACCAAATGATTTTTTGTGTTTCAAGAAATCTCATTTGTAAACCATAGAGATCCGAGTTTAAAAATGCACAAAACACAAGCTTTTAAAAAAAAAAAGTGCTATGAAATATCAAAACATGAAAAATGAGACTCCAAAATCACACCATGAAATCAAACCCCCCAAAATCAAAAAATTCAAAATCCCGTTCACACTAAATTAAATTCCAATCACAAATACCAAACTCCAAAAAACTAATGCCCTGCAACAAATACATGACAAACAATTTACATGTTTCCTACTTTGTTAAGTGCTCTCTATGCTCTTGGAATTCTGGCATAGTCAAATTAGAGATATTACAAATCTAATCAAGCTTTGCTTTGC